>Ga0307984_1000559_pt1 | contig 16302 bp, 13 predicted proteins | sample EllFjometageno78_FD_203169 | JGI IMG/M metagenome (GOLD analysis project Ga0307984, IMG submission 203169) | Marine microbial communities from Ellis Fjord, Antarctic Ocean - #78 | ecosystem: Environmental > Aquatic > Marine > Unclassified | place: Southern Ocean | collected 2014-10-09
ACATCATCTCGGCTATCTAGATACTGTATGGATCTATTTATCAAATCATCAAACACCTCGAAGTTCTCATCTTGCAAGTAGTTTTCACTTCTCCATCTCCATATGCCCTCTCCTAATAACACAGCACTTCTCCTGCCAGAGGCGTCCCGGTTGAATCCCATTAGCGGCCATTCTGTTTTAAGGCTACCAAGACTTTGAAAGATTAAGGGTTCCAGGTTTTTAGACGTCTTTACAGTTCCGAAAGAACTAGTTAAAGGTGGCCATGATTTCAGTTTATTAGTTAATCCTTCAGGTACTTCAAACAGTCCGAACCCACTATGTACCACCCCTCCAATCTCTTGCAAACCCTCTGAGGATTCAACTTCTATGCCCACGCGTTCAATTGCTAAAGAACTCCAGTCCATCTGAGGTCCACCGATAAATAACACTGGCATGTCAGAGGCTATTTCTTTATTAATAATAGCCGGGAGAGTGGTTCTTATATTAGGTAAATCATGTAGAACCAGAACGTCGTGTTGTGGAAGGTTGTTATTTGTAATGTCAGATGCAAAAACTACTTTTACATCTTGATGGAAATTCGTTTTAAGAGCATTCTTTATAGCCGCTACATCCGGATGTGGTGCATTAGCTACGATTATAATTTCTCTTTTGCTCTCAAGTACATCAACATATACTGTAGCAGAATTGTTTGATGTTTGGCTTTCCCCTTCTAGAATGCTCACCACTACTTTCACCCTGCTACTTCCTACTTTGTCTGCTTCTAAGTTGAACCCTAATGTTTCAAAGCTTACTTCTTCTTTTATATCCCAAACCACCTCTTCCCTCAGTACACTCCCTAAATATACCTTAACCTTTACTTCCTTACCAGCAAACCCCTGTGACTTCAATCTAACTTCTATGGGGAATTGATTGTTTAAGTAAGTCACTTGATTGCAAAGCAGGTCTGTGATCTGCACATCCTTAACTAAAGTTGTGTCTCCTGTTCCTATAAAAAAATGAGGAACATCGAGCATTTGTGTGCCGAACTCAGGATCGCTACCTCTATTGCTCAAGCCATCACTGCTGAAAATCACTGCCTCTACATTCCTGTGCGAGAATCTATCGTTCAAGCTCGATAAAGCAGAACTAATATCAGTGACAGCTTCGTCTGCCTTCCAAGTTATGCTAGTAGTTTCAGGTGTTCTATTAATAAGCTGTCTCCCGAAATCAAAGACTTTTACTTCAAATCCCGACTCTTTAAACTTCTCAGGTATCGCTAATGCTAATTGAGCTAATGCATTCTTTCTTGCTATAGAGTCTTCTCCCTGCCATTGAGATCTAGAGGCATCATTTACAATTACAATAGTCGATGGTTCTAACTCCGTTGTTGTAGTCCTCAGTAGTGGCTCTAGCAGTAAAAACAATAGTGTAGCTAAGACGGATAATCGAATAGCTGCTAAGAACCACGTTTTAAGATTGAACCTTAGGACTGCATACCTAAGTAAAGTAAGCCCTACAGCTACGCTGACTATAAGAGCCCATTGCCAAAGTGAGGCATCGACAATAATGTCGGAGAAGTTCATGGTCGTGTTATGCTGTGATCATACCACCACAGACGTTTAAGGTTTGGCCTGTGATATAAGAACTCATATCAGAGGCAAGGAAAACGCATGTGTGAGCTACATCTTCAGGAGAACCGCCACGCTTAAGAGGGATAGCATCACGCCATCCTTGAACCGTATCTGGATCTAATTTTGCAGTCATCTCAGTTTCTATAAAGCCGGGAGCTATAGCGTTGCATCTAATGTTTCTAGACCCAAGCTCTAGAGCCACGGATTTTGTGAAGCCTAGGATACCTGCCTTAGAAGCTGAGTAGTTGGTTTGGCCTGCATTTCCTTGCACACCTACAACAGAGCTAATGTTGATGATGGATCCAGAGCGAGCTTTTAACATAGTCCTTAACACACACTTTGTTAGATTAAAGCAGCTCTTGAGATTTACATTTATAACACTGTCCCATTGATCCTCTGACATTCGCATTAATAAAGTGTCGTTAGTGATTCCTGCATTGTTTACTACGATGTCAATAGTGCCGAAGGCCTCAAGAACTTCCTTAACTAGATTCTCAGCATCTTCCATCTTTGAAGCGTCAGACTTGAATCCTTTCGCTACTCCACCTCCTGCAGTTAATTCCTTTTCAAGCTCTAGCGCCTGTTCTTCAGAACTTCTGTATGTGAAAGCCACCTTTGCTCCCTGAGCTATAAATGTCCTAGCGATAGATTTTCCGATTCCTCTTGAGGCACCTGTGATAATCGCGATTTTCCCTTCTAATAACATAGTGTTGTGTTTAAATTATATCCGCTGCTTGAGCGATCATTTCTGCTATATCTAGCACGTCAACAGAGCCTTCTTTCTCAGAGTTCTTAACGCCGTCAGTCATCATCGTGTTGCAAAACGGACATCCGGTCGCTATGGTTACAGCTTTTGTTTCTAATGCGTCCTCGGTACGTTCTGTGTTTACTTCTCTATCGCCCTTCTCAGCTTCCTTAAACATCTGAGCTCCTCCTGCGCCACAGCAAAGTCCCCTTTGCTTGCATCTCTTCATCTCGACTAACTCAGCATCTAGAGCTTCAATTACTGAGCGTGGAGCATTGTACTCTCCGTTTCCTCGCCCCAAGTAGCATGGGTCGTGAAATGTGATTCTCCTTCCCTTAAATGGATGGTCGTCAGCAAGTGTTAGTTTTCCCTCTGCTATTAAAGAAGCGATAAACTGACTGTGATGCATCACTTCAAACGATCCGCCTAGTTCCGGGTACTCGTTTTTCATAATATTAAAACAATGAGGGCATCCAGTGACAATTTTCTTTATTCCGTAGCCATTAAGTACAGCTATGTTCGACGCTGCTTGCATCTGAAATAAGAACTCATTACCAGCTCTTTTCGCAGGATCTCCAGTACAACTTTCCTCGGTTCCCAGTACAGCAAAACTCACGTTAGCGAGATGTAGAATTTTCGCTATTGCCTTAGTAATACGTTTCGCTCTATCGTCAAAACTACCAGCACATCCCACCCAGAACAATACTTCTGGAGTCTTGCCCTCAGCGGTTATTTCCGCCATTGTAGGTACTTTGAAAGTGCTCATTTTCAGGTTGTTTTATTGTTAGTCTGTTGCTTTATCCTCATTAATCCAATCCGCTCTGCTTGCCGCAGGAAAAGCCCATGGCGCACCATTGTTTTCCATGTTGTTAAACATTGACGTGATAGGCTCTGGGGATTTGCTCTCTTCCATAATAAGGCTTCGTCTCATATCCAGGATTATCCCCATCGGGCTGATGTTTATCGGGCATGCTTCAACACATGCTTGGCACGATGTACATGCCCAAAGCTCTTCTTCAGTAATAAAACTCCCTAAAAGTGTCTTTCCGTCATCCACAAATTTCCCTCCATTACGATCTCTGTTTGCTCCTATTTCTTCTATTCTGTCCCTACTGTCCATCATGATCTTTCTAGGAGAAAGAAGCTTCCCGGTCATGTTTGCGGGACATTCAGAAGTACATCTTCCGCACTCGGTACATGAGTAAGCCTCCATTAACTGTTTCCAAGTTAAATCCATTGCGTCCTTAACCCCGAATCTCGGAGGCTCTTCAGGCGCCCCATTAGATGGCGCCGGTGTAGCGTATGGATCCGCTGTGGGGTCCATCATGAGGTCTACCTCCTTCTTTACTGAGGCCATATTATTCATAGCTCCAGTCTCATCTAAGTTTGAGTACCAGGTGTTAGGGAATGCAAGTAAAATATGAAAGTGCTTAGAGTATGGTACGTAAACTAGAAAAGCAAACACCCCGAGGATGTGGAACCACCAATAGACTCTTTCAGCAATGATAAGTGACGAGTTGCTTACACCTTCGTACATAAAGGTGAGGTATTGACTTATCGGGAAGGCAGATGGGTCGATGTTGGAGTGTGTGTAATGTCCTAGTTCCTCCACGCCAACTCGTCCCATAGCAACTGCATCAGCTGCGTTCATGTTCAGAAAAGCCGTCATTAATAATATCTCAGCCACCAAAATAATCGTAGCGTCTAAAGAAGGCCAACCACTCATTTCTGGAGCCTTAAACCTTGCAATAGCGACTATGTGTCTTCTGAAAAGAAAGATCACACATGACAGAAGCACTGCTAGAGCTAGGTACTCAAAACAACAGATTAAAAAGCTGTACAAAGAACCTAAGTCAGAAAACACACGGTGCGTGCCCATGACCCCGTCGATGACTATTTCTATCATCTCTAGATTAATAATTACAAAGCCTATGTAGACACATATATGTAGGATTCCGGCAACTGGTCTTGCGACCATTTTGCTTTGGCCCATAGCAACTTTAGCCATCGTCCACCACCTCTCAGCCTTCCTGTCAGATCGATTAACATCTGTTCCCATCAGGATATTACGTCTCACGATAAGGATGCGCCTAGTGAATAAGAACCCTGTAAGTCCTAATAAAAAAGTAAAGATAAGTTGAGCTATCATGTTGCTCTTATTCTTCTTTTGACTCCTGAATACCCATCTCCTCCTGAATCATCTCCTTCATCCTCTTTATGTCAGCTTTTGATAGCTTAGTATCTTGTTTTCTGCCAAATAAACTCACTCGTACATATTTCCAAGGGTTTAATTGTACATCATCTAACAACTCTTGGAGTTCAATGTTCGTCTGAACAAGTCCAGTATATAGAGAGTCATCTACCATTAGTTTTCCTAATGTTCCCTCTCCTCTGTTAACTCTGTTTGTCAATGATGAAATTGCTCCTAAAGCACTATTAGCTTTCTTAATGGTTGTAGTAAAATCTGCCGCAGCTAACGAGTCACTAATTTCAGAAAAGTTAGTGATGATGTTAGATAGTTGTGCGTTGTGAGTGTTTAGGTTCTCTGCAATTCCGTTGACATTCATCATTACGTTTTGGAATACAACCCTATTCTCAGCGACCATAGAATCTACATTCAGTGCAGTTCGTTCAAGTGTCAGTACAGTTCTCTGTAAACTCTCAAAGGCAGTTGGAAGTCCCAATGTGGCGTCATCTTCAAATACAGCTTTCACATTCCCTAAGATGTCATCAACGGTAGCAATAAGCTGATCCGTTTTTCTTCGAAGTGGCTCTAGTTCTTTTCTAACGGCTTCTGTAATGTCTTCCTGGTTGTTCGCAATTAAAGTATCACCGTTCTCAACAGAGGTTTCGGATATACCTCGGTTTATTTCAATAGCTTTCGACCCGAATAAGTCAGAGGAGAAAATCATAGCCTCAGAATCGTCTGGGATTTTAAGTTGCGATTGATCAACGGTAAATTCTACCAGAAGTGATCCGTCTCCTTTCTCATGAAATCTTATACCAGTGACCTGTCCTACCTTAAATCCATTAACTAGAACGGGGTTAGCGACGGATAACCCTTCGATTTTATCATAAACAGCATAGTAATGATCCTGCTGTGAGAGTGGATTAAATCCTTTTAAATAGTTCACTCCCATGAATAATAAAACCACCCCCATTATCATGAGAGCTCCAATTTTGAATTCTGGCGAAATATTTTTCAAGCTAATTTATTTAGATACATCAGACATAGGAATCCTTGCGCCGTCTTTAAAAGCAATCACAAAAGCTCCTTTAAATCCTTTAGATCTAAGATATCGTTTGCTTTTATGTGCTGCTTCAGCTGTAGAGAATTGACCCATCACATATTTGTATTGACCATTGCTAAGATACACGTCAATGTCCTCTATACCTTGAAAAACAGGGTCGGTTTTTAGCAATTCTGTAGGAGAACTTGCTATTTGAACCTTAAACACTACTGTACTAGCCTCTATTACAGCGGGTTCAACTGTTTCAGGTGCTGCTACCTCGTTTTCTGAATTATCAACTTCTACAGTGGGGGCGTGGAAGTTTTTGTATTCTCTAAAAGCCCTGTACAGAGCTGATGCCATGTATGTTTTACCCTCTTCACTGATCAGAAAATCTTCCTCTACAGGGTTCGTGAGAAATCCAAGCTCAACTAACACGCTAGGCATTGAAGTGTATGAAATGACATAATATCCAGCTTGTCTCACGCCTCTGTCCTTTCTCCCGACTCTCTCCCTGAATTGTTTTTGAATTAAGGAGCCCAAATGCAAACTATTATCCAGGTATATATTTTGTCTAAGTGCTAGTGCAATGTACGTGTCTGGGTCATTAGGGTCGAATCCGGCATAGTTAGTTTCATAATCGTCCTCTTTGAAGATACTGGCGTTTTCTTGCATTGCAACCCTTAAGCTCTCTTCTGTTTTATGCATCCCCATTACGTATGTTCCGCATCCAATTGCGTTAGGTTTGCTGAATGCATCGCAGTGAATTGAAATAAATAGGTTTGCTTCCGCGTCATTAGCAATATTTACACGAGTACTGAGTTTAGGGAATGAATCGCCTTTTCGAGTCAAAATAACTTTCACGTCGGGCATACTCTCTTTAATATAAGCCGCTAATTTATTTGCTACATCTAGAGTGATATTTTTCTCCGTCACCCCATACCTGCCTGTACCCAAGTTGCCTGGGTCCTTTCCTCCGTGGCCTGCGTCTATCACGACAATCATGGTAGGCTCCAAGGGGGTGAAAGCTGCTGTTATGAAAACACTAACTAAAGCTAGTACTAGAACAACTTGTTTTGGTAGCTTTGGGTGTTGTAGAAATTCCTTCATGTCTATCATCAAAAATAATTCTTTACTCGCTATTAATTTGAAAGGTTTATCATTCCTTTTCCTGTTGCTAGTGTTGAAAAGCGTTGTGGTTTTAGCCCAAACTGAATCCATGAATTATTCTGCACGGGACAGCATAGTAATGGATACGCAAGAGAGCTTAATACTGTTGTATGGCGATGTGAGATTGACAAGTGGTGATATAATTTTAACGGCACACAGGGTTGTTTACAATACGAAAACACGTGAGGTGTGCGCATTTGGAACGTTAGATTCGATAGGAAATTGGATAGGAAGACCTGTTTTTACTCAAGACGGCACAACTTTCACGCAGGACGAGCTCTGTTATAACCTCGAGACCGAAAAGGGATTTAGTAGAAACGCCGTTACTAAAGAAGGAGAGCTGGTTTTTCACGCTGAAGAATCTAAGCGCCACCCTTCTAACGAACTTCATGTCAGGAACGGTAAGTTCACGACATGTGATGCAGAAAACCCTCATTATCACTTTCATTTGTCCAGGGCCATACTCCTTCCGGACGATAAAGTAATAAGTGGTCCGCTTTATATGAAGTTCCGTAAAATACCCACTCCTCTAGCCCTTCCCTTTGCATGGTTCCCCATGAAGCAAGATGTTAGAACTCATGGAATTCTTCTACCTAGTTATGGTGATGGTGGGAATCTAGGGTTTTTCCTTAAAGACATGGGTTATTACATCCCATTTGGAGAACATTGGGATTCGAGATTGTTATTTGATATTTATTCTGGCGGTAGCTGGGGAGTTAAAAATGTGAGTCAATATAATTATATGTATAGATCTGCAGGGGATTTCAGCCTGAGCTATCACAGACAATTGTCGGGATTCGAAGGCTTGCCGGGATACAATGTGGTAAACAATTTCTTTGTCAGGTGGGAGCACACACAGGATGCTAGATCTCGCCCTAACCAACGCTTCAGTGCCTCCCTCAACTTCGGTTCTACAGGTAACTTTCAACAAAACCTCAACAGTTCCCTCGACGATTATTTAACAAACACTTTTCAGTCTAGCGTTCAGTGGAGCTACTCGTCACCTCGATCACCCTTTGCATTTTCAACAAGCGCCAGGCATACCCAGAACTCAGTCACCGGCCTCATCTCCATGACCTTGCCCTCGGCTACTCTTACTATGAGCCGTAGAAGTGTGAGTGACTTGCTAGGGCTTGATAGGGGAGTACATAAAACCCTTGACGACATCTCGATCAGTTATAACTCTCGATTCGAAAACGTTGCCGAAATCGCCGACACCTCTTTAGCCGCACTTGATTTCGGAGCCATGGATATAGTCAACGGTCTTAAGCATAGCGTATCGGCATCCTCAAGTCAGAACTATGGATTCATAACCGTATCCCCATCTTTTCATTACGATGAATTCACGTCGTTTAATAGTGTAGAAAAAAATTGGTTCACCGATGTTGAAGGTAATTTAGTCGAAGCTGGCGATACGATATCTGGCTTTTTCGGGGATAGAGATTGGAGTGCTTCCGTTAGCGCTAATACTAGGTTTTACGGTATGTTCACTTTCGGAGAGTCCAGTAGAGTTAAGGCTATTAGGCACGTACTCTCGCCTAGTATTTCTGCGAGTTACACCCCGGAGAGGAGCCGCATGCGTTCTCAACTTGTGGGCGCAGATTTAATGGAGTGGAACCCTTGGGAGTCCTCCAGATTTACCCCTCTCGACATTCGCGAGTCAGGAGCTATTAATTTTTCTCTAGGCCAAAACCTCGAAGCCAAAGTCCTCGACCGCTCCACCGGCAAGATTAAGAAAATAAAGATAATCGATAGTTTTACGTCTTCTTCCGGCTACAACTTCCTAGCTGATTCTCTACAATTAGCTGACATTACCTCCCGCGGATTTACGAACCTGTTTAATAAGGTGAACTTGAATGTTAACGCCACACATACTGCTTACGCTCGCGACACTTCCGGAGTTGTCGTCAATGAGTTTCTCTATGACAGGGGAGAGGGTTTTATGCGATTGAAGCGAGCTACAGCAGCAGTTGGTACTTCTTTTAGTGGAGGGAAGGATGCGGGGTTCCCATGGAGCACGAAAATTGACTACACCATGAATCTTGGTAGGAATTGGAATCAATCTTTGCATGGTGATACGACTGCAGTCACTCACGGATTTGCCGTAAGAGGTGGCGTGCAATTATTCACTAAATGGGACATTGATTTCCAAACTGGCTATGACCTAGTTTTTAAAGAATTTACTCCCACAGCGATCAACTTGCACTGGGATTTACACTGCTGGGAGCTGACCTTTAACTGGATACCTATAGGAGTTCGACAAAGCTTTGCACTTAAGATTAATATCAAATCTGCATTGCTTAAAGACATTAAATTTGAAGCTCGCGGTTCTGATGGGCAGTTCCTCTTCTAATTGTGGCGACACTGTCACCACAATTTGTTTGTGTATTACTTAATGTGCGCAATCACACTAATTTCAACCCGTGCAGCCTTAGGTAGAGCCTTCACGAAAACTGCTTCTCGTGCCGGGTATGGTGTGGGCATAACTTCTGCGTAGACCTTGTCCATTCCTGAATAATCTTCAGAATCAATCATAAAAACTGATACTTTCACGATGTTGATCATCTGTAAGCCAGCCTCTTTAAGTACAGCTTCGACATTAGCTAAACTCTGCCTCGTCGCGTCCTCTATGGTCCCTGAAATCAACTCACCTGTTTCCGGATTTACGGGAATACACCCGCTTACAAATAATAAATCTCCTGCTCTCACTGCTTGTGTGTATGCAGCGACAGGTTTTGCAGCCTTGTCTGAGTGAATGTGTTGTGACATTGTATCTTTGTTCTAAGCCCCTAATCTACGAGCCACAAGTGCGTATTCTATTATTTGACAATCAAGATTCATTTACTTGGAACCTAGCTCACGATCTCGAGAGGTCAGATGCTGACGTGAAAGTGGATGTGAAAACCGCTTTAGATCTGGATAAAGCCCTGCAAAATCATGAGTTTTTACTAAGTTTTGTTAGCGCCTACGATGCGGTAGTTCTTTCTCCAGGCCCCGGTATGCCAGTTGATTCACCAGGATTAAATGAGGTTCTTATAGCGGTGATTGAATTGAAAAAACCACTTCTGGGTGTTTGTTTAGGATTGCAGGTTATAGTTGAACACTTTGGGGGAACACTAGAGAACATGAAGGTCGTTCTTCATGGAAGGACGACGAAAATATCTTTAGAAGATAATGAGAATCCACACTTTCTGTTCAAGGAAATTAAATTCCCTTGTGAGGTAGGTCATTATCATAGTTGGGTAGCAAGCGATAGTAACTTTCCGGAAAACGAATTAAAAGTAGAAGCCCGTAACGAACAGGGAATGATCATGGCCATTTGCCATAGAACCCTGCCCATTACGGGCCTCCAATTCCATCCTGAATCTATTCTAACTCCTGATGGAAGAGAGATTTTAGCCGGGTGGCTAAATTATATACGTTAACGGCGCTTAGCCATTTCAGCTTCGAAAGTCTCTTTGAAGTTTTCGTAGTTGAACTCAGCCATTATGCGCTCGTCTTTTGAAAGACGCTCGTTATATTGTTGAGCGATTTGATCTCCACTGAGTTCTATAGCTATGTAGCTAACAAAATTCCCGTTTGGTTTCTGAGTAAGCTTTTCGCAAATAGTAACGGAACCTCTTAAGACCTCGTCTACGATAGATCGGTTGATCTCATTAAATACACCTGTAGCTTCAATTTTGTTTCCGTATTGAGTGTCATTAACATGGTTTTCAGTTACTACCTGAACTGTAACTTTAATTTGTCTAGCAAGCTTCCCTTCAGCTTCAGCTCTAGATTTCTTCTTTGCGGCTTCTCTATTAGGAGATTCACCTGTAGCTGTAGCTCTAAAATAAGTTCCATCGGTGGTGTAGTCATCCCCTGTGCAGAGTTCAATTATTTCTACTTCTCCGGCTTGAGAAGGAGTGATAGAGTTAGTACTGTTGCATCCAGCTAGCGTTAAAGCTAGTGCTGCGAAAGCAATTCCAAGTGTGTAAGATTTATTCATAATGTAATTTTTTTTTCGATTAATTATTCTAAGGTAAGCAGAGACTATGCCAAACTAATATTATTTATAAAGAGCTTCAATGAATGACTCTATAAATCTATTTTCTATTTCTTTACGGGCTTTTCGATATGCTTCCTGTCCAGCCATGGTTTTATTTGTTTGGACTCCCTTAACTCGATCTAAACTTTTATGCATGATTAAATCTCCTGAGGAGTTTTTTAGTTCGAAAACCGCATTGAGGTATGCAGTGAAAAAGCCTCGGCCCTGGCCACTCATGGTGGTGTTTGCTTGAACCGTAAGTGTTAGAGCGTCGGGGGACTTTCTGTCCATAACCTCTACTCCGTTTGCCATTAGTGCAGCCTTAATAGAAGGGATAAGTGTTTTTTCTCTTAATTCAATTCCGAATAGCTTTTCAGTTCCCACGACATAAATCTTTGGAGACTCTAGGCGTATGGGGATAAGCAGTGGCGGGGCATTGAGCCCTTCCACTAGTGGCTTAAGTGGGCTGAGTGGTTTTAAGATCTTCACCAAAGCAGTCACGCTAATTGAAACTTCTAATTCTGACCTTGTGCTTCCAGCATCAAAATCTCCTACGGTGATAAGCGCCTTTCCGTCGCCAGAGGTAGAGGTGCTGCCCCTAGTGGGAATCATGCCTCTTGAGTACTTGTAGGTTAGGGGTGCTCCGGCGATTAATCTGCCTTCATATCTAACCTCTACATTGATTTCACCCTTGTACTTGTCCGAAAGACGGAGATTGATCATATCGGTGGAACTAGAAATTTTAAGGTTTGTTATCCCATCAGACACGCCATTTAATAGAGCCCTATCTAAATCAAATTCAACTCCATCTACCCCAGTGTAAGGGTTCATTTCTCCGAGATATTTACTCATTGCATCCAGCCCCATTAGAAACCTCTCAACTGCTACAGGCAGTGCGCCGTCTCTAACTAATTTCTGTGCATCTAAGTAATGACCATGTGCCTTCCCCAGTGCGACTCTTTTTCGCTCTTGTAAAATACGTGCATACTCAGATTTAGACAGCCGGTAGTAAACCCACACTTCATTTTCATCCTCAAACGTGTCCACTAAAACGTAACCCTCCAGCTCTTCCGCCACTGTTGAAGTTATAGTAGACGCGAAACTCTCTTCCACCCATTTATTTACTTGTAGTGTCGAGAGGACGGATGATGATGATACGTTAACTCTGATTTCACGTGCAATTGAGTTCAAGGCGTTTTCCCGTGCCACATCTAAAGCGTTGTATGGGTTTTCGAGTTTGGATGCCGCTGATACACCTATATAGTATAATGAGTTAATAGGTCTTTCTGTAGTCCAAATCGGTATCTCAACTACATGCTTGTTATTAGCGCATCCATTAATGATGAAGACACAGAGTACACATAACAGTAAAGAGGTTAAAGATGATTTCATTTTGCGATTAAGTCTATTTAATAAGATCTTTTAAAATTGATTCAACCTCGGTTAGCACTTTAGAAGAAATGGTTTTCGCACAGTTGTCGACAAGAACACTCTCGTTCACTAAGCTCTGTCTTGAATTTAAGAGGCTTTGTAGTTGAGTGCGATTAGAGCTAGACACATCCACAGCTCCACCTAATCTTTCTGGATATAAACTGTTATTGTTTCCACTATACGTAGCGTATCTGATATTGTCTGTTTGGGATGCGTTCACCGTAGTTGAACTCAAGACAGTACCAGTTTCCATGGAAACAAGTTTTATTGATAGGGTGATCTTGGCTGTAGAATTCCTAGAGTATTCTCTATAAGTAGCCGGCCTGTATTTCGTTTCGTAGTATTTTTTACCATTCTCAGGATTAATTTTCTGTACCCGATATTTCTCGAAACCCTTCTTCGTTTCGTATCTCAGCTGTGAGTTGGACGCAAAACACTCGACTACGGTTCCTTTCAGTATGGCCTTAGCGCCTAACAAAGAACCCACTTCTAATTCAGCACCGGAGGTTAATCCAGACAACTCCAGTTGTTGTTCTTGAAGGATCAAATCTATGCTTTCCCTGTCCACTACCTTGAGGAATATGTCACTCGAAGACATGAGTTTTTGTTCTACATAAGAAGAGACTTTCGTGTGGATATTATTCCTGTTAGATCCATTTTCAAACTTCATTAGAGCTATCGTGTACAGGCCTGTTTCAAGCGCTTCTGCTTTCCTGTTTACAGCATCTTTATATGAGTAGTCTCTATGCACGACTGAGTTGAAAAGCCTGTAAGCGGTGCGGTAATAACCGTCGGCCATGGCCTTGTCAGCACTCTCGTAAGTGGGCTTGCAAAAAGCATAATTCCCTAGTACAGCAGCGTCCTTAAAGCCAGGGACTAGCTCTTCGATTCGTTCGAATAAAATTTGAGCTTCGTAATATTGCTTTATCTCTAGATGTTCGTTCGCCTCAACGTATATCTCTTCTACGTGAGCGTTTTTCACAGATTCGAATAATGCGCGTTTTGTTTCTGGGAAGAGTAGTCTTACACCAACTTTGGTTACAGAAGAGTAATATCTTTCTGCGTTTTGGAATTGTGAAATGGCTTCTTCTCTTTCTCCACGAAGATGTGCTTCATCAAACTTTACTAGATAGCGGCTGAGAATTATTTGGCCTGTTCGCTTAAGACCTATAAGAGCGTCAGCGTTGTTGGGTTTTTTTGAAAGGGCTGTGAAATAGTGATTTGATGCCTGATCCATCATGCCGGCCTCTTCCATTTTCTGAGCTTTTTTCACGTAAGCTTTAGCTCCGTTACAGCTTGAAAGTGTTGCTCCGATAGATATACTGATGAGGCATACAAATAATATTTTAATTAAAGGGTTCATTTAGGAAGTGATTTAGCCTAATTAAGAGTTGATTTTTCAACGAGCAAGGTAGTGAAGCTATCCTATTGTGTGAACAAAAACAATATGCGTGCCAATCTGAATTATTTACACTCATGTACCTTGCACCTATGAAGACAATTTTAGTTTTAGGAGCAGGACGCTCTTGTAGTTCTCTAATTAAGAGATTGCTAGATAGAGCAGAAGACTGTAGTTGGCGAGTTGTAGTGGGTGATATTGACGGAGAAGTTGCGACTAGTAAGGTTGGAGGTCATCCGAGCGGTGAAGCTTTTATTCTTTCAGCTACGGATAATGTGGAGAGGGATAGAAGGATTGCAGAATCGGACTTGGTTATGTCCATGGTGCCAGCCTTTCTGCATGTGAGTGTCGCTAAAGTTGCTATTGCTGCCGGTGTTCCCGTCATCACACCTAGCTATGTTAATCCAGAGATGCAGGCTTTAGATGCCGCGGCTAGAGAGGCTGGAGTTTTAATTCTAAACGAAATAGGACTTGACCCAGGTCTAGATCACATGAGTGCGATGCAGGTTATCGATGGGATTAAAGAAAAAGGTGGCGTGATGATGGGGTTTGAATCTTATTGTGGCGGGCTTGTCGCTCCTGAGAGTGACGATAATCCATGGCATTATAAAATCAGCTGGAATCCACGTAATGTAGTTCTCGCAGGCCAAGGCGGCTCAGCTACCTTTAAGGATGCTGGCAGAATTAAGTTAGAGCCACCACATAGGGTATTTAGAAGGCTTAGACCTGTGGAGGTTGATGGGAGATTGTACAAAGGATATCCTAACAGAGATTCACTTTCTTACATGAAAACCTACGGACTTGAAGAGGTTAACACGCTTATTAGGGGTACACTGAGGGCAGATGGGTTCTGTAGATCATGGGATATTTTAGTGCAGCTGGGAATGGTGAGGGACGATGTCGTGTTGAGCTGGCCTGAAGGTATTAGCTGGAGTGAGTGGACTAGATCTTTTCTGCCGGCTTCTACTGCTTCGATGAATGTGTCGGATGCGATAAATAAAACGGTGTGGAGTGATCACGAAACTAATGAGAGGCTTGAGTGGTTGGGGCTTTTTAATAAGGAGTCGGGGCCTTCAAGGGTCTTAGGTACGCCAGCTGAGATCATTCAGGATTTGATAGAAGAGAAGTGGGAATTAAGGGAAGGAGATAGAGATATGATAGTGATGTGGCATAGGTTCGAATTTGAAATGGATGGCAAGCGCCAGGAGATTACTTCAGAGGTAGCTCTCGAAGGTGTAGACCAAACCTTCACAGCCATGTCCGATACCGTAGGCCTGCCAATGGCTTTAGCGGCTGAGCATATGATGGCCGGACCAGGGTTCGGACGTGTAGGAGTGGACGTGCCTGTTTCACCGGTGTATTACGAGCCACTACTGAAAAAGCTCGATGAATTAGGGATTTCTTTCACAGAGAAGCACAGGTATGTTTAGTCAGTGGTTTTGCATAGCATGTTTACTTTGCGGGAGTTTTCCTGACTGGCCAGAAGACGGCGTGGCGAATAAGGAGTGGGTTATAGAGGCTATAGAGTGGAGGCTTGATAGGGGTGCGAATAGCTGCACAGATATCACTCAGGCTATAGATGCGTTGAGCCTTGAATGGATAGCGAACACTCCAGATGTGAGGGTTGAAATTGAAACGGAAGACTGGCCGGTGTTTACATTTGAGCCTGCTCTGCAAGGCACTTTGATTCAAATCATTGCTCTAGAATCACTCCTTGAGCATAAAGATAATGATGTGAAAGTCCTTAAAAAGCTCCGTCGATACACTCGAAGAAGTGATGGGCTGATGACAGACGAGTTGAAGACGGTGTTCGAAGAAAACTTACTACTTTTAAAGTCTAACGCATCTAAAAGCAAATCTTCAAAATAAGTCGTGCGTAGTTTCGATATACCAGAATATTTTCACAGCCCTATCATTGCTAGGGTGAAGGATAGGCGTAAAAGTTTGGACCCGAGAAAGCTAGACTTTACACCTACGGTTTTGGATTTCGGGGCTGTTAAAATACAATTGGCGAGGCATTTTGGGTTTTGTTTCGGGGTAGAGAATGCGATAGAAATTTCATATAAGGCTATAGCTGAGAACCCTGGAAAGCGGATTTTTTTGCTCAGCCAAATGATTCACAACCCCGAAGTAAATGAGGATTTAGAAAGCCGTGGAGTGAAGTTTCTCCACGACACCAAAGGCAATGAGCTCACCCCATTGAGCGAGGTCCAATCCGATGATGTCGTTATCGTTCCAGCATTCGGCACCACCCTGGAAATGATGGGCACACTTTCGGATATGGGAATAGATGTCGTGAAGTATAACACTACCTGCCCATTTGTGGAACGAGTATGGAAACGCTCATCCGATCTCGGTAAGAAGGAGTACACTATCATAATTCACGGCAAGCCAGACCACGAAGAGACCAGGGCTACCTTCTCACATGCAGAGTCCGACAGTCATGCTCTGATAGTTTCCGATTATTTAGAGGCTGAGATTCTAGCCCGTATCATTCAAGGCATACTTCCCATCTGTGAATTCGACAAGCATTTTAACGGTAGAGCTTCGGCCGGTTTCGATCCTTCAGAGCATTTAGCTAAAATCGGCGTGGTTAACCAAACCACCATGATAGCAGCCGAGACCCAGTCTATAGCCGAGCTTCTCAAGCGTGCTGTCGGGGATGATAATTTCGCTAATACCCGTGACAC
>Ga0307984_1000560_pt1 | contig 16296 bp, 18 predicted proteins | sample EllFjometageno78_FD_203169 | JGI IMG/M metagenome (GOLD analysis project Ga0307984, IMG submission 203169) | Marine microbial communities from Ellis Fjord, Antarctic Ocean - #78 | ecosystem: Environmental > Aquatic > Marine > Unclassified | place: Southern Ocean | collected 2014-10-09
GTTCCCTGGTTATTCTATTGACGTGGGTACGGGAGAACGCCTAAACATGGCATTCGGAGAGGATTCTTGGTTGGGAGCAGATAACGGAAACGACATGGTCTTCAACCCTTCTGCGAGAATTTACAGCAATGGTGGAGGTGGTGGCGGAGGCGGAGGAGCCGCTGTATACGCAGGTGGACAACACTGGATCTATGTCTTTAAGAACTCTCAATTTGAGGAAGGTACTTCTAACCGTATGCCTTCTTATGACGCAGGGACCTATCTCTATGACAACTTAGAGACAAACAATTCTACGACGAACGTAAGAAGAGTCTTCAGAGCATGTACTTGGGTAGGATCTTCTCTCTCGAATGATGATTTCCCTATGCTTTCCGTTGAAGACGGACTTATCCCTGGCGGAGCGCGTGTGAAACTGCGGATCTCGAAGGCATATGAAAAGTACTCGCCTTTGGTTGCGGATGTTTCGGAAACAAATCAAGCGGATAACAACTGGAACCCACTCTATACCTTCTCTACGAAGTCTGTGGCAACGGATACAGACAATGACAGCACCCTGACGAGTGTACTTGATGTGATCGGTGTCGTTCCAAATCCTTATTACGCGTACAGTAAATACGAGACAAGCAAGCTCGACAATCGCGTGAAGATCACGAATTTACCAGAGGTTTGTACTGTGAGTATTTACAATCTCAGTGGAACGCTCGTAAGACAATTCTACAAAACGGACCCACTTACATTCGTGGATTGGGATCTGAAGAATCATAGAAACGTGCCTATCGCCGGTGGAGTGTACATCATACATATAGATGTACCAGATATAGGCCAAAAAGTCTTAAAATGGTTTGGTGTAATGCGTCCAATAGACCTTGATAATTTCTGATATGAAAAAGCAATTAAGTATCATTTTAGTAGCCACCCTCGGACTAGGTTCGGTATGGGCTGGCAACCCTGACCGAGCAGGATCTGCCGGTGCGAGTCAACTCCTCATTAATCCATGGGCTGCGTCAAATGGATTGGCGGGTGCGAACATGGCTAGTATACAGGGCTTAGAATCTGTTTTTACAAACGTAGCAGGTCTCTGCTTTATCGATAAAAACGAACTAATAACTGCAAATTCTCAGTACTTAGGTGGAAGTGGAATCAGCTTAAATTCAGTGGGTTTTGCCACTAGAATTGGCGATGGTGGAGTATTCGGAATTACTGTAACAAGCATGTCATTTGGGGACATTCCTATTATGACAGAGGACCTTCCAGAAGGCGGAATAGGCACTTTTTCTCCGAGTTTTTCAAATATTGGAGTAAGCTATTCGAAAGCCTTTTCTAACTCGATCTATGCCGGATTTACTTTGAGACTCATCAGTGAGTCCATTTCAAATGTAAAGGCCAGCGGAGTTGCTTTTGATGCCGGTATCAGATATGTGACTGGCGAAGATGACAATATGAGATTTGGAATTTCACTAAGAAACGTAGGACCACCGATGCGATATGCTGGTGATGGACTTACTGCTACTGCTACACCGCAAGGATCTCCAAACTCGCTTACGATACTTCAAAGATCTGAAAGATATGAGTTGCCATCCCTAGTAAATATTGGTATTGCGTATGACGTTCTGAAATCCGAGAATATGGTTCTTGAGCTTAACGGGATGTTTACATCAAACTCATTTACAAAAGATCAATTTGGATTTGGGGTTGAAACGCGCATCGGAGACAATTTAGAACTGAGAGCAGGGTATCTTTGGGAACAAGGGCTCTTCTCTGACGACAACGCAACAACAGCTTACACAGGACCCGCAGGTGGTCTAACGCTCAAAGTTCCTGCCGGATCAAGCGGGTCGGTGATCGGTTTGGACTACTCATACAGGACAACAAATCCATTTAACGGCACACACTCCATAGGCCTGAAGATCGCGATTTAACAAAGACCTCTTTACATACATACTGAATAAAGAGGGTCTCCAAAGGCCCTCTTGTTCTTTATATATATCTTACAATATGTCTGACATATCATACTACACAGAAGAAGGATATAAAGCGCTGAAAGATGAGGTACGTCACCTTGTTAGCGTTGAACGTCCAAAAATTAGCGCTCAAATAGGTGAGGCAATTGACAAAGGAGATTTGAGCGAGAATGCAGAATACGATGCTGCGAAGGATGCTCAAGGGCATTTGGAGGCGAAAATTGCAAAGATGGAAAACCTGCTTGCAAATGCTAGAATCATAGATGACAGTAAAATTGACAACAGCAAGGTATTTATTTTGAGTATTGTTAAGATCCGAAACAATAAAAATGGTTCCGAAGTAACTTACACATTGGTCGCTCAAAACGAAGCAAATCTAGCTGACAAGAAAATATCTATAGACTCTCCAATTGGAAAAGGTCTACTAGGCAAGTCCGTTGGTGATGTCGCCGAAATAGAAATTCCTGCAGGTGTTCTTCTTTTTGAAATACTTGAAATTTCTAGATAGGAAACAATGGCTAGCATTTTCAGTAAAATTATTTCTGGTGAAATTCCTTGTCATAAAGTTGCTGAGAATGAAACTTGTTTTGCATTTTTAGATATTGCCCCATTGGCTGTAGGTCATACATTGGTTGTTCCCAAGCGGGAAGTAGATAAATATTTCGACTTGAGCGATGAAGAAATCGCGCAAATAAATATTTTTTCGAAAACTGTATCTGCTGCGATAGAAAGGGCGGTGCCTTGTAAGAGAATAGGTGTTGCAGTGATAGGTCTGGAAGTACCTCATGCCCATATACACCTTATTCCATTAAATTCTATTGGGGACATTAATTTTGAAAGAACGAAATTAGAGTTATCTCCAGATTCACTTGCCGATACTGCCCGACAAATAAGAGAAGAACTGGGGTGATGTCGCAAAAAGCTACTTCGCTATTTGGACGTATTTTCAATTTTGAGAATGCCATTGTTATACTTTGTTTCATTCCGATTTTTCTCTTTAGGTATACATTCATCATGTTTCCTGGAGCCCTGGGATATGGTCCATTTATTGCATTTTACCTACTGTTACCATTATTTATTCTTAAATACAAGGTTCCATTTAGAGAATTAGCTTGGGTTGTTTTTGTCTTAATCGTAGGGGCAAGTGGAATAATGACTGGTGTGATACCAAATGGGGTGTATATCAAAGTGGCGGGTAGTATTATGCTACCATATGTTTTCTACGCATATGTTTGGCGACATTTCGAATACAATGTCGAACGGCTTTTTACGATCTATTTAAAAGGAGCATATGTTGTCTCTGTTTTAGGTCTGCTGCTGTTTATTGATTCCTTTTTAGGAAACAACCTGCTACATTTTCTTCAATTATTCATTAGTATTAAAACCATTGATGCATCCTTAGGAATACGATTAGCAAGTTCATTAGGTGAGCCTACATATTTCGCGAATATTATGTTGCCGGCAGGTGTCGTGTCAATGTTCCGGTTAATTGTCAAACAAGAAAAGGGAATAGGCATAGAATATCTGACAAAAAGAAAGGCTATTGTCTTTATTCTCGCTTTGTTACTCACGTATAGCGCAATTGCTTTTTTAGGTCTTTTTCTTGGCGGAATATTACTTCTTCTGAGACATGGAGCAGTACGGTATGCAATTATTATCCCCTTAATTTTAATTTTTGCACGTATTGTCATTTTTCAGGTCCCCGAGCTAGAAGAAAGGTATCAGGGTGCTCTTTCTGTTTCTACAGAAGAAAAACAAACAGGTGAATTTCATGGTTCTTCATTTATTCTCTTTAACCACGCGTATATCACCTGGATGAATTTAAAAGAAAACCCTCTTTTCGGAACAGGACTGGGAACGCATGCTATCGCCACAGATAAATATTCGCTTGGAAATAAAGGTGTTGAATTTCATTATCGTACACAAAACGCTCAGGATGCGAGTTCTATGTTACTGCGTATTTTATCTGAGCTAGGTCTTTTTGGAGGGATACTCGTATTCATTTATCTCAATAGAAATTCGATCCCCAGAGTGCCTGAAGACCCTGTCCTCTGGCTTATATCTACCGCTATTTTTGTAACGATTGTAATGCAACTGTTGCGGCAGGGTAATTATATCCTGAATGGATTCCCTTTTTTCGTTTTGGGATTTGTCTTTACTCGGCACGAGTTTAACAAAAGACATGTCTTTAATACCACGAAATAGATTAGTCTATTTCAAGAATAGCGGTCATTATTGTTAAGACGCCATTTACTTCTCGGGTCCAAATCGGTCGAACATGGCCATCAAAAGCTGATATATTATTGTAATCTCCGAAGAATACTTCGCCCTGAGGTAGAAATGAAGATTCTGAAACGAGGCGATTCGTCCATGTAAGGCCGCCGTCATTAGAACTTGCTACGTAGACGTCAGTTGTTTCATCATTGTGAGCGCGACGGTCATAAAACACGACATGAATGCTGCCAGACACAGGATCTACAGCCATCCAAGTAAAAAACTGCTGGCTCCCTGCTTTGTCATTATTTACTCTTATCGGACTTGACCAAGTAGTTCCATTGTCGTCGGAGTAACATACAAATACGTCGAGGTCATTACTTCCATTACGCGCATCCGTCCAATTAATATAAATTCTCCCTCTATAAGGAGACTCTGGACTTAAGTCTACTCCTGTCACTGGCATTCCGTTTACTCTACCGATTGCGTCAACTGTTTGGGCCCAACCACCCACAATATCGGCTGCAGCAATATCGTGCTCCATCCAAGTCATTCCATGATCAAAGCTCCTGTCAAACCAAATCGTTTCATCAACTGCCCAAGCCACATAGATTTCACCATTTGGACCTACAGCAGGAACCGCTCCTTCAGTTGTTTCATCATCATCGAGACAATCCCCAGCCTTCTCACTCACTCTAATAGGATCAGACCACTTCTCCCCTTTGCGGCCAGCAAAACTGCATAAAATTATCGTAGAGTCAGTCGGTTCATGACTGTCATACTTGTCAAATTGAGTCCAGCAAGCATGAATACGTTCTCCATCTAAAGAAACAACAGCCCATTCTTTGTCTTGGTCTTTGGGATGATCTTGACCGATGCTACCGCCTTTACTCCAACGCTTACCGTTACTTGTTGAATGTTGACATACGATTCTATCCAGAAGCAGTTCACTTTGCCATCCCTTTCCCTCGGGGTTACTTAAATGTAAATAATAAAAATCCCCATTGGGAGAAGCGACGATACAAGGGTCTCCGAAAACGCCATAAGGTGACTTTAATGTTTTGTGGTTCCAAGTGTAACCACCATCTGTAGAACGGTAAACATTTTCTAAAACGCTACCTGCAACTACAATATCAGGATTCTTTAAACTGATCGCAATACTCGGTTCGCAGGGTTGAAATCCTACTGTAGTGTGAGCAGGACCTATCCTCACATTCAGAGGGGCAGAATCTGTAATGTCAGTTTGAGCGATAGAAGATCCAGCAAGAAAAATCAGCATCGAAAAGAACGCTGACTTCAGCAGAGAGAAGGCACAAGAAAAGTAATTCATCTTCAGGGCTTATTTACGAGACAATAAAACATCGAGATCATTGATTAGAATCATCAACTCAGCTTGAATCGCTTCTTGAAGTTCTAAAAGCTCTTCGTCAGACAGATTTTCCAGTTGTGCTTCAGCCGCATGATCGTGGTGATGATGTTCTCCCTCTTCGTGATTACAGGCTGTTCCTGGAAGCTTCACTAAAGTCTTACTCCAAACCACATAGCGGGCGTCTAAATCGACAAGCTTAATGAACGAACTGTCTGTGGTTTCTGTGACTGCAAATTGGTTTGCGAGTCTTACATGAAATTCCTTTGCCAATCTTCCGCTGCCATCATGCATCGAAATTGCATTTACACGTGCTTCAGATGGCTCACTGGTGTGCTCTTCACTACAAGAACTTAAAAGAAAGAAACACAGAATAGAAATACTTAATGTTAAGGTTGATCTAATTGCTTTCATAATGAATGTTTTTTGAAATTTGTGTTTATGAATCCGTTTGATTGCTGGTCGTGTGGGGCAAAGGAGGTTTCGAGGATGTAGAGATGTTTCTAGGTACAGGATCGTGACCAGAGGTTCCCCAGGGTTGACATTTTACAATTCTACGCAATGTTAACCCTAAACCCTTCCACGCTCCCCACTCTTTCAAGGATTCTATTCCATAGGCGGAGCATGTGGGCTGATGACGACAGTTCGAACCCAGCAACGGACTTAGGACTATTTGATACAATCTTATGAAAGCGATAAATACAAAGCGCATTGTTCAAAGGTAAGGCGTGACAAATGGGTAGACTGTAACTACTGAAAATTGCGATTTCTATATCGGTAATTTCTCAAGTGCCATCATTGCGGCAAGACCGAATGTAGCGCCACCAATTACGAGTTGTTGAGATCTATTTGTGACACCGAAAGCACGACCGAGCGAAAATATTGAGAGGGTAACAATGAGAATCAGGAGTTGACCAAGTTCTACTCCGAGGTTGAACTTTAGAAGCGGCAAAACAATCCCTGACCCTCTGTCAGCAGCAATGCGATAAAATGAAGAGAAACCCAGTCCGTGTATTAATCCGAAAAGAGCTGTAATGAGATAGATGGAATTTCGAACGTAGGAGCGAGAAGGTTGTTTCTTAAGAGACAAGTCAAAGTGGGTCCCCCTAATTTGAAGTATTGACATTGTTAAGATTGTCACTGGAATCAGAAATTCAATCCACGACAAAGAAGCGCGAACGAGATCAAGTCCAGCCAGAAACAAAGTGAGAGAATGACCTAGCGTAAAAGCTGTTGTAAGCAACGCCATACGTCCTAATTTGGTGAGGTCGTATGAAGCAGCTAATGCGACGAGGAAAAGAATATGATCGAATCCAGCCAGATCTGTAATATGTGTAGCCCCTAGAAAAACATCGTTCATGTCACTTGAAAATTAGGGCTGTTTCCGATCATATCTACAAATCGTAAACGAAAATTCATGTCGTTCATCTTCGGGATGATTATCTATGACTTGCATCGTCCATTCTTGTGAATCAAATTCAGGAAAGAATGCATCACCTTTCGGAGAGCCGTGCACGTGAGTGAGATACATTGTATCAATCACACCAGCATCTAAAGCCATGGTATAGACTTGACCACCCCCTATTACAAAACACTCCGACTCTTGAGCTGTCTCGGCAATATCTAATGCATCATCAAGAGATGTTACAAGGTGTGCAGGGGAAGCATCATATTCAGGGTTGTGGCTCAAAACAATGTTTGGTCGACCGGGAAGAGGACGATATTTATGAGGAATACTCTCATAGTTGCGCCTGCCCATAACAACATGGCGACCACGAGTAATCGCTTTGAAAAATGCCATATCATCAGGTAAAGACCACGCCAAATCATTGTCTCTCCCTATTACTCCATTGTCAGCAACAGCTGCAATTATACTAATCCGCATGTTGTTACGACTCGTCATACTGCAATGGGGGCTTTAATATGGGATTGAGGCGTATAATCTACCAAAGTGAAATCATCATGTGTAAAATCGAACAAACTCTTCACGTCTGGATTTAAGATCATTTTCGGAAGCGTACCCGGAGTTCTAGAAAGCTGTTCTCGTGCCTGCTCTACGTGATTCGAATATAAATGCACGTCACCGAAAGTATGAACGAACTCTCCGGGTTCTAAATCACAAACCTGAGCCATCATCATCGTCAAGAGCGAATAAGAAGCGATGTTAAATGGTACTCCTAAAAAAGTATCGGCAGAACGTTGATACAACTGGCAGTTAAGCCTACCCTCGCTCACGTGAAATTGAAATAAACAGTGACATGGCGGGAGAGCCATTTCGTCTATGAAACTTGGGTTCCATGCACTCACTACGTGTCTGCGAGAGTAAGGGTTGTTTATGAGGGAGTCAATCACCTTTAATATTTGGTCTGTAGAAGAACCATCGGGATTAGGCCAAGACCGCCACTGGTAACCATATACAGGCCCCAAATCACCATTCGCATCTGCCCAATCATCCCATATTCTAACTCCATTGTCTTTGAGATACTTGATATTTGTGTCACCTTGAATAAACCAAAGAAGTTCGTGAATAATACTTCTGAGATGAAGCTTCTTCGTTGTAGTTACAGGAAAACCCTCCGATAAATCAAATCGCATTTGGTAACCGAAGCACCCTAAAGTGCCCGTACCTGTTCTGTCTTCACGCTTAACACCATTTTCCAATAGATGTTCAAGCAAATTTAAGTATGCCTTCATGCTTCGAAGATAAATTATGTGGGGCTTAAGAAATCAAATCGTTGAAAGCACGTGAACAACTCTTGAGGAATGAACATGTTTATTGCCAAAGTCGTGGATCTGAGACGATGGGGTTTTGCTCTCTTTTCCTGTATATCATATTAATGATGAGCATGTGGATCAAAAGCCCCAAATGAACCGGAAATAAATAAAAAGGCCATCCCAAATCCTCAAATAAAAATGGGTTACTTACAGCAGGTGCAACGGTTACAAACATATAATTGGCAATCGCATCGCCCGTATTTTCAACATACATATTTAAACAGCCATTTATGAGAACCATTACGGTAGAAATGGCAGCTGCGAATAAATATCCTCTAATCCAGTCATAATATTTCAATCGCATCCCGTACACTCGAACCATTACAATCGGCACGGTAAATAATGACGTATGAACAATGATGTAATGTACCACGACAAAGGGAGCATCTCCGACAGTTAGTAAAGGAGTCAAAACAGCATAAAAACCACCGATAAGAGTCATAAAGAACGTATACACAAACAATTTTCTTGACCTGAAGATACAATTAAAGCCGATGAGCCAGATGTTCAATGAACAAAAATGAAGAGGCAAAGATCGATGAAACGAAAAGAGATGTTCAGGGTTGACAATTGTATAAATAGGAAGGAAACTTGCAGTTAAAAGAAGAACGAAACCAAGTCGTTTGAGATAAGGGTCTCTCTTCTCTTTAGATAAATTGTCAAAATATTTAACAAAGAGATATCCTCCGATAACAGCCCCCAACATCATCACCCAATACCTTGGCTCTGAAGGTAAAATAGTTACATCATAATGGATCATGGGGTTTGCGTGATTATGGTTTGAGTTGGGAAAGCAAAGTCTAATTTTTCAGCATTAAAATTCTCAAGTATCTGCATGTTAATTTCACTTGGGGTATTTGCCCAATGACCCGTTTTATTAATGTAATATGTACAACTAACATTTAAACTGAAATCTCCAAAGGAGCTGAACCATACCGTAAAATCATTCTCAGTATCGGAATGGTTTCCAACAATTTCTTTTAAAATGGCAACCGCCAATTGAACTTTTTCAGGAGCGGTATCATATGTAAGGCCTAGGGTAATAGATACCTTGCGAGAAGGTTCTGCTGTGATGTTTTCTACTGGGGAATTTGTAAAACTGTTGTTTGGAATCGTGACGAGTCTGCCTTGTAAAGTGATCAATCGTGACGAGCGTATTCCGATCTCTTGGACCGTACCATCAATCCCATTTACCACAATTCTATCCCCTACCTTAAATGGCTTGTCTACAAAAACCGTAACCCCTCCGAAGATGTTTGCAACGAAATCCTTCGCCGCCATCGCCATCGCAAGCCCTCCTATTCCTACACCTGCTAGCATCGCTCCAACCTCATATCCGGCGGTATTCATCGCAGTGATGACACCTAAAATCCACACGACAGACCTGACTGTTTTTCTTAAAATAGGTCCAATCTGTGTGATCATTGACGATTCCGAACGAAGTGCAGACCTTATGAGAAGACTCTCGACAATCGAATCTAAAACCCTAGCGACAAGCCATGTTAAATCCAAAAGAAAGCAAATCTGAAATATTTGGCCTACTGTATTGCCGCTATTCTCAAAGCCAAGATGTGAGGAGGCAAGCCAAAACCCCAGCAAAACAAAGGCAATAGAGATTGGCTCTTCAATTTGATCGGCTATTTTGTCATCTAGGTCATTCTCAGTAGAAGCCGTGTATTTTTTCACAACTTTAGAAAAAATGACATTAACAATACGCGCAACAATTACACTGCCCACAATGAAAGCGAGCGCAATAAGCCAAGATGTAAGGGAATTTTCAAAAAAAATAATTGAATCAAGTTTTTCCATTCTACGAAAGTCGGAAATCTATCCGATATCTTTGCGATATGTTAAGAAACTATTTAACAAATTTAAATACGGGGCCTTCTTTAAGAATTGGCGTCCTTGGTGGAGGCCAATTGGGGCGCATGATGATTCAATCAGCCATAGACCTTGATATGCGTGTGGAAGTGATGGATCCTTCTAATGAAGCACCTTGTAAAAGCTTAACCCACCGATTCATACAGGGTGATCTAAATGATTCAGATGCTGTATATGACTTCGGGAAAGATCTCGATGTCATTACAATCGAAATTGAACATGTTAGCGTTGAAGGATTGCGTCGATTAGAAGCTTCTGGAGTTCGTGTGATTCCTAGACCAAACCATATCGCTCTCATTCAAGACAAGGGCTTGCAGAAACAGTTTTTTGCCAAACACAAGATCCCTACCGCCGAGTTTACACTCATTGATGAGGGTGGAAATCTAACGGGAATGGGATTCCCTGTTGTACAAAAACTTAGAGTTGGTGGGTACGACGGCAAAGGTGTACAAATATTGACAAGCGAATCAGACATCGTTCAAAAGGGTTTTTCGGAAGCCAGTGTGCTTGAGAAAGCCGTCGACATTGACAAAGAGCTTGGGGTCATCGTTGCGAGAAATTCATCTGGGGCTACAGCGATATATCCCATTGTCGAATCAATATTCGATCCGAACGCCAACCTCGTTTCCTCATTATTTGCGCCCGCACAAATTGACGATTCCCTCACCCAGAAGGCAAAAAATCTCGCACTAAATGTCGTTGAGGCCTTGGACTTTGAAGGATTAATGGCGGTTGAGCTATTCTTGAGTAAAACAGGCGATCTTTTTGTGAACGAAATCGCTCCGCGCACACACAACAGTGGTCATCACACAATCGAATCGAATCGTACCTCCCAATTTGCGCAACATCTAAGGGTTGTAGCGGGTCTACCTTTAGGTGATGTCTCTAAATTACACAATGCCGCAGGAATGATCAATCTTTTGGGAACAGTTGACGCCGCAGGGGCACCGGTTTATGAAAGACTCCACGAGGCCATTGAAATGCCCGGAGTCCATCCACATCTTTACGGAAAATCAGAAGTCAAACCCTTTCGTAAAATGGGGCACGTAACTGTGACTGGAAGTAATCATGAAGAGGTCAATAAAAAGGTGTTAAAACTTCTTGGAATTCTCTGCGTAACGGGGACACAAGAAAGCTAACTTTCCTCAAAACAAGAAAGACATGAATCACGATGGATTACCGAAGATAGCAGTTCTAGCAGGAGGTTATTCAGGGGAAGCGGTAATCTCTATCAAGAGTGCGACTACCATAGTTCACCATATTGATTGTTCAAAATACAGACCATTTACAGTAAGAATAGACAGAGACTTTTGGTGGGTAGAATTAGATGGAAATACCAGAGCTGACATTGATCGAGAATCCTTTACTTGGAAAGATTCAGAAGGTGTTCAAAACAAATTTGATGCAGTTTTCATTATGGTTCATGGAACCCCAGGTGAAGATGGAATACTCCAAAAATATTTTGAAACCCTAGAAATTCCCTTTAGTACAGGATCCTCAGAGTCTGTGCGCTTAACTTTTAACAAATTCAAAGCAAACAACAAGCTTAGAGCAGAGGGGATCTTTGTGGCTGATTCAATCGAAATTAAACGAGAAGAAGTTCTTTCCGAATCGAGAATGAGTGAAATCGCGAAAATTGTAAAGACTCCCTGTTTTGTCAAACCAAACAAAGGCGGTTCTAGCCTTGGAGTCACTCGCGTAGAAAACAGAATAAACCTTAGAGAGGCCATTGAATTCGCCTTTGAAACAGAATGCCCCTCTGTCTTGATAGAATCCCTTCTAGAAGGGCGTGAATTCTCGGTAGGCGTTGTTCCTGATGAAAACGGGATTCCCATCGTGTTGCCTGTCACAGAAATAATTACTGCGAATGTGTTTTTTGACTATGCCGCGAAGTATGAAGGAGCAAGTCAAGAAATCACACCTGCGGAAATTTCATCAGAATCTACAGCGATGATACAAGATGCTGTCGTGAAAGCCACTGAAATTTTAAAGTGCAAATGGATGGTAAGAGTGGATGTCATTCTTGTGAATGGAGAAACCCCCGCAGTGTTAGAAATCAATTCGGTGCCTGGATTTACAGATGAGAGCATTCTTCCACAACAATTAAGTTGTGCTGGAATTGAATTGACAGATGTGATTTCTAGAATTCTGAAGGGAATTTTAGATTGAACACAGAATAATTTAGTACAATAACAAAGGGCCACCTCGTTAGGCAGCCCTTTTTGCTATTGAATGAAAACAAGTAAACTGTTAAACTAATTGCTTCTGTAATTATATACGTGTACTTATCCATAAAGGTTGCATTTGGTTTTAATAAAATGTTGTCTCACCCTTTTAATAAGCTGTATGTCAATCTTTTACACGAGAAGGATTTTCTTTGATAAATGCCTTCCATCCACTAACTCCTCGTTTCATTTCAGGAGAAGATAATTGATAGTGATGACAAAGAGCAACGGCTATTCCATCAGTGGCGTCAAGATTGTTGGGCATCGAACTTTGTGGAATCTTAAAAATTCTCTGAACCATTGCGCTTACCTGTTCTTTTGATGCCGCACCAGAACCTGTTACGGACTTTTTTATTTTTCTTGGCGCATATTCCGCAATATGTAGGTCTCTGCTCAAAGCTGCTGCAAAAGCGACACCCTGGGCTCTTCCTAATTTCAACATAGATTGAACATTTTTTCCAAAAAATGGGGCTTCTACAGCCATTTCATCAGGCGCATGTGTGTCAATTAGTTGCACACACCTGTCAAATATCTTTTTGAGTTTTAAAGCATGATCAGGATACTTTGAGAGGTGTAACGCACCCATTTCAATCATCTCTAATTCAGATTTTCCAGTCACTCTAATGATGCCATACCCCATAATTGTGGTTCCTGGATCTATCCCGAGAATAATTCTTTCTGACTTTTTCATTATTTAGACCAAATTACAAAACTCCTTCATCGTATTCTCGCATAATGCTACTCATCGTCATAATCTCAATCTTGATAACTCACGCGACAATCGTTGGGCACTGGCTGTATCAATTTATTCGGTTAAGTATAACAAAGACAAATCATTTAAACTCAAAAGCAGGGGGATTCGAAATAGAGCCGCTTACGGTTGTAGTCGCATGTAAAAATGAAGCGCATCGACTGGGAGACTTCATAAGAGGATTGGAGCACCAGACCATATCCGCAGTCGAAATCATTGTCGTAGACGACAACAGTACCGATTCAACATTGCAAGTCGCACGGGAATTGGCAAAACAGTGCAAAGTAAAGATCTCTGTTATCGTAAATAATGGAAGGGGCAAAAAAGACGCAATTAGAACGGGCATTCAAAATACACAAACGAAATGGGTGATAACGACTGATGCCGATGTTCTGTGCCCAGAAAAATGGTTAGAATCTATGGGCCGTTCAATTGCAGAGCTTGCAGATGGGGGAATTGGTGCAATTGCTGGGCCGGTTCGGATCATGAATGGTGGAATCGAAAGCATAGACTACGCAGCAATGATGGGATGGGCGGCGTCTACTTCATTAAATGGAGAAACGGCAATGGCGAGTGCCGCAAATTTGGCTTTTCGAGTTGATTTATATCCCCCCAAGGAACAAATGCATCCTGAAATAGAATCCGGTGACGATGTTTTTGCCGTTCACGCAATCATTGAAAATGGACATAAGGTTTGTTGGTCACACAAAATCAACAGTTGCGTTGAAACACATCAGGCAGGAGGATTGGTTCATTGGTTAAGGCAAAGGGTTCGTTGGGCGTCAAAGGCCAAATATTACAATCACAACGTTGCCTTAAGAACATCAATCTGGGTAGCGTTTGTTGCTGCAACTCAAATTCTCTTCCTCATGTTGTTTGTGACACGCTTTACATCATTGACAGAGGTCTTGATGCTGTGGTTTGGTCGGGCATTGATCGATATTGTATTTACAAAACGCGTAACCAAATGGTATAGAATAAGGACCAGGGCAATTGATTGGCTAATCCTATCCATCATATACCCCTTTCAAGTTCCTGCAGATTAATAAGCCCAAATGGAAATGAATTTACCGAACTTCGAATCGTGAATATTTGGGAAACTATGAAATCGAATAAACTCGCTACAATAGGCGGGTTATGGATTGCCGTGTGGATCGTTGTGGCCGTTGCTGGACCGCTTTTCAGACCCGACCCCACACCGAATGCAAACAATCAACATTTGGAATACAGTCTGCTCAAACCTGGCTCTGAGGTTCAGATTGATGGGAAGTCATTTACGTACCATCTTGGGAGCGATAGATATGGCAGGGATTTTTTAAGTCGTCTGATGGCTGGAAGTGCAATTTCACTTTCTGTTGCGGGTATTGCAGTGGCGATTAGTTTAATCATCGGTTTGTTTCTCGGCGCCTGGGCTGGGTTTAAAGGTGGGCGCGTTGACGTCATTGTGAGCTGGTTTTTACAGGTGGTTTGGACTGTACCCACGTTACTGATGGTCCTGGCAATCACACTTGCATTCGGCAAGGGGTTTTGGCAGGTTTTTGTCGCAATTGGACTTACAATGTGGGTCGAAGTTGCGAGAATAGTGCGGGGACAATTTATGTCATTAAGAGAATTGGAATATGTTCAAGCAGCTCAGGCGCTGGGACTCTCAGACTTCAGGATTATGTTCAGACACATGCTGCCAAATGCATTGGGACCTATTATCGTTGTGGCTGCGGCAAATTTCGCGGCTGCGATATTAATTGAAGCGGGGTTAAGTTTTTTAGGCGTTGGCGCTCGGATTCCCGTTCCGTCTTGGGGTAATATTGTAAAAGAGCACTATCATCTACTTACAACAGATTTAGCTTGGCTCGCAGTTTTTCCAGGCGCATTAATAGCTAGTTTAGTACTTGCCTTTACATGGGTAGGGGATGGTTTTAGAAACGCTTTTGATTTAAATAGTTGAGTTCATCTATGAACATGAATATCTTTCAATAATATGGAGTCAAGCAAAGTCATATTCGTAGCGGGGCATCGTGGAATGGTGGGGTCCGCCATTGTAAGGGCATTGAAGGAACGTGGGGTATCAAATATTGTGACGAGAACATCCAAAGAACTCGACCTTAGAAATCGAACAGAGGTGGATCAGTTTTTTGAAGAGGAAAAACCTGAAGTCGTTTACTTGGCTGCGGCAAAAGTGGGTGGAATACATGCGAATTCTACATATCCTGCAGATTTTTTGGTCGATAACATCTTAATTACAACAAACGTAATTGACGCCTCATGTAAACACGGAGTTGAGAAACTTCTTTTTCTAGGTAGTTCATGTATCTATCCTCGTTTGGCCTCACAACCTATCTCTGAAGAAGCGCTCCTCACAGGACCTTTGGAGCCCACAAACGAAGCTTACGCACTTGCAAAGATCGCAGGACTCAAAATGTGTGATGCCTTTAGAAAACAGCATGGATGTAATTTTATTTCAGCTATGCCTACAAATTTGTATGGTCCTGGAGATAATTATCATCCAGAAAACAGCCATGTTCTACCCGCACTCATTAGGCGTTTCCACGAAGCGGTAAGGAACGGAGACAATGAAGTTGTTTGTTGGGGGTCGGGATCTCCAAAGAGAGAGTTTTTACACGTAGATGACCTCGCAAAAGGGCTCTTACATCTTATGGATCATCACAATTCAGAGGGTTGGATAAACATCGGAACCGGAGTAGACCTCACCATTAAAGAACTCGCTTTGACGATCGCAGATGTTGTGGGATACCAAGGCGATGTCATTTGGGACACTTCTAAACCCGACGGAACACCTCGGAAACTTCTCAATGTAGATCGCATCAACGAGATGGGATGGAAAGCAACAATTGAGTTACGACATGGAATTGAATCTGTATATGCAGATTATCTGTCTCATGAAAAATAATTTGAATGGTCACTCTGGACGACTCGAAATCATTCAGATATTCATTTTCACACTTGTTCTTTCCCCATCGCTGTCAGCTCAAAACACGACTTCATATTCAATCAAGTCGCACGCCATCACCCTTGAATCAAAAAGAGCGCTAGTCGTTGTTGACCCTTCAATCAGTTTTTTATATCTGGTAGGGCAGGACTTTCATGGCGTCAACAACATTCGAG
>Ga0307984_1000562_pt1 | contig 16286 bp, 32 predicted proteins | sample EllFjometageno78_FD_203169 | JGI IMG/M metagenome (GOLD analysis project Ga0307984, IMG submission 203169) | Marine microbial communities from Ellis Fjord, Antarctic Ocean - #78 | ecosystem: Environmental > Aquatic > Marine > Unclassified | place: Southern Ocean | collected 2014-10-09
GAAGGTCACTAAGACAGCCAAGGTCACTAAGTAGTCTTACAAGCAGAGGTAGTGCGCACCTCGAGACGATTCGCTCCGTCTCTCTGCTCTAATCAATTCGAGTCTCCCGAGGGAGACTATCAATAACCTAATCCAATACCAATGATTACCACGAAACAAATGCGGTCAACTGACGTGACTCGTAACCACCGCACTCTCTCTGAGCATATCCGTCATGGGAAAGGTAGCAAGACCATCTGCGTGACTACTTGCCTGAACTACTTCGGCATTCCATTCGATGCGTATCACTACACATCATCCAACAAGAATCGTGATACCTATATCAACGTCATGAGGAAGTTCGGTTACTCAGTACGTAGTCGCAAGAGTGAGTTCAAAGCATCGAAGTTTCCGACCATGACATCCCTGAGACGCGAGATGAAGCGCAGTGACTACACCTCTCGTGACATGTTCATCGTGGAGGGATTACAAACCAAGAAGGCGCATCTGATGGTGCTGAATGGCGAAGGTGAGACAGTCATCGATACGGCTAAGGGCATGAAATGGAGAGTCAACAAAGTCTCCATAGTAGAGAGATAGCATACCAACGGAGGAAGCGCATAGATGAGGGAGTTGCACCCCTCCTCCGTTCTAATTATAAACCTAATACATAATACCATGAACGATTTTAGAGTAGTTAGAACAAGAATGATTGACGTTGATAGCGTACACATCGATATACATTACGGAAGTGATGATGAGATAGTAGCATCAGGTCAGTACAACATCAGAACAAATTGGGCGCACGTTACACGCCTAGAAGTGTACGAGAATATGCTTGGCTCAGATTGGGAAGATGAGATGCAAGAAGCTATCGAGAGCAGAAGCATTGAGATAGAATAAGCATACTAACGAAGGGAGTAACGGCAGATGAGTTACTCGTTGAGATTCGCGTCTCTCCTTCGTTCTAATTATTAACCGAGTCTCCCGAGGGAGACTACAATTAAATATATGATGAATAAAGTACAAGTATTAAAAGAAGTTTCCAAGCTATGGAATCTAGAGTTATTCTACGCCATTGGCGTAAACCGAACTGACGTTACTCTGCAAGGAGAGATATGCAGAGAAAGTATGCAACAGCTAACAGACTCAAAATTGAACATTAGTATATGTTCGGGAAATGGATTCATTGAAGCAATTGATTCAGAGTCTATAAAGGGATGGACAATTAAGATAACCTTAACCTTTGACTAATGCTAAGATATCAAATTTCCATCAAGCGAGGGAATCGCTACATCTACAAGACTAAGCTGTTCAATTCTACGACTCATCTCCTAAGGTATATTGACGTCATCAATAATTCAGGAGACAAGGTAATAGATACAATACTAGTGTAGGAATTAGACTGTCAATAGACTATCTTAGCATAGTAAGAAAAAGGGATATGGTACTAGATAGAGTTCGACTCTCTTCTCCCTTTCTAATCAGTCTCCCTCGGGAGACTACAATAAATATAAGATGAGCATACAAGATTACATCAAAGAAGAAATGAGTAAGCTAGATAAAGGTATCGTGGCTACACCTAAAGACAAAGAATATCTAGAGTCGTTTGCATTAGCCAATCATGGCTCTATGGACTTATTGCTAACTCAAATGGCTATTCAATTCGGCTATAAAACAGCACTTGAAAACGTACAAAAAGAATTAAGATGAGCAAAGTAAATGGTTACACGAACATCCAAACCTATAGACTGTGTTTGGTACTAGACAATATTCAATTCTTCAACAAGAGCATCTTGGATTACTTCTTCCATATGGTCATATCGGAGGAATTTGAGAAGAAAGATTTCGAACTGATAAATTGGAACGAAGTTTTAGAAAGATATTCAAGTCAGATAAAAAGTTATCACCTAAGTGTCTTGGAATTAGACATTCGATAGACTATCTTTACAAAGTAAATACACGTAGCATTACAGTGATGCAGGTGGAGTAATATAACAATGCTTTATTACTCTGAGGTTCAATTCCTCTACGTGTACAAACCTAGTCTCCCGAGGGAGACTGTAATTAAATATAAGATGACAAAAGACGGATACGCAGTATATGTAACTGCACACATGCTAGACGATAACCCACAATTCTTAGACGAACATTGGGAGTTAGCGGAATTTACATACAAGCATTTTTTAGTATCAGAGTTTAATATTAACACAAGAAGCGAATATGACTGCATATATGCATACATAGAGCATCTAAAAAGAGCATAACACGACTGAGGAAAGTAAGTCGGGCTACCCTTATTAGAGTAGGGAATCTAGGACGCATTACAATCAGTAAAATATAAGAAAGTATGACACAATTTGAAAAAGATTTAGAAAAAGACCTTAACATAAACGGAAAGGCATCATCCAAAGGGATGTGGAATCTCATAGTATCTAGGCGCGACTTAGGTCTATGGAGTAGAATAGGAATGAAACCAAATCGACATTGGAAGGTTACTGATGTTAAGAAATATTTTGGACTCAAGGGAAATAAAGAAAAAATCTACGAGGACATCTGCAAGATGGTAGAGGAGCATACTAAACTCCCTACAATAACTCGCCACGATTTCATTGAAAAATACTTCATCCCTAAGCTTAATGTAGATGAGCAAAGGGATGTAGCATTAGGATTCTTGGGATGGGAAGATAGTTTCCTTGATGAGTGGGCAGTGAAGATAGGTGTAACTATAGACCACAATTTTGACCGAGAGCAGTGCGATGGGTGTAAAGAACATTTTGCGGATGGGTTAATGTCCTACAACGAAGAGAATGATAAAGTTGAGTGTGATAGTTGCTACGGAACTAAGAATTAGACCTAAAATAGACTATCTTTACAAAGTAAATAGCAGTCATGGTGATTGTATGCAAGCGATAAACTCCACCTGAGTAAGGTCACTAAGTGAGAGGAGCGGTAAATCTACCGCAAGTGAATACACAATGTGAGTTCGATTCTCATGCTGTTACAAATCGAGTCTCCCGAGGGAGACTATAATTAAATATAAGATGACTGATAATAAAATTATCGCAGAGTTTATGGGAGTGCCTAAATTCAAAAAGGCTAAAAGTAAATATCTGCTATACCGTACTTCATGGGATTGGTTGATACCCGTAGTAATGAAGATAGGAAAAGCTAAAGGCAACGGAAACCTTAGATGTGCATTCGGTGTACTAGGTGATGCCACGGAGGATTATACGTCTAGAGATTTAGAAACTACCTATGCAGTAGTAGTGAAATATATTAAATTAAATAAGGAAGCATGAATTTAAGACAAGAGATGATTGACGAACTTACGAAGTCTGATTGGACTCGTGAGAAGTTAGCAGAAGAAATCCTAATAGCTAGGTACACAAGTAAAATACATCAGTACGAAGCGCAGTGGCTAGACCAACTTGCGAATATCCTTAGGGATGGTGGAGACTCTAAGGAGCAGAACGTTATTTGGAAGGAGTATAGAGGAGAGGTAGAGCGTCTTAAAGAAACGTACATTAACCCTAAGGAATCATGAGGAAAATTACAAGAGACTCAGTCAACGCCTTCATGAGCGCGACTAAATTTAAGAGAAGCAATACCGAAGTTCGTGTACAAGCGAGTGTAACAGTGTTGATTCTATTCGGAAATCAAATTGCATATCGGTACAACAACCCTGAGAGGACTTTGGCAATTACTACTTGCGGTTGGAAGAGCAACGCCACGAAAGAAAGATTGAACGGAATACCTGACGTTCATATTCAACAAGAAAAATCAAAATGGTACTTAAACGGGGTGCTATGGGATGGAAAGTTAATTGATATTGATAAGAAATCATGAATGAAGAAGAATTAAAAGCTATCCTAAAAAAGGATGGAGTTATCTACGTTAACGTATATGGACAAGACTGTGATGGGGTTGAAAGATTCTCCGTCTTCGCGACAAAGACGATGGAGGAATACAACGAGGCATACGAGTCTTTTGCAGACAGTATAGAAGGTCGAGCGTCTTGGAATGTTGTGTCTAAGGAGGATACTTATCAAGATGATGAGTGTGGGACTTTCGGTCATGGATGGGATATAAATTAAATCAACCTGAGTCTCCCTCGGGAGACTCACAATAAATATAAGATGAGAGAGAAAATAAGAATGGCTAAGTTCATAAACTATGAACACCCAACCAATGATGCCTCGATAGGGTTAAAACATTACCGAGAGGAAGACTTAGATTTCCAAGACGATTGGGGATGGACGATGAAGGTCGTAAAGATGTGTTTTGCTAAGTACAAAGAACATAGTTCTCTATACCTAGAATTGCGTGATGTACAAAATGCGTGTGGCTTAGGCGACCAAGACCTTGTATTCCAAAAGTTAAATGAGTTCATAGAAGCCTATGACAAGCTACTTAAATCTCCGTATCCTTTTCAGGAGGGGGATGAGTACTACACCCTAACTAAAGATGGACACCTTATGTTCACTATATGGGATGATATATCTGAGGAGATGCACAACGAAGATATTTACAATCATATCGAGCGTGTATACTTCAATCAGGAGCAGATGGTAGACTTTGTTAAGAACAACACCTTACACACATCATCATGACTAACGATAAACTACACGAGTGGGCGATAAAGAATCTATTGCCTAACGAAGAGAAATCCATGCAACTACGATTTGCTGAAGGAACGGAAGTGTACGACCTTGACTATATAAGAGAGAAATACAACGATAGGTATCCTAACGTAATATACTATGAAGGGAGCGAACTAAAGTGGAACACTACCGATGTACATAGAAACGCCAAGCGACTAGGCGTGGAGTTAACTGAGCATGAGGCTCTGAGTATACTCACTGCTACGTTTGAGGACAATGAAGATATTATGCAATTCATCAACGATGAAATGTCTGACACAATAGGAACTAAAATGAAGATATATGAAAACTAGAAAAACCACCGAAGATGGATGGTATTGTGATAAAACCGTAAAGGAAATCTCAACCGCTATTCAAGACGTACACCATCTCACATATGAGATTGACAATTGCGTCAGGACATCGTCTATGCAAAGCATACACGATACCATTAAGAAGTTATGCGAGGAATTGACTGAGTTAATTTCCGACCTAGAAACTGAAGTTGAATATGAAACAATATATGATGATGAAGAATAAAATATACATAGCCAACCCCATCTTTATGGAGTTGATAGGAGAATTAGCTACTCAGATAACTGAGATGAACTACGGAGAAGATACATACGGAGAGTCTAGCGAGGTAGGTCAGGAGGGTGTACTTATGTTTACTGAAGAAGCAAACGAATACTATGATGAGATGTACTATGAGTACTCAGGATTATTTAATTCATTTAATATATATAGCGATGAAAGAAAATAAACTTATAGCGGAGTTTATGGGGTACGAAGTAAAGCATAACAAGTGCTACTCCCCTAAGCATAACGATGGAACAATCGCACCTATGCAATTTGACACCTCATGGGATTGGCTGATGCCCGTCCTAGTAAAGATAGAGAGATTAGAGGTGGGTGACGTAACATGGACGAGTGTTTACTTCGATAGACAAAGAGAGTATGACAAAGCAGTAGAATTTATTAAAGACCAAGCATGTCATATTGAATTACAAGAATGGGAAAAATCAAATCAAGAAGAAAATAACGATGAGTTGATACTACGCATACTCTTTAGAGACTTTCCAAGAGTATCGAATCAGATAATGGATTATATAGATGAAACTAAAGGAAATTAAAATGAAAGAAGAAGACGAATTACTAAGCGACTGCTGTGGAGCATTCACAACTGATACCGAGATGGGAATATGTCCTGACTGCTACGAGCATTGTGAATTTACAACCTCAGAGGAATGAAAATAAGATATCTTATAATAGCGGTCTTCTCAGGATGTTGCCCTGATGAGGATATAGGGTTCGGTCCAAGACACAACTACGAAGTTCCAACCCATGTCATAACTGAGTGTGATGATACGCAATCTGATACGATTTGATACGATAATCGGCTCATGTACAGATTTGCAGTAAGAATGAACATGTGTACCAAATTGGTACACAAGTGAATGAACTCACCTAATAGCATAACGATAAGGGAATGCCTTATAGTTCAATGGCACTCCTGAAATACAGGACACCCTAACGAATATAAAAAAGAAAAACAATATGAATGTAATAATAATAGGCATCATAGCCATACTACTAGCGTGGTATTTAGAACACCAAAATTTAAAATAAATGGATAAAGAAACTTTAATACATAGAATAACCCTATTAGACACAAGTTATTATAGACGTAATAGTGAGGGTACCATATACAAACACGAACCGGAAAAGTTTCGCAGTACGTTGTTTGAAGTGTATGATAAACTTAGCGAAAAAGATTTAGAAACCTTACTAAAGGTGAGGCTACAATGATTAAAATTCATTTCATCTCGGAAGATAACGAGAAGGTTCATGTGGCATCCTTCAAGGATGAAGACGCATATATATCATGCCTTCCGATTCTTGAAGAGAGAGCCTCGAAGACCAACTCAACAATAGAGGAGACTCTATATATTGAGAAGTCTCCTACTCCATCTTGGGAGGGAGTAAAGAAGATACTCCACAAAGGGTATTGGTATGGAAGGTATGCAGACTTAAAATGTAAAATAAATAACTAACAGTCTCCCTCGGGAGACTACAAATAAAATCAAATGACAAAAGAAGAAATTTTTGAATCATATACTAAAGCAGTATGTGACAGATTTAACATCGAGGCGAACACACAGTTGTTTAAAAAAACAAAACAACGTGAGGTAGTCGATGCGCGATATACCCTATATTATATGTGCAGAAAAAGACCTATGCGTATAAGCAGAATACAAAGGTTCATGTACAATAATGGCTATGACATCGCACACTCATGCATCATATATGGTATCAATCAAATGACTGATATGATAGATAAGGATGAGGACTATAAAGAGTTAATACAAGAATTAAGAGACGATGCGATTTTCCCTACATGATATATTCAAACAAGCACAAGCTGATAGAAATTCTATCAATGTAAACGCACCCCCTTTCGAGGGTAGACTACTCTATGGAATTAAGATTATTAGTTGCTATAGAGTCAAGACCAAGGTACACGAAGTGACTATATTAAACACCCAAAGAGGGGGAGACCGCTACCAAGAAATAAGTTCAATTGACTACGAAATGTTCCAAGAGTTTGGTTGGAATTACGGAGCGTGTGTTTTATCTTTGTCTAACTGTAGTCTAAAGATGGACAAAATAAAGATGTCATTAGACTTTGAAGAATCACAAGTACCAAGAAGAGAAAAATACATAGAAGGAGCGCATAGGCAGTTTAATAAAACAAAATCTCTGCATAGCTCTATTACAAATAAATTTAAATCAATTCAAATTAATTAATCATGACAAAAGTCAAATCGGTTTATCAGACGTTATCCGAAATCAACGTCTCAAAGTATATCGACCTTAGAGGTGGATTAAAGTATGTATCATGGGCAAATGCGTGGGCGTTACTACGTCAGCAATACCCAACTGCAAATCGTACAGTGTACGAGAACGAGATTACAGGACTAAACTATTTTAGCGATGGAGTAACGTGCTATGTTAAGGTAAGTGTAACAGTCGAAGGAGATGAAATCATCGACATGCTACCCGTAATGGACTTCAGAAATAAGTCTATCTCAGTAGATAAACTCACCTCTATGGATGTTAACAAAGCTATCCAACGTAGTACTGTTAAATGCATAGCTATGCATGGTCTAGGTATCAATGTTTATACGGGAGAAGATATCCCTGAGCCTACACCTGAGCCTAAGGAGTTACCAATTATGACACCTAAGTCACCATCTTGGTCGGCAGTAGAGAAGTTCATAATTGACTCTCGTCATGAGAAGTTCGATACTCTTGTTGAGCGCATCTCAGGTAAGTATAGATTCACGAGCGCATCACTATCTAAACTTTCAAAAGTTTATAATGAGGCGAATGAAGAGAAGAACGTATGAGTCGTCAAGTATTCAGAAGCAACGCTATCTTTATACCTAAAGATATAGAGAGAGTCACAGGTTCGGGTAGTCGAAGAGAGCGCAGAGGAATAGAGCGTTTAGAAAAAGAAAATAAATTAAAGAAGAAAGTATGAAAGAAGTACAAGACCACCACGAGATAATCGAAACTCTTAGGAATGACGAGGAATACTACACCGGTGTAGGTAGGAATTACCTATCTAATTCTGACATAAGTAAGCTACTCGGAAATCCAAACGATTTTAGAGTGCCTCAGGCAGACAATATCAACTTTGCCAAGGGTAGATACTTCCATCAGATGATACTTGAGCCTGAGAAGGCTCTAAATGTACGTCACGTAGATGCATCCACTAGGACTACGAAGCTGTATAAAAACTTCTTAGAAGAAACGGGACTTCCATTCTGTATGTTGACCAAAGAAAAAGAAGCTTTAGAGGTTAATGTAAAGACTATGTTAGGTAACTTTGAATTCTATCAAGGTATCCGTGCAGAAGGAAATGTGTACGAACAACCTGCGATTGGGCAAATCAAAGGAGTGATGTGGAAGGGTAAAGCCGACATCATCACCAATGACTGCATCATAGACCTAAAGACAACGAGTAATATCGCTGACTTCAAGTGGTCTGCTCGTAAGTACAACTACGATAGTCAATGCTACATATACCAAAAGCTATTCGGTAAACCTCTTATCTTCTATGCCATTGATAAGGGTTCCAACATGCTTGGTATGTTCACCCCTTCTGAAAGCTTTGTAGCAAGAGGAGAGGAGAAGGTTGAGAAAGCTGTAGAGATTTATAACAAGTTCTTCTCAGAGGATTCACCTGAGAAGATTAGTGACTATTTCATGAATGATATTATCTAGAATATATAACGACTTAGAATTATGGTTTCTGAACTTCAGAAAATGGATTCGAAAAGTCAGAAGATTAGACGTAATGCAGATAGAAGTTCCAACTGTCTGCGAGTCACCGGAAATGAGAATAAAAATCATTAACTCGGTGGTTATTTATTTGGAGCAAACAATTAAACTTAAGTAAATGTCACAAAATGACGACAAGGTTTTTGGAGAAGGTATCTTCTTCAAGCAAAAAGAGAACGCACCATCTTTCGTGATGGGCGCAGTATCAATCAAGGTGGATGAGTTCATCGTATTCCTGAAGGACAATGTCAAGAAGGGATGGGTAAATCTCGACTTGAAAGAGTCTAAAGGAGGTAAGCACTACTTCCAACTAGACACTTGGGAGCCAAAAGCGAAATCTGAGGATACGCCTATGCCAAAAGCTAAGGTATCTGTTCCTCAGGTAGATACAGACGAGATACCTTTTTAAGGTAGAGTGTTATTGAGAGGGTATGGTATCGTGTCCAAGTGGGTACGATACCATATCCAACCTCAATAAATGACAATAATGACGAATGACAGAAATAATCCCCCATACTCAGCATATCTTTACCACTCTCTATTTTTTTTTTACACATATACGATAGAGATAATTGACATAATCGACATACAACTATAAATCAGTTAGTTATCAAACACTAAATAAGCACACCCACGTCATGGACACGACACAATCACCGAAGATAACCATCTTCAAGAATATAAGAGAGACTCAGACACCCTTCCATAGACCAATGGACGTAGTGCTAGACCGCATCAGGAATGGGGCAAGTAAGACGTTAGTTAAAAAAATACGTCAGGAGAAAGACAAGTCTAGTCGTAATGAATTAAAGAAAGACCTACCCGCTATTTGTTTTAGTGGGAAGTTTGTTAAGAGAACAGACAGCTCACTACAAGAACACAGTGGGTTTATATGTTTAGACTTTGATGGATACACCAAGAATAAGGACTTGGTATCAGATAAAGAGAAGCTATCTAAAGATAGATATGTATATTCAGTATTCATATCTCCATCAGGAGCGGGACTGAAGGCATTAATTAAAATACCTACAGACCCATCCAACCACACTAACTACTTCAACTCTCTTGAGAAGTATTTCGATAACCCACACTTCGATAAGACGTCTAAGAATATCAGTCGTGTATGCTACGAGTCATACGACCCGTTGTTATTCATAAACGAGAACTCTTCTTTATGGGAGAAGATAGATGAGACACAATATGAGGAGGTAACTATTAATGACCCCGCTACTATACCTATAACGGACGAGAATAAGATTGTAGACATCCTTGTGAAGTGGTGGGTAAAGAAATACCCTATGAGCGAAGGTCAGAGAAACCAACACGCATATGTCCTAGCTATGGCATTCAATGACTTTGGTATATACAAGAACCTAGCGACAAGCATACTTCGTCAGTACTCTAGCAAAGACTTCCCTGAGGAGGAGATAAATAGAACTATAAACTCAGCCTATAGCCGTACCGATAATTTCGGCACGAAGTACTATGAGGATGATGAGAAGATAAACTCTATACGTACTCAGCTAAAGAGAGGAGCAACAAAAAAAGAAATCCGTTCACAACTTAAGGAGTCCAAGTTGTCGAGCGAAGTAATAGAGGCTGTGATTGAAAGAGTAGAAGAGGATAATGAGATGCAGGTGTTTTGGACTAAGTCTGATAAGGGAGTAATAAAGATTGAGCATATAGAGTTTAAGAGATTCTTAGAGGATAATGGTTTCTATAAGTTCTGCCCCGAAGGGAGTAGGAACTATGTATTCGTGAAGGTGACGAACAATCTTATAGACCACACCTCAGAGAAAGAGATTAAAGATTTCATATTAGAGTACCTACTAGAACTTGGGGACTCTAGCATATACAATTTCTTCGCGGAGTGTACTCGGTACTTTCGTGAGGAGTTCCTCACTCTACTCGCTACGATTGATATATTCTTTGTGGAGGACACTAAGGATACCTCATACCTATACTACCTAAACTGTGCTATACGTATAACCAAAACTACTGTAACTGTTATAGACTATATTGACCTCGGAGGATACGTTTGGAAAGACCATGTCATAGATAGAAACTTTTCTGTAAGCCACTTCGGTGACTGCGACTATTCTAGATTCATAGGTAACATATGTAATAACGATAGTGAGAGGGTACAGTCTATGGAGTCTACGATAGGGTACATGATGCATGGGTATAAAAACCTAAGCTACTGCCCTGCTGTAATCCTAAATGACGAAGTCATAAGTGATAATCCTGAGGGAGGAACAGGTAAGGGGTTATTTATGAACGCCTTAAGCCACATGAAGAAGTTGGTTGTGATAGACGGAAAGGCATTTGCCTTCGAGCGTTCTTTCCCATACCAATTGGTTAGTGCCGACACTCAGATACTATGCTTCGATGACGTGAAGAAGAACTTTGATTTCGAGAGACTGTTCAGTGTAGTAACTGAAGGGTTGACTCTTGAGAAGAAGAACAAGGATGCTATTAAGATTCCCTTCAGTAAGTCACCTAAGATTGCTATCACTACCAACTACGCTATCAAGGGTGCCGGAAATTCTTTCGCACGAAGGAAGTGGGAGTTAGAGCTACACCAACACTACAATAAGTTCAACACTCCACTCATGGAGTTCAAGAAGCATTTCTTTGCTGATTGGGATGACACTGATTGGTGTAAGTTCGATAACTATATGGTGTACTGCTTACAAGGATACCTAAATACGGGATTGATTGAGAGTCAGTTCATTAACCTTGGAGTGAGACAGCTGTCAGCTTCTACGAGCCATGATTTCATAGAGTGGTGTGGATTGGTTAGAGACACCGAGGATAATAACTTCCTTGAGGTTGATTGTAAGACATATAAATCGGAGATATACCTAGACTTCATAACTGAGTACCCCGACTACGGTCCGAAGGCTAAAATGACCATCTCTCGAACTCTGTTCTATAAGTGGCTAGTTAGGTTCTGTATCTTCCAACATAAGATGGAGCCTGAGGAAGGAAGAGACTCTTCCGGAAGATGGATAAGGGTTAGGTCAAAGAAAGATATGGAAAATATAGGACTAGCTTATGAGTGATATACTAAATGAGAGTCTCCCTCGGGAGACTCGGCTAGAGAGGAGGTCAGGATACAGTGATAAGATGATGTATGAGCAGTGCCTAATACTTCAGGAGATTATTACTCAAGCCAAGACTCTAACGTCAGGAAGGGGGAAGAATGCAGTGAGAAGAGATGTTCTTAAGTACAATATCCCTAAGGATATTTTAGATAGGATTAATAATAGTGTGGAATATTATAAAAAACAGATGAACAGTAAACTGAAATTTAGAGACTACCAAGACGAGATAATCGCTAAGGGGAAGCAGATACTTACATCACAAAAGTTTCTATATCTAGCTATGGAGGTAAGAACGGGAAAGACTCTGACAAGTTTGGGGATAGCTGAGGAACTTGGATATGAGAATGTTCTCTTTATAACCAAGAAGAAAGCTATTAGCAGTATCACTGCTGATACCAACCTGCTATGTCCTAGCTATGTCCTCTTTATCATAAACTACGAGAGTCTGCATAAAGCTCCCGATGTAAAGTGGGACTTGATAATCTGTGACGAGGCGCATGGTTTGGGTTCATACCCGAAGCCAAGTAATCGAGCTAAGGCTGTAAAGGAGTTAGTGAAGAAGTGTAATAGCCATGTCATCCTTCTATCAGGAACACCTACTCCGGAGTCATACAGTATGATTTACCATCAGGTATATGGCATACCTAACAATCCATTCCGTTCCTTCAAGAACTTCTATGGATTTGCACGAGCGCATGTCAGGGTTAAGGAGATAAAGATTAATGGCATGATGCACAAGAATTATGACGATGCGCCTGAGGAGGTTATGAATCTCATGAAGCCATACACGATAGCTTACACCCAAGCTCAGGCAGGTTTCAAGGTGGACACCAAAGAGCATATCTTATATGTAGATATGAAAGAGTCTACATATGCCATGTGCAAGAAGCTAACGAAGGATTTAGTTCTAGAAGGTAAGGCAGAAGATATCCTTGCGGATACTCCGGTGAAGCTTATGCAGAAGCTACATCAGATGTACTCAGGTACTGTGAAGTTTGAAAGTGGAAACTCTATGGTGTTGGACTATACCAAAGCTGATTTCATACGAGATAATTTTGAGGGTCAGAAGATTGGGATATTCTATAAGTTCAAAGAAGAATTGAATGCTTTGAAAAAAATATATGGAGACCAACTATGTACAGAACTTGAAGAGTTTGATACCACAAGTAAGTCTATAGCCTTACAAATTGTATCAGGTCGTGAGGGTATATCCTTACGAAAAGCAGAAGCACTTGTGTATTATAACATAGACTTCTCAGCCACGAGCTATTGGCAGTCAAGAGATAGGATGACTACTAAGGATAGGCTTAAGAGCGATGTGTATTGGATATTCTCCAAGGGAGGTATCGAGGATAAGATATACAAGGCTGTGGTGAAAAAGAAAGCATACACAGTAACACATTTTAAGAAAGATAATAATCAAGATGGATAAATCATGTAACAAATGCGGTAATGAGTTTACACCCGAAAAAGGGCTTCTAAATTTTTGTTCTTTATCATGTAGAAACTCAAGAGAGTTCAGTGCTGAATCAAAACTGAAAAAATCAATCAAATCTCGTAAAGCATGGGAGGATGGAAGAATGGATAGGATTAATTTTAGTGAGATTAATAATCGTACACATAAGATAGAGAAGGGTAAGGATACATGGATTAATAAGTATATACAAGACAGAAATAATGGGAAACTTCATGCTTGGGATACTATTAGAAAATACCATTTCATAATAAAGAACAATACCTGTGAGGTTTGCAGTACTAATGAATGGAATGGTGACAGCGTACCACTTGAGCTTCACCATGTAGATGGGAACATAAATAATAATGGTGATGACAATCTTCAGGTGTTATGTCCTAACTGTCATTCACAAACGCATAATTTTCGGGGCAGGAACCTGAAGTATTCTCCTCCAAAATTTTTAGAGAAGAATGAAGTGTTTGATAATAGGATAGAGAGCTTTTCTCTTAGTGATTTAATAAATGAATATAATGAAATGGATGGACCGCCTGATGGATATATTAGGAAGAGACATTACTTTATCACTAAGTATAAGATTTCAAACGGCATGATGGCAAAACTAATATCCATACATAGGAAGGACTCCACCTTGTTGGATATGATTGATAAGGATGAGAACCTAACCATAAATATGGTTTATAAAATGATTAAACAAGATTAAACAAGATTAAACAAGCAGAACAGATGACAGCAAAACTATTTGAAACACCGAAACATTTAGAGAGAGAGAGTAGAGCTATTAAGCTATGGACTAGGAACCTTCCTGAGGGGAGCTATGAGAAACTAGGAGGCTTTGATATAGACTTTCGTGTTTACTCTCATAAGACAGGAACCTATGCGTATGTAGAGGTGAAAGGAAGGCATAGATATATAGACAAGGCATTTCCTTTACCTATCGCAGCAAGGAAGCTAGTGAAGATACACGACCTTCTAAAGAACGACCCAAAAACAGATAAAGCATTTATTATATGGGCGTGTGAGGATGGTATTATTGCAGGAGACATAGAAGACCTCATAGGGAGAGTTAATATAGGAGGGAGGTACGATAATAGAAAAGATGCCGCTAACGATATTGAGGTGATGGTAGAGTATGACACACAATCATCTTTTAAAAAGACAATGTATTAATGATTAAATTTGTTAGGAAAGAATATCCACATGACTGAACAGAAAATACAGAGTAATAGAATCAAGCAACTTGAAGCAGAGGGTTACTATGTAATCAAGCTTGTTCAGACAAATAAGAATGGGATACCTGACCTCATAGCTATACCTCCGGACTGCGGGGTGTTGTTCAGCGAGGTGAAGCGTCCCAATGGAAGACTATCGAAGTTACAAGAATTTAGAATTAAAGAACTTAGCAAACATGGAATCAAGACAGAGGTATACAGAGGAGGTTAGACCCTACGATTTTGACGTGGACTTTTTAGAAAGCCTTAGGTCTTTTGATAAACAGACTTCCGTTAGGATTGTAATGGTACTAGAAGATAATGCTGATGCGTTACCAAGAGAAGACGGATGGATTCAAGAGGCGGGGTGCGTCCTAAAAGGAAAGTATCCCTTCTTCTTTGTGATACGATTCCTCCATGAGAATGATAGCACACCGCTATTCCTAGAGATAGAAGAAATTTACTGTGATGAATACTTAGATTTTATATTAGAAGAAAAAATATTAACAGACTTAACATAATGGACACACACAATACAGACGATTTAAAGAAAATCATAGACGAAGTTTTCGAACTCGACCTGATGAACAAGACAAGACAGAGGGAGTATGTAGATGCTAGAAGGATATTCTCGCATATACTCTTCAAAGAGGGAGCAACACTTACAGCAATAGGTAAATACTTAGGACTAGACCACGCTAGTATACACTACTACACCAAGAAGTTTGAGTGGATTATTAAGTCAGACCTTATGCTACGAGAGAAGTATGAGCTTATTCTGACTCGATATAAACCAACCCCCACGACTCCTGATGTATACTTCTTTAGCAACAAACAATTAATACATGAGGTATTAAGGTTGAGGGAAGATGTAAATGTCTTAATTTCGCAGAGAGATAGACAATTATCAGACGTAAAACTATGTCAGTGTAAAAGCTAAAAAATGAAAGAGCCTTTGTCAGTGTTTGAAATGCATAGAATTACGTACATCAATAAATTGATGAACCGTATCCATGACCGCACAAACTCACTGTATGAGAATCTTATGGACTCAGAAGTATACGAAGTAAGGCAAGACTTAAAAGAATTGAAGAGCCTTATGGAAGATGTAGAAAACTCTCTAGAAGACCGCTCTCGCGGTCTCTAGTTAGTTTATATATTTCTTATCCTTATTCCTTTCTCTCTGTTGTTTAATCCTTTTTTGCTTGAGAACCCAAGCAGGGTTAGCCTCATTCCTTTTCTTATCCCTCTCCTTCTTATCTAATTCTCTTTGGTATTGAATCGTTGGAATCCTTTCGGGAGCGTCACCCGTAGAGCTCGGTTGATAAGATGAACTTACACCAAGGATTTTATACATATCCTCTTCGCTGAAATCTCCATCGAAAGATTCATAAATCCCTTCGAAGAAATCAAGTTGGGTTCCTGAGTATATTTCAAACGCTATTCTTAAAGCATTCTCAGCAGATTTATAATCGCTATCTTTTCCTGATTGCTCTGCTTTCTTTTGAAGCTTTCCCCACTTCCT
>Ga0307984_1000563_pt1 | contig 16249 bp, 20 predicted proteins | sample EllFjometageno78_FD_203169 | JGI IMG/M metagenome (GOLD analysis project Ga0307984, IMG submission 203169) | Marine microbial communities from Ellis Fjord, Antarctic Ocean - #78 | ecosystem: Environmental > Aquatic > Marine > Unclassified | place: Southern Ocean | collected 2014-10-09
CCCATGTCAATCATCTCTGATGCTTCATCAGTTGCCATAATTCCACCTTCTGCAGCATTGACTCTTTCTCCACCACTAGGGTAACCAAATTGATTAGTGCCTGCAGGTGTTCCGTATCCAGGTACACTCATACCAGCCATTCCACCATCAGCAAAACCAACAGTTTTTAATGACGATATTAATTCTTTACCACCATCTTTATAAGTAGATACTTCTCCAGGGTCATATTTAAATTTTTCTAATAATAATAAATCATTAGGGCTAAAACCAAAAGTAGGGCCACCATCATTATAACCTATTCGACCACCATTAGCTGCCATCATAGTCGGTTGTTGCATACCTTGAGACTGTTGTTCTTGTTGCATTACTGCTTGGACAAATTGTTGAAAAGATAATTCTCCACCTTTGTTTTTATATTTTATAAATTCTGCTTGAAGCATTTGTTCTGCTTGTGCTTCTCCTGCACCACCACCCATTGCTAAAAATGCTGTTGGCATTCTTCTGCTTTGACCAGCACCTGATCTAATAAATTCTTCTTCTTCATCTAAATAACCACCATTAGCATAGCCTGCTCGACCACCCTCAGCTGCGTAAAAATTTTGATTAACATATTTTTTCTGTGGCATAAAATCTAAACCTGCACCGGAATTGCCCGCACCACTGTAAAAATTTCTTGCTCGGTTTGTTGTTCCGGCAACGTCCATAACATCTACTGGACCATCGTCCTCGTCATCGCCGCCACCCATAAAAGGAAGTGCTACAGCTCCTGCACCTAAAGCACCAAGTGCTAATTTACCCGCACTTAAATCACCATAAGTTTTTGTATCAGGATCATATTTTCTAACAAGGCTTCTTAAGAAACCACCTTTATCTGTTGCACTTCTTGCACCAGCTTTTCTAAACAAACCACCTATACCAGAACCTAAATTTCTAAAATTACCCATACCTCCCATAAGACCACCACCACCTGGCATAAAACCACCGGCTAGATAACCACCACCAGCTATTAAAGCCATCTTACCTAATGGACTCTTAGCAATTTTCTTAATACCACGCGTAGCTTTCTTAACAAGTTTACCTAAAAAGTAACCCTGTCTTGGAGCATCTAAAGCTCCTAAACCGCCTTGCATTTGTTGTGGTTGTTGCATTCTTGAAATTGCCATAATTTAATCCTAGTTTATCTGTTCTACTTGGTTTTTCCTATTAAATCAAGAGAAGGCATGATAACTTTTACGTCTTGTGCCATCTCTTCTGCCTTATAACCCTTAGCTTCCCAATCTTTTCTTTCCTTAAAAATCTCTCCGGTCTCAAGGTGTCTGTAAGTCTCTTCTACTTTAGCGTCATATATTTTCATTAGTCTACCTTTTCTTTTTTGATGTTTAAGTAACTGATAGCTATATCAAATGAGCCTGTGTTACTTGATTGTATTGTAAAAGCAGACCCACCTTCTACTATTAAAGGTTGGGTCAATAATTCTGTGGTAACATTAGCTGTCAATGCCGCTGTTTTAATAGCTGTAATACTGTTGTTTATAATAGTCACCGTTGGTGTAGATGCAGATGTAACAAGTAATGATTTAATAATTATAGTCTCATTAACACCTGGAAGATTTGCACCAAATGGAGACAAAGCATTACCAGTTGTATTGTTATCTATACCCTTAAATTTATATTGGTTTACTACTGCCATTATTCTAAAAAGAAACTCTTAGCTTCTATCTCCTGTTTTACTTCTTCTTGAAAAGAAGAATTTAATTTTGTTATAATACCGTCAAGATCCCTGATCAATGATTGTATATTTTTTTGTTCATAATCTTTAGCTGCTCTAGTTAATGATTGTACAATTTTTGCCATTATAAAATACTTGCTAAGCCTCCGTTTTTAAAATTTACTCTACCACCAAAGAAGTATCCGGCTCTACCACCATCTTTCATGTCATAATCTTGATCATAATTTCCAGGATTACCTGTATCTTTGTCTACCCCATAAGAATCCATATCGTCTTTTGAAGCTGCGCCTGAACCATATCCATACTGTGTATTAATTTCTGCATCTATTTTATCGCGCATTTCTTTTTCTGCTTTTTTCTGCGATCTATAAAGAGACCCTGCTCCGGAAAAAGGACCTAAAAACATACCACTTATACCTGCTTTAACTAAATCCATTTTATTTAATTGTGCTTGATTATTTTCTATATCTTCATCATCAATAGTACCTTCTTCAATATCATATTCAAAATTAGTTTGAGGTTGACCCACAGGCGTAAAATTTGGTTTATCAACAATTGATTTATATCCATAATCTATAGGTCCAGTATCAATGGGTCTATCATCTCCATTAATTGGTGGATAAATATATGGAGTTTGAGACATAATTCCAGAACCAGATACGTTGCTAAAATCTAATGGTTCACTTCCTGTAAAATCATCTTGTAAATATTTATTGTTAGAAATAAAATCAAAACCTTGTGACTTAGCAAATGGGTTTCCTACAGCCATTATCTTCTTCCTCCTGGATGTATATCTAATCTAAACGTACCTAGTTTCCAATCTTCATTGGTAGTTGTGTTAGCAATTTCTAATGCAACCTGTCTTGCACGAACTCTTATATCTTTTTTAGTTGTATCTGAATTACAAGTAAACGAAGTAGTAGTTTCATCACTGTTTGGGTACAGTCTTGTTTTAAATTTAACAGCCGTGTTACCGGTTTGACTAATAAAATCTGGTATAAATCTACTAATTCTCATAATGTATTCTCCATCTCCTCTAAGATCAGGCATGCCTGCAACTGCTCCCGTTGAAGATCTTTTTTGTGTTATATCAAAATCACCAGAAATTATGTTACCAATAATAGCAGTAACTATACCCCCTGAATTAATTTGATCAGTCCCTGTTTCCTGGTTATAGTATATAGAACTACCTTGCGTATTACCAGTAACATCGAATGAAGCATTATCTGAAAGTCTAAAATAAGTTGCGTGAGGTCTATCAAAAACTGCTGAATCCTGCCATGCCGTCCTAGGTAATGTACCTGTTGTCCATATAGGACGTTCACGAGAAGAATCTAAGTAGTTATAAGTAACTACTCTATCAATTTGATCTGATGCAGCTGTGCAATAGAACCAATTTATTTCTCCAAATAAATTATTTAACCCTGCATTAATAAGATCTCTTGATGTAGCATTAATATCATCGTAAACATGGTCTTCTACTAAACAAGGCATAGATTGTAATTGACCATCGTATCTAAAGAAACCATTTTCTGACATCCAATAAGAAGAACCATCAACTTCAATACAAGCATTTTTACCAAACAATCCACAGTTGGTTCCTACTTGTTCAAAAGAGAAAGTAAATGGCTGGCCTACAAATTTCATTAAAAATAATGCAGTATCAGTCCATACATAAATAGAGTCCCTACCTTTAATGGCACCCATAATTTTAGAACCATCGGCAAGTCTTTGAGTACCGGATGTATTTTCAGCTTTCGTCACATAAGCATCTGCAGTATCAATATTTTCTTGATCCGAGAATCTAATAAACATATCATCTTGTGTTGTTGGTGTACCTACTGTTGTCTCAGTTCCAAAAAATACTAAGTGTCTATCCGGAGTTGAGACCAGTACATGACGTGAAGCCGTTGGTGCGTTTGCTAAAACTGTTGCTCTTGTAGATGTTGCATTAGTTGCTGATGCATCCCATTCAAAACATTTACCATTATAAATAAGTGCAATAAGTTTTGTACCATAGTTATCAAGAACCCATAAACCAGGGTCAATTGTAAAGTCAGAAGAAGCCGGTTCTCCCCAAGCAACAAAACTAGATATATTTGTAACTGCAACTCCTGCATTGTGTGTGGCTTTTGTAGTTCCGTTTGCACCTCTTGCACCTCCACTTAAAGTATTTGTTGTAGTGTTGTTTGCTGTAAAACTTATGTCTTCTGTTCCTATTCTAATTTCACCTGATGATGGAAAAGCTGCTGAGTTTGCAAGAACTATACTTGTTGTAGTAGTGTTAGTCAAAGCTGTTTGTAAAGTCGTTGCCGACGGACCAATGGAAGTACCACCGTATAAACCTGCTCCCCAACCAAAACCACCTAGTTGTTGTGCTGGTCCAACAGTAAAATAACATGCTATCTTTGTAGATCCCGCAGTACTTAAAGGAGTGCCTGTTTCATTAGCATCCATTGTGATTGTAAAAGTTGTACCACCTGGCACAGACGTAACCATAAATTTTTTATCTTCAAACGTGGCATTTGTAAAAGTAGAATTGCTTAGACCAGTTACGTCTTCAAATAATACAATATCATTTTCCAACAAACCATGATTAGTATTACATGTTACTGTAACTGTTTTTGAATTTGACGTACTTGTAAAATTAGCACCTGTTAACGTAGTTCTAATTGGATGAATGTCATAATAAAGACCACCAGAATATACATATAAAATCTTACTAGTTCCTAGTGCAGCATATTTAATACCGGCATTATCATCCCAATGATGAATAGCTCTAACGGCTCCTGTTAATTTTGACTCACCTAACTGTGTCCAGCCACCAATTTTTTCAGGTGTACCATATCTAAAACGAACATTGTCTCCGTCAAACCACTGCCCCTCGGCCCCGGTCTCTGTAACTTGTTTGTTGAACCCTGGTGCAAAACCTAATTTTTGTAACATATAATTCCACTATAATACTATTTTACAAATGATGGTAGACCCAACATAGGACGGCCATCAAATTTATTTTTTTCAGCAAATGGGCCATTTACATGATTATAATGTAGAAATACTTGACCGCAAATGTTCCCGTCAAAAGGCTCTCGCCAATGTTCAAGTTCACAGCCACTATATACTAGCATATCTCCTACTTCAAGCAAGACTTTAGTGCCTTCTATGAATATTGCCCACGGCTCACCACCCAAGTGTATAGTAGTAGATATCTCACAACTTGGTCTATCTTTATGTTTTTTTAATTCATCACCTTTTTTATATAATCTTGCATAAGAGTAAGTAGGTATCAAATCTAACCCAGTTTCTTGTTGCATTTTTGGTAACACTTTAACTAGTAGGGTCTCCATTACATGATCTGAATAATGAGAGTAAGTGTTAGGGATTTGTGAGTCAGTCCAAGTACCTAACATTCCGGTGTTATAAATTATGTTGTTGTCATACATAAATTTAACCGCATCTCTTTTAAGTAAGAAATAGTTAAATATAAAATTAGCTAACTCGTAGTTAATAGCACCTTTGATTACTTGATATTTATTAAACATTATACCATAATTCTTTTCTGTAAAAAATTAAACGACACAGATATTCTTATATCATCTGATTTATTGAGATCAACACAATGATTAACCCAAGATGGAAACATAATTAAACGTCCAGCTTTTGGTTTAAAATGTACTTCTTTCCATAGATGTTTTGGTTCTTCTTTATTATTTTTTATAGGTCGAGACATTAGAGACATTGTCTTTGTATCGTGTAGTTCTAAATTGCCACATTTTTCTGGAGTTTTAACATAGTAAACCCCAGACCATAATGAATTAGAATGTATATGAGGTTTATTAAATCCATCTTTGTAATTTATGTTAGCCCACATATTACCTAAAAAAGGTTCTGAATCTAAACATTCATCTTTGTATATTTCTTGTTGTGCAATATACAGTTCTTCTATTAAATGTTTATACTCTGGTTTTGTATGCATATTTGTAGAAGAGTGCCAACCGTTTATGTTTGTTTTTTTTACACTTGGATTTTTTTTAGACCAAGTTATGATTTGTTCTTCTAAATATTTATTGTATTCTGGTGTGCCTACATCTTTAATATAAACAGGTGTTGCAAAAAAAAGTTCTCTATGCATTATTTAAAAGGTTCCCCACCAAACCACATTACTAAAGATTTTCTTAGTCCTTTAGTAATAGGCACTACTCTATGATTAATAAAGCTTGCAAAAAATATAGCGTGTCCTTGTTTAGGTTTTATAATATTATTTGGTTTTGCTAACTCTAGTCCACCACCTTCAAATTCAGACTCGTGAGATAACACAAGGGTCATAGATATTTTTCTAACAGGGGGTTCTTTAGCCATAACTAAATCACAATCCATATGCCAATCATAAAAACCACCTTCAGGATATTCTGTGTATTGTGCTTGTTCATTAATAGCCATGTTTTCAAAACCAAAATGTCTCCTACTAATTTTATGCATCGTGTCTTCTAATTTTTTATACATTGGAATTGAATCGGGTTGATCAAATGGTATCCAACTAATATGAGATATTCTAGTTTTAGTATCATGAACGCCTCCATCTCCTCCACCTATTTGTGCATTTTGTGGTGGCATAGCTCTTCCTAGTTTACTAATAATATTACATTGTTCAGGTGTAAATATAGGTTCGGTTGTTTCAACCATATAACTTTTCCAATTAGGTTCTGTATGCATCATTATTTAATTGCTCCGACTAAAACTTTTTTTTCTTTAAAAGAAGGTTTAGCATAGTGTAATATTTTTGCATCAAATATAATTACTTTTCCTTTTTCAGGAGCTACTTCTATGTTCATAGGTTCTTTAAAAACAGTATCTCCATCTGCATCATTTAAATATACTATAAAACTATATTTCTCATTAGGGTGGTTGTGTTGTTTTTGATAACCGCCTTCATTATATTTAATATAATGTAACCAAAAAACTTCTGTTTTAATATCTTGCATAGGAAGAATTTTATTTAATAATTTATGATTAAATAAATTAATTATATTATTAGTTTGAACACCTTTTTGAGTACAAGTTCCTTTATAAATTTGTTTACCGTCATAGGTATTTATTATTTCTATAATTTCATCTACAAATTTATTATCTAAATAATAAGAAGAATGTATCATTCCGCTCCTCTATTATTTATAGGGTTGTACTCTACGTCACAATTAGCTGCAAGAGTACGCCTAACTTCATCTGTTGAATTAAAAGGATAAACTGTATGTCTCATATCATAAGGGAATACATAGAAATCTCTTTCTTTTAAATTAGGTTTATAATCTACATTTGCAAACTGACCAGACGAAGAACCCAATATTTGTAGTGTTCCATTTGATGGGCTCTCAACTGCTGAATACTCAACACCATAATTTGTAGGTAGTTTTAACATCATTACAGAAGACAGTCCTGTAAATATACTGCCTTGATGAACATGTATTGGATTATACTCATGTTGTTTCATTTCATTAACCCAAACAGAATTTAAATGTGTTTTATATCCTTTAATTTTATTCCAATTTAAATAATGATGGTAAGTGTCCATAAACCATTGTTGAACATTTGTAGGTATTAAGCTATGTCTTTTCATTCTTGATTCATCTTCTCCATCGTAGAACAATGAATGTTCTTTTTCTATTTTCCCTGCAAGTTGTTTGTTTGCAGGATTAAGGCTATGAAAATTATTTTCATAAATATGATTAATAGAATGAAATACATCTAAAGGAACTTCGTATTTTATAACCGATTGACCTAAAAATACTGCTTTAAAATTTAATGTGTCCATATTTTTCTATAATCTTTTTTGGAATTCTTTCTATGTAAGGGTTGTACACTTTTCTAACTGGCCCATCAAATAGTTTATGCATATTACTACCAACAATTTTATCGTCATAAGATAAACCATTTACTTGTATTTGATTTAAATTATTAAACCTATGATTAAAATAAGGTTCCCCTAGGAATTGATATATTTTTCTAAACTCCTGTTCAGAATTTGTAACCATATCATCGTATTTTACATAGTGACACATACCTGGATAGTTGTACGAATTTTGAATTGCGTCTAACTCTTTAGCAATAGCTCCGTCTATATTCATCAACATCATTAACTTGTCAAAATCTGTTGTATGACCATATCTATTAGGAAATGCATCTGGATTTTCTGTGTACCATTGCATATAACTAGCAAGTACATCCATTAAATCTCTAAGTAATACTATACATTTAAAACCATGTTTAAAATGCTTGTTTACTAATTCAAGATTAGAGGGCGTTGTTACTGGACCACGGTCAATAATTATACGTTGCGGCCAATGTTGATAATAATTAGTAAACACATTATCTAGTACATTGTCTAACGATTTGTGATCAGGAAAGTTTTCAAACACATCTGTATTTTTTAATAGATGTAGATCTTTCATTATCTCTAAAGTCACAGAGTTAGCAGTCGCAGCTATCTCAGGATTTTGATTCATGATACTTCCAAACAAAGTATTACCAGACCTCGGTAGTGCTACTAAAAATAAAAGTTTTCTATTCTGGTTTTTTTCCAAAACTTGGTTCTGAAGTAATTGATTCTTTTCTATTGTGTTCCAGTTCTCCATTTCTTTTCACTCTTTCTATAGTTTGTAATTGACCCAATACATTAAATACTTCTGCTTGTGATGAACCAGATGTTAGGGTTTTAGATTTATGCTGCATGATTTTATTGTAAGATTCTAATTGATGTTGATCAACATCTTGATCATTAAAAGAACCATCATTAAATTCTACTTTAAGTTTAGACCACATCTTTAATTCTCGCATTCTATCTTTTGCAGTAAGCTCCATATTAGCTTTACCATATCTTTTTTCATCTAAATCAATTTGCCAAAGTTCTTGTTTAAGATCATCTTCTTTTTCTTCTAGGATTTTTTTCTCTAGTCTTTTAATCTTAACATCGTTTCTTCTATAATCAAAAGACAACGACATTAGATTTTCTAAAAATACATTTTGTTCTCTAACACACTGCCAGTATTTAGAAGCCTTAGTTGGATATTTCATATCTTGAAGTACGGATATCCTAGCTTCTGTTTCTGTTCTAAAAATTTGTTTCTTAGTCCAAGTATCTCTGAACTCACCTACCATATCTTTAAATATTTTAACATCTTCTGTAGGCAAAATATTATGAAGATGCTCTTCTTCTTTTTCTATTAACGGTTGGATATTTCTTTTCTCTGTATTCATTTCTGTCTCCTTTATGTTTAAGTAATATATAAAGGATTTAAAAATTATTGCAAGGTTTAAGAACCTGATATTGTTCTTCCTTGTGCTCCTGGTCCTGTAAATTCTTCGGTTGCAGTTAAAGATCCTGCTGGGCTTTGCCCACCAAAAGCTAAAGATGACGATCGTGTTCCAGCTCCTGCTAAACCTAATCTTCCTACACTCATATTTGCACTAGTCGTCCAAGATGTTCCATCATATACTTCAGTATTTGCCATCGCACTAGGTGGATCTTGATTTCCCCCAAAAGCAACAGCTGCCGTTTGTATTCCAGCACCCGCTAATTCAAATCTACCTGCGTTTAAATTTCCACCATTTGTCCAAGACGAGCCATTGTATTCTTCTGTAGCCGTTGATCTAGTTGAACCAGGGCCATATCCACCAAAACCTAAAGCTGCTGTTTGAGTTCCGCAACCCCCTAAAGCCCGTCTAGCTGTTGTTAAATTTCCACCGTTTGTCCAAGATGAACCATTATATTCTTCAGAAATATTTACTCCTGGATCTGAACCATTAAAACCTGCTATAGCTAAAGCTGCTGTTTGAATACCTGCTGCCGCCATTCTTTCTCTTCCAGTTCCCATATTTCCACCATTAGTCCAAGAAGAACCATTATATTCTTCGGTAGCTTGTTTTGCTGGAGTTCCTGGAGCACCACCAAATGCCAAACCTGCTGTTTGTAAACCAGTTCCTGATAGATATCTTCTTGCTGTAGCTAAATTTCCACCATTAGTCCAAGCCGTTCCATTATATTCTTGGGTAATATTTTTTGCACCAGGAGCACCTCCAAAAACAAGTGCTGCTGTTTGAGTTCCAGCACCCGCTAATTGAAAAGTTTCATTACCCAGATTTCCACCTGTGGCCCAAGACGCTGAACCCTGTTCTGCACCTCTTAAAAGACTTGTCGTAGTATTATACCAAATTTGTCCAAGTACTAGATTAGTTGGATCTGAAGATAAAATTTGTATATTAGCTCCGTTTATTTCTTTGTATGTAGTCATAATAATTTAATTTGTTCCTACTGTTCTTGTTCCTGCTGATGTAGCATTTGAAAATTCTTCACTAGAAGATCGGACAGGACCACCACCCCCACCCACAGCAAGTGCTGCTGTTTGTGTTCCACAACCTGATGTATTACTTCTAGCGTTAATCAAGTTTGTTGTGTTTGTCCAAGAAGATCCGTCGTATAATTCTGTTGCTGCTGTTGAAGATGGACCCCCACCAAAACCTATAGCAGCTGTCTGAGTTCCAGCTCCTCCAAGACCGTTTCTATCTGTATTCATATCTCCACCACTTGTCCAAGAAGAACCATTATATTCTTCTGTATCAGGATTTGCTGTTGCAAGATAACCGCCAAAACCTAAACCTGCTGTTTGTGTGCCAGCTGATCCAATTTTTCGTCTCGGAGTAGCTAAATTTCCACCAGATGTCCAAGATGAACCATTGTATTCTTCGGTTGCTGCTGTAGAGCCAAATCCACTAACTATGCCACCAAAAGCTAAGGCAGCTGTTTGTGTACCACAACCCCCTGATTGATATCTTGCATTACTTAAAGCTCCACCATTTGTCCAAGATGTTCCATTGTATTCTTCTGTTTCACTTGCAAAACCTGGATCTTTATATCCACCAAAAACTAAACCTGCTGTTACAGTACCAGCTCCTCCTGCTGTATATCTTGCAGTCCCCATAGTCCCACCACTTGTCCAAGAAGATCCATTATATTCTTCAGTAACAGCTGAAGGAGGTGCAGGAGGACCAAAACTTAAAGCTTCTGTTTGAGTACCAAGTGCTCCTGCGCTAAACGATGGGTTACTCTTAGCTCCGCCTGTAGCCCAAGCTGCAGCAATAGCACCACTTCGATATTTTAAAGAATTTGAAGAAGTGTTATACCATACCTGTCCTTCAAAAGGAGCAGGTGGGTCAGAGCCTAAGCTCTCAACTTTAATTCCGTTAATTTCTTTGTACGTAGACATTTAATTTTATTCCTCTAATATTATATCAGCGGGTCTTGGGTTTCTACTTTTTTCTTCATCAGATAAAGCATCCCATGCAGTTTGTGCTGCAGTGACCTCAACGTCAACAATTGCTTGCGCTTCGTCTTTTGTTTTAACAGTTCCTAACACTTTATTAATCCAAAGATTTGCATCTTTGTTATGTGCAGGTACTTGCCAAACATTACCAGGTAAACCGGAAAATGCAATCTTTCTAGAATCACTATGTTCAATGAATCCTTTGCCCCAGTTTTCTGCTACGCAGTATTGATGTGTTTTTGCCATAGTTTTCTCCTTCGTTAATTAAGTTGTTGTTATTGTTTTTGTTGCCGGTGAACCGCCTGTAAATTCTTCTGTAGAGGTACCAGGTTGACCTCCTGCAACAAATGCTGCTGTAGCAGTTCCACCACCAGCTGCTCTGTTTTTGGGTTGATTCATATTTGTACTATTTGTCCATGAAGATCCATCATATACTTCTGTAGCAACTCCGGGACCTGAATTACCACCAAAATATACAGCCGCAGTTTGAATTCCAGCAGCCATTCCATTAGCTTGTACATTTGCTAAATTTCCACCGCTTGTCCAAGAAGAACCATTGTATTCTAAAGTTTGATTTTTGAAAACAGTAGGATTATATGTTTGACCACCAATAGAAAGTGCTGCAGTTTGTGTTCCAGCACCGGAATTTTTTCTTAGTGCCGAAGGTAAATTTCCACCAGCTGTCCAAGACGATCCATTATATTCATAAGTCAAGTTTAATGCTATTTGACCACCAGCGGGATTATAAGATATTCCACCAGCACCAAGTGCTGCTGTTTGAGTTCCACAACCTGCTAGATAAAATGCCTTAACGCCATAATCTCCACCATTAGTCCAAGCCGTTCCATTATATTCTTGTGTTTTCCGTGAAGGGTTGGCAGGAGTTGGTGGACCACCACCTATTGCTAAGGCAGCTGTTTGAGTTCCACACCCTGATGCATAACGTGTTGCTGTACCTAAATTTCCACCGTTTGCCCAAGATGTACCATTATATTCTTCTGTTGCATTTGTTCCATCATTTGGTGGATTACCACCAAAACCTAAACCAGCTGTTTGAGTTCCAGCTCCTCCAAGACCGTATCTTGAAGTATTTAAATTACCACCACTAGCCCAAGATGCCGCAGCTGCAACTCCAGTAAATTTAAAAACTGTATTTGAACTGTTGTACCAAACTTGTCCAACGGTTGTTGGATCAGAGGTTACGTTTTGAATTGAGAAACCTTGTATTCCTTTATAAGTAGCCATGGCTATTTATTCTTTAGCAACCAACCTTGAGTTCCATCTACATAAACTAAAGTGTTAGCTGCCCTTTCTACTGAAACTGTTAAACTTGCTGTTGAACCTGCAATTTTTTCAGATCCATTTGGATCTATTGTAAGAGCGTTGGAATCGAATGTTCCTCCATAATCAATAAAAGAAATTTCATCTCCTAAAGTTCCTGCTGGTAAATCCATTTCTATTGCACCACCTGCAGTGTTAATAAAGTACCCTTCTCCAGCTACTGCTGTAAAACCAGAAGTCTTAACTGCTTGCCATGCAGTTCCACCGGATACTTCAGCAAAAGATAATTGACCAATACCTGTAGTACCTGAACCAGATACAGAAGCTACTTTTAAAAATCTTTCTGCTGTAACATTTCCAGTTGGAAATTTAAGTTCATACGATTGATTAGCTGAGTGTGCGGGTGACGTAAGTTTAATACCATGAGAGTTTTGTTCACAGTTAAGTTGAATTGAACCTGGATTAGTATTACCTCTAATAGTTACATGACCAGTACCTTTAGCTAATAAATCTAAATCAACATTAGTTTCACCTGTTGTTGATAGTCTTGGTCCATTACCCGATGCTGCGTTAGCTAAAGTAAACTCATTAACTGCTGAACCTGTTGCAGTTAATAAAACTAATTCGTTTCCACCCGTATCTAAAATTGAAGTACCAATTTTAGGTGTAGTTAAAATAGGTGCAGTTAAAGTTTTATTTGTTAAAGTATCTGTTGTAGCTTTTCCAACTAGTGTGTCAGTTGCTGCCGGTAATGTTACTGTAACGTCTCCTGTTGCAGCAGGACCAATTAATTTTAAAGTATTTGTTCCATTATCACTATCTTCAAAAAATTGTAAAAACCCAGCACTACTTGCTCCATTTTTTAATTGGATACCAGCGTTGGCAATAGGTGTAGTTAAAATAGGAGTTGTTAAAGTTTTGTTTGTTAAAGTTTCTGTTCCAGTAAGGGTTACTTCGTTTGCTTCTCCTAAAGGAGCTTCAAAAAGTCCAGTGTTAGTTGCCACACCATCAAGATAAATAAGTTTATATCCTTTATTCCCTGTTGCAAAAGTAACAGTTGCACCTGAACCAGATGCAGCTTTTAATTGTACTGTGTGTGATCCTGCAGTTCCATTTTTAATAATGTAAAAAGTTTCTGTAAGTAATGGAAAAGTAACAATTCTGTTTCCTGATATAGTACCAGTAAGTTCTATAATTCTTTGTTGAGCAGTACCTGTTAAAGCACCGTCTGCTATTGTTAAAGCTGTAGTTCCCGCACCACCGGCAATAGAAACCTGTAGAACACCACCCGTAAGTTGTTCTATAAGACTTAAGTTAGCGTTAGTTTTTGTTCCCCAAGTACCAGCGTTTTCGCCGGTTGCCATTAATTCTAAACCGAGATCTGTAAATGTTGATGCCATAATTTTGTTCTCCTAAGCTACATGTGTTACATCTGTATACGATGTTTCGCCTACAACGTCAACATCAGAATAATTAGTATTTCCTACAATATTAACATCTTGGAAACCTAGTATAATAACCTCTCCTACACTAGATATAACTTGTTGTCCCTCTAAACCTACTGTCATCGCACTAGATGTTAATGCTCCAACAACAGATGTCGCTGAGACTCCCGTTAAAGGAACCCCTATTTCAGGAACCAATGATCCTACAGAAGAAGTTGCTTGTTGACCTGTTGGAATTTGAGCAAGCTGTAGTGATAAAGTTCCTAATGAGGAAGTTGCTTGTAATCCTGTTAAACCAATGTCTACTGCATCAAGAACTATACCACCAACTGTAGCTGTTGCACTTTGACCTGTTAATCCAACAGTTTCTGCAGCAGGATCAAAGTCTCCTACATTAGATTCAATTCTTAAACCTGTTGGAGTTATTACAGAAGTTAAAACCAAAGTTAAACCACCTACTGCAGCAGTTGCTTGAACCCCTGTTGGAACTACAAAATTTTCTATTGCACTTGTTAATGACCCTACATTAGAAGTCATAGTTAATGCTGCTGAACCGGCAAGTTGAACTAAGGTATTAAATGAATCTCCATAAGGTTCTTCACCCCAACCGTTTCTACCCCAACCAACTAGCGTACCTGCATTATCAAAAGTTCCAAGTTCTGACTGTGCTTGTAATCCTGTTAGTGCTACGTTTGTAAGTTGACCTGTAGTTAGTGAACCAAGTCCTGTAGCTGCTTGTTGTCCGGTTAAAGGTATGGTAATAATTTGACTGGCTATAACAGAACCAATACTAGAAGTAGCTTGTACTCCTACAGGCTGTACGGCATAATCTACACCCCAACCAGAGTTTCCATATGATTGTCTACCCCAACCTTCTATATTAGCTGCTGTAACAGAACCAATTGCAGAAGTTGATTGTACACCTGTTAAAGTAATTATAACTTGTGATTGAGTACCGTAGGTGTTTTGTCCCCAGGTTGTGCCGGATTCATTCCAAGAATTGGCCATAAGGAATTACTCCTTATGCTATTCTCACGATAGCGTTAGATGCGTCAGCTGCTGGAAATTGAATTGTAAAAGTTCCAGAAGAAACTGTTTTGTCTCCACCAAAATCAATTGCACAAACTGCAGGATCATTGGTTGCTGTATCATTAAAAATTAAACATCCTCTAGTCGTAAAAGAAGCCGATGTAAAAGATACATCTGAAAAATCACAGCAAGCTGTGTCACCCGATAAAGCCGGTGTTACGTTTGTAAGTGCAATGCCTTTAGTAGTGTAACCATTACCATTAGCTACTTCGTTAGCTGTAATATAAGTTGTTGTTGATTTATTTAATGTTGCTGAACTTGTATATAAAGCTAGTCTAAAAGTATTTCCACCATTTGTAAAATTGTGAATTGCTGTTAAAATCTGTGTTTTAAAACTGTTACATATTGCTGAAGTTATTGCCATAATTTTTTTCTCCTAGTTTAGGGTGAAGGTGATTTGACTGGTATTCTGATTGTTCCATCAGTGTAATCGTCTCGTCTTCTTCTCCCAATTTGCATTCCTGCAAACTGTTGTATTGCATTTTTATATCTATTTTCATAATATGTCAACATATCCATTGGACCTTTTAAGTAACCAAATGCTTCCACTAAACACGCATACAATAGTCCTTGAGGAAAGTAATTACTTAAATATGTAGTAGAGTTTCCATCATTTCCTGACCCTAATCCTACAGGATACTTGTTATAATATATTCTAAATTTGTAAGCTGCATCCGGTGTGGGGGCTATATATAGTCCTCCAGATGTAGTATCTGTAAGTAATGTAGCTCCTCCAAACATTGCATAGTATTTAGGAAAACCTGTTACATCTTGTGCAGTTAAATCACCTTCTGGTCCGGTTAATCTATCTGTATATTCAGTTAAATATGTTTGATCTTTTTTTTCTAACCAACTACCATTACCTGTAGTGTTTGCTGTTGAATTAAATACTTCAACACCTCTAATAAATAAAGCCCCAGCTGGAACGTTAATTGTATTATTATCTGTAGATAATGTACCTTCTTGTACATTTCGATCAGCGTCCATTGGAAGCTCTTGATTAATCCTCATTTCCGCTGCCATAATAAAACCATCAACAACAGCTGTGGTTAAAACATCACTTGAAACTTCTGTGTAGTTTCTAATGGCAGTTGTTAGTGTTGAATATGTATAATTTGCAATTCCTGACATAATTAAGCTCTATCATTAATGGGTCCGATTGTACATAATAAACCGCCCCCTGTTTCTGTGCTTGTAGCATTACTTGCTAATGTAACATTCACACCATCAAATTGAGTTGTAAATTCAGGTTGACCGGTACCTCTAACTTGTGTTTCATTTAAAGAATCTACTTTATAAGCACCAAAAACTTTTGCTCCTATAGGATGAGTTCCTGCTGTTGTACGTTGTGGTGCAGCACCTCTGTAAGGTGCGCTTGTTCCTCTAGTACAA
>Ga0307984_1000565_pt1 | contig 16226 bp, 22 predicted proteins | sample EllFjometageno78_FD_203169 | JGI IMG/M metagenome (GOLD analysis project Ga0307984, IMG submission 203169) | Marine microbial communities from Ellis Fjord, Antarctic Ocean - #78 | ecosystem: Environmental > Aquatic > Marine > Unclassified | place: Southern Ocean | collected 2014-10-09
AAGGCAGAATTTGGCAAAGGATCTCTAATGCAAAGAAGAAGAACTTATGGCAAATCTGGTAAAAACATTTATTATTGGAATAATAATTAGGAGACAATATGGCTGGATTTAGTGATTACTTAGAAGATAAAGTATTAGACCATGTATTTGGTGGTAATGCTTATACAGCACCAGGAACATTATATGTTGCTTTATATACTGTAGCACCAACAGATACAGGTGGTGGTACTGAAGTAACTGGCGGTTCATACGCAAGACAATCAGGAGCATTTACTGTTTCTGGTACAGACCCAACAACAGCTACTAATTCAGCTGCAATAGAATATCCAACAGCTACAGCTGATTATGGAACTGTAGTTGCAGTTGGTATTTTAGACGCTGCTTCAAGCGGTAATCTATTAGCTTATGCAGATTTAACAACATCTAAAACTGTAACTTCAGGAGATGTATTTAGATTTGATGCTGGCGATTTAGATATAACACTAGCTTAACAACATGGCCTCAATAGGCTACGGATTATATGGTTACGGGAACGCCGATTATGGTACTCCCGTTTATCATTTTGGCGCAGCCACTATTGCTGCAACATCCAATGTAACAGCGATCGGAACTGTTCAAGTTCCAGTATTGGGTTCTGCAACTATAGCCGCAACCTCTAACACTACCGCAACAGGTAGATTCGTAATTACAGGCATTTCTGTAATAGCCTCAACATCTGACTTTGACGCAATAGGCAGTATTATTCTTGATGGAGTAGCCACTATAGCTAGTACATCTGGAGCATCCGCAGTAGGTATACAAATAGACCTAGGATCTGCAACTATAGCCGCAACATCCAATGTAATAGCTACAGGTACACAAATAGATCGTGGTGTAGTCTTTGGCCCAGCAATATCAGACATGACTGCTACTGGTAGATTTACTGTAGTAGGAAATGCTCTTATTGCACAAACAAGCGGGTTAGATGCAATCGGTGGCATAGTCTACAGAGGCACTAGCACAATTGAACAAACAAGTGGATTTAATGCTATTGGTGGTCTAAAATGGGAAGATATAATTGTTCCATCAGATGACTGGACAGACCAAATAGTAGCAAGCGAAACCTGGACAGAACAATCTAATCCAGATACATCATGGACAACATTAGGCGAACAAGACGCAGCTTAAAGGATAAAATTTTATGGCAGATACATTTACAACGAATTTAAACTTAACCAAACCAGAAGTAGGAGCATCTACAGATACTTGGGGAACAAAGCTAAACGCTGACCTCGATACTGTTGACGGATTATTTAGCTCTTCTGGGACTTCAGTGGCTATGAACTTAGACGGAGCAGTTATAGACAGTTCTGTTATTGGTGGCACTACAGCAGCTGCGGGATCATTCACAACACTATCAGCAAGTACATCTATCACAGGCACACTAGCAACAGCAGCACAAACAAACATTACAAGTGTTGGAACTCTTACAGCTCTTACAGGTGGTACTGGAGACTTAAACTGGGATAGCGGAACTTTATTTGTAGATTCTTCTACTAATGCTGTTGGAATTGGAACGACTAGTCCTGCTTTTGAAAATGGTAATGGCTTAGAAATAAGAAACTCTAGTAGTCTTGGAGGACATTTAAAATTAACTGATAGTGCTTCAGGCACAGGTGCAACTCAAGGCTTTGACCTTTATGCTTATAATACTTCAGCTTACATAGAAAACTATGAAGCTGGTTCTATGGTATTTAGAAATAATGGAAATGAACGCATGAGAATAACTTCTACTGGTGTTGGAATTGGATTAACAAATCCTGCTTCAGGCTTGGTTGTTTCTAAATCAACCTCGGCAGGTAGAGGTGGAGAAATTAGTATAATTAATCCAGCCACATCAGCAGTCGGAAACGAAGCAGCCCTTAACTTTGGGTTAGAGCCATCTACTTATAATGCTGACAATGGAAATGCACAAATAAAAGCTAGGATAAATAACGCTGCAACTTCTGCAACAGATATAATATTCTCTTCATGGGGTGGTTCTGGTTTTGGCGAAAGAATGAGAATTAATTCTGCGGGTAGCCTTTGTATTAATAGACCTACATCAGGTCTGCAAACATTCCCAACTGCAAAATTAGTTGTAGGTGGTGCTGTAAATTATGCTGAAACTACCGTGCTACATTTTGATGCCATGGGTAATAGAGGCACAGGTACAGCTCAAACCATAGATTTTAGTATGGGAAGAACCAATGTAACTCCTGATATAGCAAAAGCACAAATTGCAGCAATTCTCTCAGCCAGTAGTGCAACATCAGCTTCACACGGTATAAGTTTAGAATTTAGAACTACTGCTGGTAATACTCAACACACGCACCTGAGACTAAAAGCTGGTAGTCAACTAACTCAATTGCACACAGATGAAGTACCAACACACGGTAATCCACATGTAGGAAATTCTATTGTAATAGGACCAACAACTGCTACAGGTCTTATAAATGGTGGTTTAACTACTGCTTGTGCCTTATACAACAAAAGTGGTGAGTTATATGCTACAGATTCTTCACATAATAACACACAGCTTACACCACATAATTGGACATTAATTGATGCAGGACCTTCAGAAGAATTAGCTTGGACTTATTGGTCACAAAGACCAAGTCCAGACGATAGAGACATAACTCAAGCTATAAATGTAGACATAGCAAAAGTAGTTAGAAAGGTTGAAGATTTAGTTGGTGAAAAACTAATCTATACTGAAAATTCTAATATGGATGACCACACACACCAAAATGTTATTGCAGATATACAAACTGCATTAGCAAACTTAACAACAAGAATAGAAGCGTTAGAAAGCTAATAATATAAAAGGAGAATAAAAGTGGCAAATACATATATATGGGATTGTAAAACAGTAGATACATATCCAACACAAGACAGTCATTCAGACGTTGTTTACAACGTACATTGGCGATTAAACGTAGAGAGCGATCAACAAGACGCTGAAGGTAATAACTACACAGCTTCTGTTTATGGCACTCACAGCGTTAATACAGATGACATATCTAGCTTTGTACCTTTTGCAGATCTCACGAATGACACAGTTACTGGTTGGGTTACAGCAGGTATGGGCGAAGATGAAGTAGCTAGTCTAAAGTCTGGATTAGATGCACAGATCGCATTACTGATTACACCAACATCTGTTACTAAAACAATAGGATAAAAATGGCACTATTGCCCGTAACTCCGCCAGCTGGCATAGTCAAAAACGGAACTGATTATGCTAACAAAGGTCGTTGGGTTGACGGCAATCTCGTGCGTTTTGAAAATGGGTTTCTAAAACCTATCGGCGGTTGGTCTAAACTAAAAACTACAGCACTAGACGGAGAGCCTATAGGTATGTATGCCTATAAGGACAACCTAGGCGCATCTGTTTTGGCTGTTGGTACAAGACAAAAGGTTTATGTTCTTTACGACAACACCTGGACTGATATAACACCAGTTGGCTTTGTCAACGATGCTGATAATGATCCTCTTGGTTATGGCGCATACCACTATGATGTAGAAGATTACGGCGATGCTAGATCACAATCTGGATTACCTCTTGACTCAGGTCATTTCTCCTTTGACAACTGGGGCGAAGATTTAATCTTTTGTTTTTCTGGTGACGGCAAGATATACAAGTGGAGGCCTGTTTCTGGTGGAACAGCTGATACCATTGGTACTGTTGTAACAAACGCACCTACAGGCTGTCAGGCTATCCTAGTAACCAATGAAAGACATTTAGTTGCTATTGGTGCTGGTGGAGATCCAAGAAAGGTAGCGTGGAGTGATAGAGAAGACAGAAACACATGGACATCTAAAGCCACCAATACAGCAGGTGATGTACAAATACCAACAGGCGGCAGGGCATTACTAGCCGTTAAATATCAAAACGATGTCATTATCTTTAGTGATACTGGTATAGATAGAATGAGCTATGTAGGCTCACCTTTTGTATATGGTATTACCGCAGCTGGTGCAAACTGTAAAGCAGTCAGCAGACGATCAATAGTTCAAACAGGTAACTTCTTAGCGTGGATGGGTGAAAACTCATTCTTTGTCTATGATGGCGTTGTGCGTGAAATACCATGTGATGTGCATGACTATGTATACGACCAACTTAATGTACCAGGCAGGAAGGCGTGCTGGGGTGGGCATAACTCTAACTTCAACGAAATATGGTGGGGATTCCCAAGCGGCGAAGGTATTTACAGACCAAACAAATATATTATCTGGAACTATTTAGCAAACACTTGGTCTATAGGTGAACTAGACAGAGGTTGTTGGATTGACCAGGGTGCATTTGATTACCCTATAGCAGCAGACTCACTTGGCTTTGTATACGAGCATGAGTCAACTGTTTTATCTAACTCTCCAAACCTAGGTACAGCCGTACCATTTGCTACAAGCGGCCCGATAGAACTAGGCAATGGTGATAACTACGTTCAATGTAATCAGATCATTCCAGACGAAGAAGCAAATGCTTTACCTGGAGTAACTATAGGATTCAAAGGCAAGTTCACACCGCTAGGGCCTACAACAGATTTTGGTAACTTTACTTTTGAAAGTGATGGTTATACCGATGCAAGATTTACTGCAAGACAAGTACAAATGACAGTAACAGGTAGCACCACTCAAGACTTCCAAGTTGGTAATATAAGATTAAGCCTAAGAAACAGAGGTAAAAGGTAATGGAGTTATCATCAAAAGAACAATATATACAACGTATAGAAGTAGCACATACGTTACTTACAACTACAGATTTAACAACCTTTTATACAGCGCCAAGTGGAGATGACTTTACATCTTCAGTTGTAGAATCTATTTTGGTATGTGACCATAGCAACCAGCAAACTAAAATAACTTTAACTGTTACCAATGAAGGCGTTTCCTACACTTTGTTTAAAGAATTTAACATTACCGCACACAACACAGTAGAGTTACTAAGTAAGAATATTTTTTTACACCAAGGCGATATTATAAAAGTACAATCAAATCGTGCTGGTAATCTAACTGTTTATGCGAGTATCACAGAGTATGCAAAAGGCGACTAATAAAGTGGTTGATATACAACCAGAGGTTACACAAGAGCCTTGGGAAATTGAATGGGACAGGTGTAAGCCCTATATAGCAAAGTCTATAAAATATCAAGATTCCTATACAATTGATGACGTAGAGGATAAAATAAGACAAGGAATATTTCATTTATGGCCAGGTAAGAAATCTGCATACATAACAGAGTTTGTAATATTCCCACAAGTCAAAGCCATGAACCTTTTGTTTTGTGGTGGTGACTATACAGAATTAGAAGAAATGCTACCCTCTATAGAGGAGTTCGCTAAGAAAGCTGGTATTAAAAGGCTTTACGGCGGTGGCAGAAAAGGATGGATTAAAAAGATAAAACATCTTGGATTTGAAACAGAATACTTAATAAGAAAAGAACTATGAGCAAAGGATCAAACACAACACAAACAACAGCAACTTTACCAGCATGGCAAGAAGCTCAGTTTAAAGAACTTTTTTCAGCAGGTCAGGGAATATCTCAACAGCCGTTTGTACCCTACACAGGGCCACAAGTAGCTGGTTTTAATCCAGACCAACTAAGACAGTTTCAAGCTACTAGAGGAATGTTTGAATCTGGTCAAGCTTACGACCCAACTCAAGCCTTACAAGGTATGGCTCAAGAACAATTTAAGCCTACCATTGCTCCTGTTACTGGTTATCAAGCTCCTACTATAGAAGCAACAGCAGGCCCTCAAGCAGCACAAATAGGACAGGTTTCAACTCCTCAATTTCAAGGACTATTAGGTCAAGACATAGGAGCGTATCAATCCCCGTATCAGCAACAGGTCATAGACCTTGCGATGGGCGACATACAAAAACAAGCTGACATAGCAAGAGGCGGTTCACAAGACAGAGCAATAAGAGCTGGCGCATTTGGTGGTTCAAGATCTGCAATATTAGAATCTGAATCACAAAAACCTTACGCAGAAGCTATGGCACAAACAGCCGCTGGACTAAGACAGTCTGGTTTCCAGCAAGCACAACAAGCTGCTCAATCAGACCTAGCAAGACAACAACAACTAGGAATGTTTGGTTCTGGTCAGGAGCAACAAAGAGCTATACAACAAGCACAGTTTGGTCAACAAGCTGGCACTATGGGTGCAGAGATGCAACAGCAACGAAGGATGCAACAAGCGCAGATGCAACAGCAAAGACAGATGGGCGGCTTAGACATTGCTGGAAGAGCAGCGTTAAGTCAGCCACAGTTAGATATGCAGGCGCGTGCGCAGAGGGAGGGCTTGCTGGGTGGGCTACAAGGACAACAAATGCAAAACCTTGGTTTACTAGGCGGAATAGGACAACAACAGCAAGGACTACAACAAGCAGGTCTTGGAGTTGCTAGAAATGAATTTGATAGAGCGCTTGGTTACGGACAACAACAACTTGGTTTATTACAAGGCGGCATGGGTACACCATTAATAGGACAAAGCACTTACGAGAAAAAGAAAACTGGTCTTGGCGATATCTTAGGTACAGCTGCTCAAGTAGGCGGCAGTTTGGCTAGTGGTGGCTTCTTTAATCCTAAAACTTCAGACAAAAGATTAAAAGAAAATATTAAACCTATTGGTAAGTCTGCAAACGGACACAACTTATACACATGGGATTGGAATGACAAGGCTAAAGAACTTGGTGTGAACGATTCAACAACAGGTGTAATAGCACAAGAGGTAATGAAATATATGCCAGAGGCAGTTACTAAGCACGCTGATGGTTATTACATGGTTGATTACGGAGTTTTATAAATAATATTATGGAAGATAATAAATATTCAAAATTTGGTAACTTTTTAGCAAGAGGCGGGGGTATGCCTACGCCGACACCCGAACTGTTAGCTACAGCAACTCCAGAGGAATTAGCCTCTTATGATATACAAAGAAAAACTGCTAGAAATAAAGGCCTCGGAGAAATGTTATTGCTTATGGGCGATGCTTTTCAAGGTAAGGATATTTCTGGAAGAGCTGCTCAAAGAAGAGCTTCAAGACAACCAAAAGAAAGAAAGATTGTTAAAGGTGCTGATGGATACAATTATTATTTAGACACTAATGAAAGAGTCTTACCTGGTATTGAGGCTAGTAAAACTAATTCATTTACAGCTGGAAGACAAGATTATGAGTATTTCGACAACCTTTCCGCTACAGAAAAACAAAATTTTTTAATTGCTACTGGTAGACTATCACCAGAACTTGCTGCTAAATTTAGAGAAGCTAGATCAGAAGGCGGTCTAGACCTTACTCCAGGTCAAAAGAAGTTAGACACACAGTTTGCAACAACAGCAGAGTCATGGCTTTCAAAAGATTCAATTCAAGTAGATGCAAACATAAAAAATTTAGAAGAAAAAATTGGAATCATTGAACGTGGTGAGGCTAATGTTTCTGGTGGGATTATTGGCATTACCCCAGAATGGTTACAACCATTTGCGGGTCAAACTCAAGCAAAGGCATTTTTAGGAGATGTAAGGGATATTGTTTTTCAATCATTGAAAGAAAAATTAGGCGCTCAGTTTACCGAAAAAGAAGGGGACAGATTGGTTGCAGCAGCATACGACCCAAGCTTGCCAGAAGAAATTAATGCAAAAAGGTTAAGAAGATTACTAGCAGTTGTTAAAACAATGAAAGCTTCAAAAGACGACATGGTTAATGTTTGGGATCAAACAGGAACTTTAAAAGATTACGGACAGCCAAAAGCAACATTTAACAATGTTTATGATGCCTTGGTTGAGGAAGAGTTTGCATCTAAAACAACAGAAGAATTAACAAATATTTATGCAAATACAAAGGACTTAGATAAAAAAACTGCAATTTTACGATACGCAGAAAAACTTGCTGAACAAGGGAAGTAAATATGTCTTTGTTACAAGAATTAAAAAATGTAGATAAAGAAATAGAAGATGTTACTGTTACAGCTCCTAAGATTAAAACAGGAACTTTAAAACAAGCATTAAAAAATCTACCAGGTAGCACAGTTCAGCTTGCAAAAGATATTGTTCAGCCAATTATAAGCCCTATAGATTTTTTAAAATCTACTTATAGTCTTGGTAAAGGAGTTATTGAACTAACAATACCAGGTGAACAACCAGATGAAAAAACAGCAAAGGCTGTTGGTGCATATCTTGCCAATAGATATGGAGGCATGAGTAACATTAGAGATACTTTTGCAGAAGACCCAGCAGGTTTATTGGCTGACGCTGCTATGCTTTTAAGAGGTGGCGGCTCTTTAGCAACCAAAATTCCAAAACTAGAAGAAGCAGGAAAAATAGCTTCTAAAGTTGGTAAAAAAATAGATCCAACAGAATATTTATATAAAGGTGCTAAAGTTGGCGCAAAAAGTGTTGGCACAGGAGCGAAAGAATTACTTGGTTTAACAACTGGAGCTGGTGGCGAGGCAATTGAACAGGCTTTTAAAGCTGGCAGATCTGGTGGAGACGCAGAAAGGCTTTTAGCTGGAGAGATGCGTGGGACTTCAGGAGCAAAAGATGTTGTAGAACAAGCTACATCTAAATTAAAAGAAATAGCTCGAGAAAGAGGAAAAGAATATACAGACTCAAAACAAAAATTAAAATTAGATGATATTCCTGTTGAATTTGAAAATGTTAGAAAATCATTTAATGAGTTTGCAAGCTCTAAAAAGTTTAAAGGTATGTCTGAGCTTTCAGAAAAAGCACAAAAGAAACTATCTAAAATAGAAAAAATTATTTCTGAATTTGAAAACAACCCAAAACTGCATAACGCCAAAGGGTTGGATATGCTTAAAAGAAGAGTTGATGCTGAATACCCTTCGGGGTTAAGTGTTGGGGATGCTGGTCTTGTGGTTTCTGAAATGAGAAATAGAATTAAAAAACAAATTCTTACAGAAGCTCCAAAATACGGAAAGGTAATGAAAGCTTATGAACAAGCTATTTCTTTAGAAAAGAAAATTATGAAAGAACTTAGCCTTGGTAATAAGACCGCTGCTGGAACTGCTTTAAGAAAATTACAATCTACAATGCGTAATAATGTTAATACAAATTATGGAAATAGATTGGATATGTTGAAAAGCCTTGACCCTGATTTGCTACCTCAATTAGCAGGGCAGGCTTTAAGTAATTTGACTCCCAGAGGATTACAAGGGTTAAGTGCTGGTTCAGCCGCTGCCTATGGAATACCAGCGGCTATGGCAGGATTAGTTGACCCATCTTTATTAGTAGGATTGCCATTACAATCACCAAGACTAATGGGTGAGGCAGCGTTAAAAACTGGTCAAGCACAAAGAATTTTAAGTGGAGTCCCAACTGGTGATATCCTTAGAACTGCAAGACCAATATCAAGCGTTACAAGAGGTGCTGAAGATCAGCCAACCCCAGAAGAATTAAAAGAATTAGAATATTTAAATAGGCTGCTTAGCAAATAACCCATGAGCCGCCAATCAGAAAGAGTTGGGCGGTCTGGAGAATATTTGGTAGCCTCGGTGCTTTCTACTCTATCTGATACTGTAAGCATAATCCCTCACGCCGCAGAAGCTGACATCCTCTTTCAAGTAAACAAAACTATATATAAGTGCCAGGTTAAAACACAATCACAAATAGAAAAGGCTAGAAAGTCTTGGCGTTTTGATTTAAGGCGTGGGCCTCACAGTAGGTCAAGATCTTATAATGAAGGTGCTATAGATATATATGCTTTGGTTGCTTTAAAGCACCAGAAGGTTATCTTTATAAAATCAAAAGGCAGGAAGCAGGTATCATTTGATGACGAGTTTATCCAAGCGACTGACTCGCTAGAGAATTTGAAAAACCTATTTAAAGAGCTTGGATGTCTAGAGACACTTTCTGATCTTCGTAGTGCTTAACAGAGTTCATACCTAAAGATAATAGGTATTCCGCAACTTCATGCGGTTTTTTGTTTTCACTTTCACAAAAATCTTTAAACTTTTTAGCTAGATGTTTGTTTATATATACAGGCTTTCTTCCGTTTCTTTCTTGAAAAATACGATCATCAAATTGATATAAGTCCATGATTACCTCACTGATTTAGAGAAACCTCTATAGAATAATCACCAATACTATTACCCTTTGCATCCGATCCATGAACCATTTGCAATTCTAAATCAATAAAATGTTTGGCTTTTAATAAGTCAGTTATTCTATCTTGATTCTCACCTTTGCTTCTGGTTATGTATTTCAAACAACTCCCTAAGTTGTATGAAAGGTTGTTTGCATATATATAGTCAATAGGCTGTATCTTGGATTTCTTATAATGGCTACCAGCCACTTGGTTATTGGTAGCTAACATATCTATCTCTTGATCCCAGGCATCGTCATTTTGTATATTAGTATGTGCATATATTGTTTTATTCATAAAGTTTCTCCATTTGTTATAAATAAATTACCATAATTGGTAATTCATGTACAATAATTGTTGTGTTATCGTACATTTACATATATATTATAACAAATCACAACGAAAAGGGACATTTAATGATAGAAGATAAGACTTTTTTAGATACAAAGCAGTTAGCCGAAAGGTGGAGGCGGTCTCCAAGGACTATAGAAGGCTGGCGCAATAAAAAAATAGGGCCAGACTATTTGAATTTAAATGGCAAAATTGTTTATGACATAGAAGAAATACTTAATGCTGAAGAAGAAGCAAAGGTATCACATGGCGCACGCTAAACTAAGTCCTTCAGCAGCAAAGATTTGGATGGGATGCCCTGGTATGCCACAACTCTTGTCCAGCATGAATGTTGAGTACAAGGTTGGTATTCCTGCGGCTACAGGTACTTTAGTTCACGAAATGGTAGAGACATTACTTAAAGGTAGGTTAAACAACCTAACCTTAGAAGAATACTATTTAGATAGCACACATCACATAGATGACTTTGACATAACAGTAGACCAAGAGATGATTGATTGCGCTCATGTTTATGTTGACTATATAAAGAAAAGATCAGAGGAGCTTAATGTTAAGCGACCTTTGATTGAAGAGAGAGTAAACATGGTAGAGATACACGACCAGCTCTGGGGAACAGCGGATGCAATACTCATAGGAGAAAACATCATAGAGGTTGTTGACTTGAAAGCGGGCAAGTGGGCGGTAGAGCCAGACTCACCTCAGTTAAAAATTTACGCACTAGGAGCTTTATCAAGATATGGTAATGCTGAATGTACTGTGCAGATGACCATAGTTCAACCAAGAGGTTGGCACAAAGATGGCATCATACGATCATATTCCATATCAGCCGCTAATCTGGTTGATTGGGCCTATGAAACTTTAAAGCCAGCAGCCGAGGCTTGCTTTGAAGAAATACCTACATATAACTACAGCAAGGACGGATGCCGTTGGTGTAATGCTAAAGAAGTATGTGAAACTTATAAACTAAACCAAATGGAGAAATAATATGGCAGACCAAGAGCCGATAACATTTAGCATCACAGAAGATGATGTAACAAAAGACTATAACCTAGACGATTTACCAGAAGAAGGTCAGATGGTTTATAGAAAGTTAAACCTACTTCAACAGCAAAAGAACGACCTTGTTGCTAATGCAAATTTTGAAGTAGAAAAGAATGAGATACTTCAAGCTGAATACTTAAAGCAGTTAAAGAATCATTTACCAAAAGACGAATCAGTCATTGAGGTGAAATAATGTCATTAGCTAATATAAGACAGAAGGCAAAACTAAAGCCGCCAAGGTTTGTATTGTATGGCCCTGGTGGAATTGGTAAGACTACCTTTGCTTCTAGCATGGGTAAATGTATTATCGTTCAAGCCGAAGATGGTATCGGCAAGATAGAGAATCCCCACTTTGATGTGGCTAAAACCTTTACAGAGTTTATGGATAACCTTAATTCATTACTAACTGAAGACCATGAATACAAAAGCGTTGCTATTGATTCATTAGATTGGTTAGAAGTGTTGATGTGGGATTATGTCTGTAAGCAAAATGGTTGGGATCACATCTCATCTGCTGCTTACGGCAAAGGATATACCGCGGCTATAGAGCAATGGCGTACTTATCTTGAGGTCTTAAACAAGCTAAGAGATGAGAAGTCTATGACAGTTATCCAGATAGCACATAACCAGATTCGTAGATACGAAGATCCTTCACAAGAGCCACATGATAGACATGAGATTAAACTGCACAGAAAAGCAGCTGATTTAATTGTTGAGCATAGTGACGCTGTATTTTTTGCTAACTATAAAGTTGGTAACATACAAGTGAAAGGTAAGAACGGCGGTATGACAACTAGAACTGTTGCTGGTGATAGAACAATCTTTACTGAAGCAGCACCTGGTTACATGGCAAAGAATAGATACGGACTTGATGCTGAGATGGCTTTTGATTGGGAAGAAATCAGAAAGCAGATGCTCAAATGAGTATGGGTACAGTTGAGGCGGTAACAGGCGAGTTGTTCAGAATATCTGGGCGACTTGAACTGTTGCTAGAAAAGATTGATCCAGACAACCATTCGTTAACAAACGATACGCTTGGTTGGATTGGTGATATAAAAGAGGATTGTGAAAGATTGATCGACCATCTGGAAGATTATGAAAACCACGATCTAGGTTAATTTAAAAAAGGAAAATAAAATGGATTTAAGTAATTATAAAATTGATGACGCATCAACTGGTGGTGGGTCTAAAGTCGAGCCAGGTAGATATGTTCTACATTGGGCGGGCGAGGAAGCGGAACTGGTAGAGGGTAGAAATAATTGGCGCGGGTGCAAGATGTACTTCGAGGTTGACGGCGCTGGTATAACTCTAAACCATACCTTTACTGTTGGTCACGATAACCCTAAGTTTGTAGACTCTGGTGTTAATTCAATGATGCTTATGGCTAAAGCTATGGGTTTAAAAGAAGCACCTGCTGATACAACTAAGCAGTTCATGGGTAAGAGTGTATCGGCTGAGTTGATTAAAGATGACAATGGTTATCTAAAGATCAATGAGGACTGGGGTAAAACATGGCAGCCAGCTGATAAGAAAGCTGCACCTGTAAGAGAAGAGAAGATTCAAGCAGGCCCGTCTGCAGAAGACCTAAGAAGAGCTGAAGAATCTAACGATGACAACGTTCCATTTTAATGGAAAAAACAGGCCTACTTTGTGCGCTTATTGTAAGCGCCCATCGGGGCCACTACTTTTAAAACAACAAAACAATTGGCTTGGAGCGTGCTGTATGGCTCATTTAAAAAAGATTAAGGAAGGCGAACGCCTCCCTAATAAAGCGCAACTGAATGATTTGGGGGTTGAATACTCCATAGCACAAACCAAGGATATATATTTAAAATTAGCTATAGAAGAAGACCAGAAACCATTACATGAATGGGACAGGGACAAGAGAAAAAGGATCTTCACAACTATAGTTAGAGAATATCTGAATTGGGCTAACGTGCAAGCACAAGCAGATGATGAGAGAGCTGCAAATGGATTTAACGAAATACTTTAATGAGAGAATAGTATTAAACGATTTAGGATTTAGTAACGGGAAGAACACAAGTGACCTGATAAGTGAAATGCAATCGCATGGATTACTTGTCGACTTCTTAGATATAACTGGTGAGATAGTAAGAGTTCCAGTCAAGGCAATAGCTTCAAAGGCTGACTCGGGTGGACAAAAAAGCGGATACTATGTGGTAAATGTTGTCGGTGAACATTACTTCTGTACCTTTGGTAATTGGAAAACTGGTTTTGAAGGCAAATGGTCTTCTATAGATACCAATTCACTTAGCCCAGTAGATAGACAAGCCTTACATAAACAAATGGAAGAGGCATCTGAAAAATCTAAAATAGAGAGGAAGCTGAGACAAGATGAGGTTGCTGTAGAGGTACAGGAAAGGTTGAATATATGCCATGACGCTGTTGAGCATGAGTATCTTACGAATAAAAAGGTTAAAAGCTATGGGTTGAAACACTTAAACGGGAATTTAATTGTTCCTGTGTATTCTACTACAGGGGAGGTTCGTTCTCTACAGACCATAGATAAAAAAGGTAACAAAAGATTTAAGTCTGCTTCAGAGATTAAAGGCAATGTCTTTTTAATTGGTATCACCTTTGCTGAACTAAACAAATGTGAAAAATTAATTTTGGTTGAAGGCTACTCAACCGCCGCTTCAGTTTATGAAGCTACCCAGATTCCTGTAGCTTGTGTATTTAGTGCCAACTTTTTGTTGGATGCAGCCTCTAATTTACGCAAGCTGACAGGTGCTAGATTTATATTAGCCCTAGACAATGATGAGAGTGGCGTAGGCGAGAGGAAAGCGCAAGAGTGTGCGAGTGCTACAACTAACTGTGCGGTGCGTCTACCGAGCGAGAGAGGGGATTACAACGACCTGTATTTAAAGCATGGTTTAGATAAAGTTAGAGCCGAATTGATGGAGCATAAACTTGGTATTCAAAAGTATGCTATTCGTAATCTTACAGGTAAGCCAGAGCCACAAAAATTTTTAGTAGACGGATTAATACCTATTGGTAAGCCTGGGCTTTTGGCAGCATCAGGAGGAGTGGGTAAGTCGCTAAGTGTTATACAGTTGGCGTTGAGAATAGCGTGCGGTGGTGGGCGCTGGTGGGGGAAGGATGTCAAGGAGCATGGCAATGTAATTTTATTTTCGGCTGAAGATGACATTCCTGAGATTCATAGGAGGCTTGACTTATTAGATCCAAAAGGAAAAAGATTTAATTCTGAGTATGAGGTTTATATATTCCCAGTACCAGAACAAAAAGAACCTATGATATTAATGCGAGAGGAAGGCGTTACCCAAACAGCACAAGAATTAGTTGAAGAATTACAAGCGATACCAAATTTAAAATTGGTTTGTTTTGACCCGTTACAGGCATTTACAACAGGTAATGTATCAAGCAGTAACGAGGCGGGGCAATTGTGGGGATCTTATTGTGCGAACATAAGCGCCAGGTTGGGTTGTACAACGCTTACCATTCACCATTTAAACAAACAAGGCTTAACAGTTGATTCAGATGACTCAATGGTCCAGAGAACAAGCGTCAGGGGCGCCTCGTCACTCGTGGACTCAATTAGGTTTGTTTTAGTAATGGCTCTTGGAGATGTTGAAACTTGTGAACGTGTCTGTGAAGAACAACGAGTACCATATGACAGAATGGCAGTTGTAAAAGCATCACTGGTTAAATCTAATTCAGGCAACGTAGACTATTCAACCAAGACGTTATTTAGAAAAGATGGAGTGCTTGAACCATTAGAAGAATTACAAAATGCTAGCTATATATATGATAAATTTTAAACAAATCGTTGGGAACTTTAGGGACATACTAGGGAAGGAGAGGGACATACTATACACTCAGATGCCCAACACTAGACACTCACATGCCCATATATCCATACATATACATATGTATAGGAGTAGAACCCCTTTAGGGGGTTCGTCCTCCAGGAGAGAAAGATGAGAAGATTCGGACAAATAGATAAAGCATACTGGTGGATTACTGCTCACAGCGAGAGCGAGCGCGGGGAGAAAACAGCATTAATACCTATAGCGCTTGCGCGGAAGGAATCAGATTTTTCGCGGGTGCGCCAGATCGTTTGGCATTGGTATCGAAGTGAGGTAGCTGGTAATGAGAATCTTTCTATGACAGCTAGGTTTGTTGCTTGGTCTCTTTGCGAGCGCTGGAGGTATGAGACATGGAGCAGTCACGATGCTATTAGCTATTACGCTAAGATGACTGCAGTTAATAGAAAGAGCGTTGGCAAGGCGATAGCTGAGCTGAGTGAAGCGAATTTAGTATGGATAGTGTTAGAAGGTGAACCAAAGCGATTGAAGAAGTCCCAGAGCGGTGGGAAGAAGCATTTTTTGTTAGCTGGGTTAGCGGACTTGGTAAGGGAGTGATTTGTTCGGCGCGTGAGCGCGAGGAACGAGCGAGAGCATTTAGGGGGATATCTTTGGAGAAGATAGTTTGCTCCCGCTCATTCAAACTGGTTAGGTTAGTACCTGTTATCTAATAATACTATTAATATTGAAGTTATCAAAACTAATATTGCAAAGATAATAAATAATATTCCTATTGTGTAAAGTATAAATTCAATCATTTCTTTTTTGGTTTCTCTTCGGTTTCTTTTTTCTTTTTGCGGTTGCCGAATATAGCGTCCCAATTTTTATTGAATGTTTCCTTGTCTACGCTCGGCGGTCTTACGTCTGATCCTTT
>Ga0307984_1000574_pt1 | contig 16081 bp, 29 predicted proteins | sample EllFjometageno78_FD_203169 | JGI IMG/M metagenome (GOLD analysis project Ga0307984, IMG submission 203169) | Marine microbial communities from Ellis Fjord, Antarctic Ocean - #78 | ecosystem: Environmental > Aquatic > Marine > Unclassified | place: Southern Ocean | collected 2014-10-09
AGGGGTCTAGTCGTGAACCAGGAGCCGAATATCGTACAAGGTGTGACGTTACTCACTAATCCTATAGATACTTATACTCTCATTTTTGGAAATCCTATAGAATTGAATGTTATCAAAAAAGGTAAACTCGGAAATTCTTATTTTATTATTGAAATAACAAATCAATACGCTTGGTTAAATCCTAAAGATGAAATTAACAAAAAGGAATTTAAAAAAAGTGATATTATTCTAAACGTGAAAAATAAAGCCGGTGTAGTCAAAGAATCTTTTATTATTACTCAAAAGGAAATACAACAATTCCTTTAATTTTGATTTGTTTATATCATTGATTTCTAGAAAAATCTTATGAGCGGAAATTTAAGATATTATGCCTTAGGCGCATATACCGGTTTAGTTGCTTTATGGACTGCAACAAATCAGATAGTTTTGAACGAAACTGTTTCAGTTGCGTTATTAGCTCCGATTGCTCTAGTTGTCGGCGCTGATATTCTAAAACATAGAGAAGAATAATAGATATACACTAAAATATCTAATTCTCTTTTTTCTTTTTATGAGTACACAAATTAAAAAAACTCAAAGAGTAATTTTAGATATTGAAAAAGACGATTTAGAGTTTTTTCAGAATTACGCTATTGATAATTTTATGAGTAGAAAAAAGACTTTAGAAATGTTTTTGCATAAATTAGCCATTCAAGCAAACTAAAAAGACATCTTTAAAACCCTCATTTTTATTTTTATTATATGGTTTATCGTGGCGAAGTAATCACCTGTGAAGGTGAAATGATTAATTTTGAGGGTCAAGATTTGACAGAAGTATTTTTAGAAATGTTTATCGCTATAAAAGATAAAACCATTCAACGGGTTTTGATTAATGTTGTTTGAAAAAGAAACCTTATCTCAAAGAGTAGATTTTTTAGAAGATGAATTAGCCGAATTAAAACAATTAGTAAAATTTTCTTTTGTAGGGGTAACAAATGAATTAGATGATATTCACGCTACGCAAGTGACACAACAAAAAATAACGGCGGAAATTACAAAAATCATGGATATTCATTTTGATATTATTAAAAAATTAGAAAGAAAAAAAAGATAAAAAATGAAAAATATAGTATGTAACTATTTTTTCAAGGTTTCTTGAATAATCAACGTTAACGCTTCTTTTGCTAGAATGATTTTTTGTGCGTTTTGGTGTCCTTGTAATGTGTAACCGTTTTTTAACATGATAAAATATAAAATCGAAATCTATATAATCTATTCCATGATATAGCATGCTATGCCTACAGCAAACAATTTAGGATTAGTTGAAGAATCAAATCTTCAATTTCCTACAAAATTAGAAGCCGGCATGCAGTTGGAAATTAAATCACTTCCAACTTTCAAAGAACCAACTCCAGAATTTGAGTTCGAGAGCGTAGTTTTAGAAACCGTTGAAAATGGTTCCTTTTACACAACCTCAAAAATCATAATTGGTTCTTTGAAATCTGTAAACCCTAAATCAACGGGTTATGTATTGAGAAAAGCTATTGAAATGAACAATACGCTAACTGCATACATTGACACAACAACAACCAATACAGGTAGAACCGGCTTAAGTATCGGATTATATCCAAAAAGAAAATAATCCAATACACCCTTTTTTATTTTTTATTATGTTTATACCTATGATATGCCGAATTTGGGTATGGTTCAATGTCAATCATGCGGAAGAAATACAGTAAGAAAAGAATATTGTAAAGTATTTGAAACTGTATTAGATATTTGCGCAACTTGCGAACATATCAAGGAATCTAGATTAGATTTAGTTATGTATAGATAAAACATAACTTTTTTATTCTAATCTAACCTTAAGTTTTATGTTAACAATGGTTTCAAAATCCGGAAAAATACGCAGTTATTCGAGTTACGTTAGAAACGTTTCAATGAAAATTAATCGCGATAATATAGGAAGCACTTTTGACCATAAACAAGTAATTTATAAAAAAGATAAAGACGGAAATAAGATTTTTGATAAAATCAAAATTACTAAATTTAAAAATACGGAACAAACTGTTAAAGAGGAATTAAAACAAATGAACAAACTTCAAGGCGATACATCAAGAAAAAAAGTTAGTACAAACAGCACATCAAATAAAGCGGTAAGGGCATACATGAAATCAAAGAATTGGAAAAAAGTAAAGATAACATCAAACTCAAACAAAAAAGAAATTAGAACAGCTTTAAAAAATCAGAAAATTTACTTAGAAGCTCAAGCCCGAGGAGCTGTAGCGTATTACAAATCTAGAGGAATAAAATTAACGTTAAAAGACGCTAGACAAAATTTAGCAGATAGAAAAGAAGAATACGAAGGTGTCGGCGGTTCATGGTAAATAATATCAAAGATTTACCGGAACATTACGGCTATGAAACTATAAGTTTTGAATGTCCAAAATGTAAGGAATGGGTAAACGATAAAGATTCTAAATGTGAATCTTGCGGTTTGGTGTTTGAATTATGAGGTGTAAAATTTGCGGAGTTTGTACTAACCAAATAGAAAAACGTCATTCATGGGTTTATCAACATTGTTCATCATGCCATTACTTAGGATTAAGAAGACCCTACAGCGATTTACACTCTAACAAGAAAAAAGAATTAAGGGAAAAATTAAAACAATGACGGGATATTCTGACGATATGCGAGATTATGATTTCGAAAAATCCGAGTTTGTAAAATTAATTTGGATTAATATTAACGGCGTTACACTAGGAACAATTTTACCTTTTGATAAGACATTAAAAATGAAAAAAATTATTGAAGGAAAAGGTTTACCGGCATGGATTGAAAAATGTTAACATGTGAAGGAAGGGAATTACCGGAATCTCTACAGAAAGAAAACTTGGATAACAATTTACCTAAAATGATTGAATCGCTCACTTACAAACATCATGATAAATCAGCGTTTCAAATTAGACCTAAAATTATCGCTTTCGATACGGAAACCTATTCAAGTAACGGCGATATTATGACCCTTTGTCTTTCTGACGGCGCACATATTGAATTTAAAAAAGGTGAAAAAGATTTTCAAAAGATTGTAGATTTTTTCATGCCCTACATGCGCCAAAAGGTTTTGTTTTTTGCGTGGAATTTGGGTTTTGACGCTATGATATTATTAAAAAATCTAGGTGATAAAATTAAAGACCTTAAAGAAAATGATTTTAGAATTAAAGAAGAAAATTTTAATATTTTTTATATTCCTAAAAAATCCTTATCAATTTCCGATAAGAAAAAACACGCCTTAATGTTTTATGATATTTCTAGTCTATTCAATAAACAACCTTTAGACAAAGTAGCAAAAAAATATTTAGGAAAGCAAAAAGAATACACCGGCAAATATCAAAACAAACAATTTCCCGACGATATTTTAAAAGATAAAAAAGAATCTAAATTAGTTATTGATTACTGTATTTTAGACGCAAAACTTACACAACAATTAACAGAATTTTGGATAGACAAATTTTACGATTCTTTTGGAATTTATCCTAAAAAATTTCATTCCGCCGGTACTATCGGAATGCAATTTTTACAAACCAAATTAGAATCATGGTCTAGTTTTTTTACAGCGCCTTATCCAATTCAATCCCTCGCTTACAAGACATATTTCGGAGGAAGATTTGAAGTTTTAAAACGAGGTACCTTTTCTAATGTTTTTCATTATGACATAAACAGCGCTTATCCTTATGCCATGTCAATACTTCCGGATTTCTCAAAAGGAACATGGAAAGACGTAAAATCTAAAAAAGATTTGAATCTTGATTACTTTGGATTTTATGAGATTGAAGTTATTGTTAACGAAAAAGTTATTTCGCCGTTTTTGTATAGACCCGACAAAAAACTTTCTATCTTTATGCCAACGGGTCAATTCAGAACATACACGACATCAAGTGAATTAAAAGTAGCGTTAGAAAAGTTTGATATTGAATTAATTAATGTAAGAGGTTCTTACTTTATTCCGGAGAAAAAAGGCAAAACACAATTTAATGATATAATAGAAAAAATGTACGAACAAAGATTAAATCAAAAAGACGAAGGGCAAAAACACGTTTATAAAATTATTATTAATTCTCTATACGGCAAAACAGCACAAACAAAGCCGGTTCCGACGGCGTTTTTTAGTCCAATAGTTACAAGTTGCATAACTGGAATTTGTAGAAGTATGTTATTGGAAGCTGTGTCACATAACAAAGACGACATAATCGCTTTTGCTACCGACGGGATTTTTTCCACTAAACCGCTTAAAGTGCCAATGACGGCACATCAAAAAATTTTAGGTGAATGGTCTTTTGAATTTCATAGAGATTTTACTATTTTTATGAGCGGAATTTATTCATTCAATTACTTTGACCATAAATCTAAAGCGTGGAATAGACAAACAAGGAGTAGAGGATTTAAGATTAAATGTATTAAGGAAAATGGAGAATCTTACATGTTAGATTTAGAAGATTCCATAGTCGATTTTAACAAGGAAAAATCTAAATTTTACATAAAAATTAAGTATATTCTCCCTAATACTATATCAGCTTCTATTATTCAGAATAAGATTAAAGATATTGGAAAATTCGAAGTTAAGGAAAAAGAAATAGACCTTAACGGAGATACAAAACGATTATGGTTTGAAAAAATTAAGAATCTAAACGTTATTCAAAATTCTGAATGTTTAGACGTTGATTTAATTTAGATTTTATTCATCTATGGAATAGCGTTTTTCATCTATTTTTTTAGCGTGGTTTTTCTTTGTTCTTACTTTTCTTAATTTCTGATTACAGCATATACAGCGCAAATTTTTTTCTTTGTACCAAATGTTACACTGACTACAACGCATATAATTTTCTTTAACTAACCAAGCTGATTTTACAACATCATAACGCAAGCAAATTCCTTTACATGTGTGGGTCATTTCGAATTTAATCGGCGCTTATACTTAAAAAACTTTGTCATATTTTTAACGAAATCAGCAGTTATTTCAATCATTTTATGCTGTTTTTGTTATGTTTAATCTGTTAATAGACGAAATTCGTTAGTTTTATTAAGTACGAAATTTATCTTAACAAATGTGGCTACTCTTAAAAATTCTATTCAGGAGATTTTAAACAATGGTACAACCAAACCTAAAGAAATCAAGGACATCTTACAAAGAAGATATGGAAAAACTACGACCCTCGGTAGTATCTATGCTATTAAATCAAATCTTAAAGACAAAACACAAAGCCGTAACAATAACTCTAATTATGATTCTAATCTTAACAATTCTAATTCTGTTAACGAAATGGCACGAACACAACCGGAAGAACCTAAACAAGTTTACGAAGAAATTCCAACGCAAGAAGAAACCCCGATATACCAAAACCAACAACCGCAAGCGCAAGAACAAAAACAAGTAATTACCGGTCAAAAATTTACCCTTGACGGAAATACAGCGCCTATTCAAATTGAAGGTGTTGAAATGTCAAGGGCATACAGTGACGACCAAATACAACAAGAAGAAATTAACAACCCGTCACCAACTTTCCCGATAAAAGTGCATAAACTTGGAAATGTTTCAGGTGATATTGTACAAGCTATGTACAACACAAAAAAGATGAAATCTTTAACTTCCGGCTATGAAGTTCAAGACAACGACGTAAAAGACTTGAATAACGACGTTACTGAAATGATTCAATATCGAATCGGTGATAGTGTTAACCATGCTGACGGTGACATAATTAACGTTGGTTTAGATTTCGGGTTAATATTTTTAAAAAGTATGGCGCATAAAATTAAGAATAAAAAATCAAGGGAAATTGTAGAAAGTTTAACGAATGAAGCGGAAATTAACGTTAAAGAACATCTAAAAGAAGGCGCTAAACAAATGCAAGAAATGCAAAAAGCAAAAAAAGAGAAATCTAATTTATGTAATTCTTGTAATACAAAACAAATTCACGAAAACGGTTTATGCCAACAATGCTATTTCTCACAAAAAATAGAGAGCGCTCAAAAAGAATATACATCTTAATCATGCGACCATTTAGCTGGAATTACGATAAAGTTTTACTTGTTGGCGCTTCGGGGTCAGGTAAAACAGAATTAGCAATTAAACAATATTTGCCTAAAGCGGAACGACTTTTAATTATCGACACTAACGCCGAAATTTCAACAAAAACCGGTTTAACAAAAACAAGAAACTTGAATGAATGGAATCCAGATTCATGCCCTTGTTATTTCCCACAAAAATATACTATTGCACATCTTGAAAAAATGATTCAAAAGGCTAGGTCATTTACTAACATTACTTTATTCATAGATGATTTAGATACCTATTCAGGCGGTCAATATTATTCCGGCAACGAAATTATATCATTAATGATTAATGCCCGTCACCAAAATATCGGAATTATTTTGACCCTAAAAGCGCCAAACAATTTAGATAAAAGAATTATTCAAAATTGTCATTATGTTCATTTATGGAACGTAAATTCTAGATATTCTGATGTATTGTTTGAATGGGCGCCGTCTTTAGGAATTGATAACACAATGATGAAAAAACAAATGTCTTTAGAAACGCATACCTTCGGGTATTATGCGCCAATTCAGGATAATATCAACGCTACTGACCCAAAACAGTTAATCGGATTTTATCGCTTATGACTAAATTATGGCATAAATGTATTACTTGTTTAAAAATGAAAAAATCTTCTACATCTAACATGGGAAATATTTGTAAACAATGTTTAGAAAATAATCATTGCCAAAAATCTGATAAATGTGATTGCTCTATTTGTAATGATAATTCTTACCGTTGACAACTCAATTTTTAACAGATTTACAAAGAGGAAAAAATGAAGAAACTAAAGTTTTTAATTATTATAAAAAACGTTATGCTAAAGCCCAACACATTTTAGGATATGAAAAGAAATATGATATTATGATACCGGAAGAAAAATTTTCTATTGAAGTTAAATTTGATGAACGCTCAAACTCAACGGGTAATTATTTTATTGAAGCGTTTTACGAAAATAACGAATCTGGGATTAATGCTACAACCGCGAAATTATGGGTTATTTCTAACGGTTCAAAATATCTATTTGTCAACACAAAAGATATTAAAAAATGTATTAAAAATGAAACGATACGAACCGTTATTTTGTTTGGGAAAAAAGTTCAATACTATCTAGTGAAAAAAGTTATGTTAGAAAAATACGGAGTTTTTGTTAATCTTGATTAGTTGCCCTTTATGTGATAATACTCTAAACGGTTATGAGAAATTATTCTATTGTTGTAAGACATGTAAAACATTATTGGAACGCTCACAATGACAAACGCTTATGATGTTTGTATTTGGTGTGAATTAGAAAAAAAATATGAAATTAAATTAAATGAACATAATTGTATATTTTTCCGTACAATGAGTAAACAACGAAATCCGTCAGAAACCTATACTTTTAGATAGTTTTTTGACCTATTTAGGTGAAAAAGTTGCTGGTTACGGAATTCGCTAATTTACTTATTTTTAAAAATAATATATTTTGCATAAAAATTATGTTGTGGTTAAATACAAATTTTTTAATCTAAAATATGTACAACCAAACAGAAACCGATAATTTTATCAAAATTTGTGATAATTTTATCATACAACAAATCAATTTTATTCTAAAACAACTAGAATAATTTTTTCTCTTTTTCACTTCTTTAAATATCGTAAAACTAATTTAAAATTATGTTCGGTAATCAAGCTCCACAAACTTATCTGAAAACATCATTCAATTCAGAAAGTAAAACACTTACCGCTTCAACACAACAGTTCGATAGTAAAAAAGTAAATACTTACGGGCATATATCTTCAATTTTATTGAAGTTTACCACAACCATTACAAAAGGTACAGGTACAATCAATACAGCAAAAAGTCCACTCAACGCAGTTGGACAAATTGTAATAAGAGATAAAAATTCTAGACCTATTATCGATGAAGACGCAAGCCTTTTTCCAATAGTTAGAAAAATTTTATCTTGTAGTGATTCACCTTCATGGCAAACTTTCAAAAAAGGAGAATATAACGCCGGTACAGCATTAGCAGATGTCGCAACAGCACAAACTCACGAAATGGAAATTCCGATAGATGTGAATCTTTCTGAACAACCAATTAGCGTAGAGTGGACAGCAAACGCGCTATCTAGTATACTTTCTACCGTCGGTTCAGCAAGTGCAACCTGCCAATTAGAAATCGCCGTTACAAGTATTGTACCTGTAGGCGAATCCGCTAATTTAGCTACCCGAGAAACTAGAAGAATTTATTCTTTTACTGCCGGCGCTATTGCTACAGAACAAGAATTACAGGGAAATCTCCCTACTGGAATCACAATCGACAATCTAACCATTGGCGTTACTACAGATAGTAACCTAACTGATATTACAATCAAGCCAACCGGAAAGAATATAGGAATCGATAGAGTAGCCAGAAAAATTTTACAAGAGAAAGAAGAAAGAGGATTTTTAGACGGTCACACAACCGGATATTACACCCTCTTTACCGCTCCTTTTGTAGTAGGTGATTCAACTTTGTTCAAAATCAATCCTTCTACGAGTTTCACACCAAAAATATTTGTAACTCATAGAGGCGTTAGATAACATAAAGTGTTAAAGCGATTTTAGGGTAAAACCTAATTTTCTCTTTTTTTATTTTAAATTTTTAAAAAATACTTTATGTTTTGTTTGTTTATTAAAGTAAAAATTCAAATTAAATTTATGGGAATTTCTCAATACAAAAAACCTGTAATGTTTATGTTTCTCGGCGCTGTAGTTTTCGGCGTACTTGCAAGCCAAACAGGACTATTAGGAAAAATCGGAGCTTTACCTTCTAAAGTAACCGATTCAATTTCTAACGTTTCAGCATAATAGAAAATCTATTATCGCTATTTTTTTCTTTTACCAAGTTTATTAAACTGGATAATTATTTTATAATTATGGTATTTCCAATAGTTTTAGCAGTAGGCGCTTTAGCTCTTTATTTTCTAACTAAACCTAAAAAATCAGATTCCGACATTTACAGCGTAAGCGGATTTTTAAAAGATGATAAACCAAAAAATAAAAATAAAGATTTAGAATTTAAAATGAACCAAGTAAAAAATGAAAAAATTCCTGATGTTATGTTTATGCCACCCTTTTCAAAAATTAAAAAAGATAACTTAGTTTTATTTAGTAAAAAAAATTCTGACGGTTTTATTTTTGTTGTTAGAAACGCTGAAAAAACTGATGATATGGTTAAAATCGGCATGATTGATAATTCTCATGTTAAACCTACTTACGGAATGTTTAACTCTTTTACAAAAAATGAAAATAGAAAACCTTACACCAAAGATGAAGAAATGGAAGTTAAAGAAAAAATTGAATCTATAATTAAAAACCACGAAGAATTTAAATTAAAAAACAAATCAACAAGAAAAGAAAAAACGATTGAAGAAAAGAAAACAAAAAGAAAATTAACAAATAAAGAATTAAAAGAAAAATTAGATAAAGTTTTACAATTTCATAAAAAATCTAATCAATTTCAAAAAGACGGTAAATATGCTTATTTTAAAATGGGTCGTTTAGATTCTTCAACATGGTTTAGATTTGGTAATATCACAAAATCCGGAAATGTTGTATTTTATGATTATGTAAATCAAAAAGAAGATAAAAAAATCGGTAAAGTTTTACAAGATTTCAAATATGTTAATTACAAACCTACGAAAGAAAAAACCTACAGAATAATGATAAATTTTTCAGGATATGCTTATTTCTTAGATTTAGATAAAAAACCCCTTACAGAAAAAGAAAGAAATAAAGAAAATTACGATTCAATTATGAATAGTTAACATCTTTTTAACTTTAAAAAATAATTAATATTCATGGTATCTTTAGAGATTCAAAGAAATGATTTGCACGATATGACTTTTACAGAATTACAAGAACAAAAAGAATTTTTAAAAAATACTAACGAAGAAAATTTAGATAAAAAAATAGTTAATCAAACAAATACAGAAAATATTAACAGTGAAATTAATTCAAGATATACAAAATATGCCTTAATTGTAGGAGCCGGAATTATAATTGGTATGTTTGCTTTAAGGAAATTTAAAAAATAATGACTATACTAGAATTATTAAAAAAAAGTAATCATTATACAAATCATAGAACATACACCGAAAAGGCGATTAAAGATTATATCGAAATAGCACAACCGTTAAGATTGAAATATCCTAATGTAGTTTTCAAAGATTTGATAAATACACAATTCACGAGAAACGGCGGTAGAGGAACCGAACCTTTTGATTCAAAAGAAAAAATGATACAAATAGAAAGAACAATTATAGGAATTATCGGTAGTAAAGTGACTGATAGAAATATCGCAAGTAAAACAACTTTTGTTAATACAATTAACGCTAATACAACTAACAACCCTAATTTTTCAATATACAATAATAAAATAAAAGTAGAAAATCAAAGAATCCAAGATGAAAAACAAAAAATCATAGATATTGAAAATAACAGATTAATAGATATTGAAAATCAAAGAATACAAGAAGAAAAAATCGAATTAAATAAAAGAGTAGCAAAAATTAAAGAAACTCAAATATTAAAAGAAAATAACGATTTACTAAGAGAACAACTTTTTGCTAAACAATTTCAAGAAGATTTAGAATCTCAACAAAATTCATTTATTGAGCCGGTTATTATTGAAAACTTGTTTAAAGATGTTATACCTGAAATAAAAACAGATATGATTATAGAAGAAAAACAAGTTTCAATTTTGCCTATAGAAAATAATAATTCAATGTATATTATAGCCGGTTTAGGTATAATTGCCGGTTTAATCGCCTATAAGGGATTGAAATAATGGGTAAACCAAAATCAGTTTTTCAAGGTTATAATGATGATTATATTGACCCTTTAATTGATGTTATACCTAATCATCTAATTAAAAAATATGTAGAACCTGAACATCTTATTCATGGGAGTAAAAAACCTGAATCAGTATTCAATACACAAGAAAAAAACATAGTTCCTGAAATTGTAACCCCTGTAAGTAGAACAAACAAACCGGAATCTATATTCAATCAAAATGAATTTTCACAAAATCAAACAAGTATATCAGATATAACCGAAGATTTATCTTCTCAATTAGAAGATTTTATTGATAAAATTCCAGATTCTCCTTTACCTATTTTAGATGATAGTTACTTGAATGACATCTTTAAAAATGATGAAACCGAAATTAAAAACGTGTCTTTTGAAATTACCCCTATAAATTTTCGAATTATCGATAATAGAATTAAAGGCACGGTTCTCATAAAATCTTCAGAAAACACTTTTGATACTTTTAGGTTACATACGTTTTTCAGTCCTTTAGATTTAAAACAAAATGTTTTTAATCAAAAAATAAATGACTTGCATTTTAAATCAGATTTATCCGAAACTATTGAAATTAATGAAACCGCAAAAAATTATAAAAATTTATCAATAAAAATTCATGTTATGGCGGAAAAAGGAAAAGTTATAGGAAAAGAAATTTTCCTTGATGTTTTAGAGGGTGATACCCAAGACATGCCGGTAAAAGAACAAAAAGACAATAAAATGATGTATGTAGTTGGCGGTATTGGTCTTATTGCATTAGCGCTAATTGTCAAAAAAATGAGAAAAGGAGATAAAAATTGATTTTTCCAGATTCTTATGACCCATACGGCGAATTATTAGGAGAAGAAATTAATGAGGATATATTATTCGAAGATACCGGAGATATTAAAGAATCTATATCTCACGAAGAAACAACACCCGACACAACACCGGAATTAAACAAAAGAGAGCATGGTTCATTTTTACAAGAAAATTATTCTAAAATATGGATTGATAATCAAAATAATAAAAAAATTACAAGTCTTATTAGTTTTGGAATTGTCGCCGGTGTAAGTATTTTACTGTTAAAGAGGTTCCTAAAATAATGGTTTCTTTTTCTGTTAAAGTTATTGACAACGATAAACTACCGGTTAGTGGTTCAACGGTTACAGCTAAACAGGATATTTGGTTTGGTGAAACAAAACAAACAGAATCTAAAACCGATAACAACGGGATAGTATTTTTCGACGGTGACGCCTTTACAACTTATCAGATTCATGCAAGTAAAAACGGTTCTAACGATTCCGGTATTGTTCGTGTTAATGTTATGGACACAACACCGGAAACTCTAACGCTACAATTATTTTTCGACCCTACAAAAGGAGTTGAAAATATTTTAGGAACCGCCGGAAGTGAAATTATTAAAAATACACGTACTTTATCAATCGGGTTTGCTGTGGTAGGTTCCGCTGTAGTTGTTTTATATTTATTAAATAAAGCTAGTTCAAAATCAATCCCTACCGTTAAAATTCCAAATAAAGTCAACTTGAGATAATATGTTTAAAGGTATAATTGAGAAATAAAATTATGGTTCACCTATTCCAAGCCTTCATTAAAACAGTAGAAAATGTTAATGAAGCTCATAAACTTTCACAAAATTCAAGAACCGCAATTAGAACACGATTAAAAGCTAATGTAAACAATACAGGTGTAATCTATATCGGCGGTCAAGATGTTACTTCTAACGGTTATCCCTTAGTAGCTGGTGAATCTGAAGATAATTTATTTATTCCGATATTAGATGAAATATTTTATTATGGCGATACTGCCGGTGATAAACTTCATGTTCTAGTTTACGAAGACCCACATTTACATTCAATCAGAAAAAAGATTTTTGAGAAATACGACGAGGAATACTGATAAACAATGGGTAAATATCCGTATTTTCCTTCTGTAGCGTCGGAATGGACTAAGAAACAAAAGTTCGATACAATATCAATTAAAGAAGTAACAACACCGTCAGAAAATCCCGAAACCGGTTATATGAAATTATATTTTAAATCTGACGGTAAATTATACAAATTAAATTCTTCCGGTGTTGAAACCGTGTCAAACTCTACAGTTTCGGCAATTACCCAAGGTTTACTGGACGCTAAAGCAAATATTAACAATCCAACTTTTACCGGTGTAATTGCAATTCCAAACGTAGCAAATTTAGAAACCGCTATAGTTGCAAACACTGCTAAAACTGGAATTACTTCCGGTCAAGCTACCGCCATAACTGCAAACACTGCTAAAACTGGAATTACTTCCGGTCAAGCTACCGCCATAACTGCAAACACTGCTAAAACTGGAATTACTTCCGGTCAAGCTACCGCCATAACTGCAAACACTGCTAAAACTGGAATTACTTCCGGTCAAGCTACCGCCATAACTGCAAACACTGCTAAAGTTTCATTAGATGATAATTCCGTTACTTTATCAAAATTAGCACATGGAACCGCAGATAAATATCTCGGTTTTGACGGTTCCGGAGTTCCTTCGGAGCTTACAGTTTCGGGGGGAGTGCCGGCAGGTTGTATCTTGATGTGGAGTGGAGCTATAGTCGCAATTCCAGCAACTTGGTATCTATGTGACGGAAGCAACGGAACCCCAAATTTATCAAATAAATTTATTCGTTCAGGTAGTTCAGTAGGTTCAACGGGCGGAGCTGATACAGTTGCCTTAAGCACAGCTCAATTAGCTTCACACACTCACACACAATCGGCACACAATCACTCACAATCAGCACATAACCACACACAAAACGCCCACGGTCATACAGGTTCTACAAGTTCGTCAGGAGCTCACACTCACACCGTGTCAGGTAGTAATAGTCTAACTTATGCGTGGGGTTCAACCGACCGAATCACGATTACAACTAACACAGGTAAAACCGCGGAAGTGCCATCAGGCGGAGCTCACACTCACACCGTCACAGTTGCCAACGCTACAGCAGTTAATCAAAGCACAACAGCAACAAACTCCAGCGCCACAGCAACAAACGCAAGCACTGGAAGCGGTTCATCACACGAAAATATGCCGGCGTATTATACATTAGCCTATATCATGAAAGCCTGATAATATGTTTAAAGGTATAATTGAGAAATAAAATTATGGTTACCGGTATATCTTGGATTGATAATTATTATAAATCCAAACATAAAGAGCCTGTAAAAGTTGACCCAAAAATACAAGCTGTAATTTATAATCCAACCGTTTACACTTCAAACCAAGTTGACGCTTCAAATTATGTTTTAAAACCTGTAGTAAAAAGCGCTTATCAATTACAATTAGAAAAAATCGCAAGAACCGAAGCTCATAAAAATAGAACCGTTGATGAAAATTTAAAAATTCATACAGCAAAAATTAAAGGAGAAACCGCCGGAAATACTGATAATTACTTTGTAAATAACAAAACCGGAGAATATTCTAAAAGAGCTTCCGACGTTACTTCCGTAAATGTTGAACAATATCTAAAAGAAAGAGGATTAGAAACTCTAAGTTCTAGTAACCTTAAACCTGTGAAATTAGTTGATGAACGTATGGCAAGTCAAAATAAAACTGTTTTTCTTAGACATGAAGCGGAAATAAAAGCCCAAGGTGGTACAGTACCGGAATTAAATTTAATGGATAAAGAACAAGTTTCAAAATATAACGAAATTTCTAATATAATTACACAAAGTAAACCTGATGATTCTCAACAAGCACTCCAAGATGTTAACAGCTCTGTTAACAGTTTTCTAAGTTTAGATGACCCTATAACACAAAAACCAAAAACTAACGGATTAGCCCAAGTACAAGAAACCGGTATTCAAGATAGTACCGTTATTTCTCTAGGATTTACCCCCGAAGATGTAGGAGATTTTCAGGTTCCTGAAAGTACACATAAAGAAGAAAACAAAGATTTTGTAACTGATAATAAAACTTCTACCGGTTTAGTTTTAGCCGGTGTAGGAGCCGGATTATTGGCACTATTGTATTTATCAAAGAGGAAATAAAATTGAATAAAGACGTAAAGTCTATTTTAATTTTAGTCGTTTCCGGCGTTATTTCGGGATATGTTTTAACGCGTCATCTAAAGGTAAATTAAAAATAATGTCAATGGAAATTATAGAATTAGGAGCTATTATCGGCACTATAGCCGGTTCTATTATCGGCGTAATGAAGTACGAAATTAAAAGATTATGTAAAGACATTGACGGAATCGCCGAAAATCAAAAATCTATGAAGGAAGAAATAACAAAAATACATGATAAAGTTTTTCACTCTTGATACTATAATGAAAATAAATTTTACAACAAAAAACATTGATAAAAAATTATATTCTAAAGGAATTTTAAATTTTATTTATGAGCATTATTATTATAAAGATTATCGTAGATACATGTTACAAGATAAATGGGAAATAACAATTTCACCGGTTAGCGAATCTTTCGAGGAATTTTATAACACTGATGAACGCTCTTTACTTTCTAGTAAAATTCCACATGGCGTAACCGGTGAAAAGGAAATTATTGTTTATGTTTTAGATGTTGACAACTCTATGATTATGCTTCAAAACTTTTCAGCGATTTACCACGAGATTTGTCACATGATTTTAAAAATTTATTACCCGAATTTACAAGTCCAACAAAGAGAAAACGATTTTTATTCAAAGAAAGGAACCTTTAGAAAAATGTTCTCCAGTGAAGTTCACGATAGAAGTATAGAAGGAAAATTTAGACAGATAAAATTTAATAAAAATTACCACACAAAAATAACTTTAATCTGTTTGGACATTTTAGACTTGACAAATTCAAGAAATGATTTTTCAATAAAATAATTTACATACTATAAATTTCAATTATTGTATCTATAGGTGTCTATAGGTGTCTATAGTATGGATAGTATTCGATTCAACATACTAACAATACCATTAATACCGTTTTATAGGATTTCCAAAAATGAGAGTATAAGTATCTATAGGATTAGTGAGTAACGTCACACCTTGTACGATATTCGGCTCCTGGTTCACGACTAGACCCCTACGAGAATCGTTAAAAATAGAATGATTTAGTACCATTAGAGAAATCGATTTTATAGGATTTGCAATAATGAGAGTATAAGTATGTATTGTTTACGCCTAGTTTCCTAAAAAATTTTGGCGTGGCGCAACATTTT
>Ga0307984_1000575_pt1 | contig 16034 bp, 20 predicted proteins | sample EllFjometageno78_FD_203169 | JGI IMG/M metagenome (GOLD analysis project Ga0307984, IMG submission 203169) | Marine microbial communities from Ellis Fjord, Antarctic Ocean - #78 | ecosystem: Environmental > Aquatic > Marine > Unclassified | place: Southern Ocean | collected 2014-10-09
AAAAAAGCTGATCGTGCGTTTGTTAAGTTTTCTAGCGGCTTTAATAAAATGGATATTAACCTAAAGTCAATTTTGACAGGTTCAGCAACAGCAATTTTGGCATTATCTGCCGCTGTCACTGCCATGACATTATCATCCGCAAAAAACAGGCGCGAGCTTGAATTATTAGCAGGCCAAGCAAAAACGTCAACTTCTGACTTTCAAGCGTTATCATTTGCCACTAGTAAATATGGTATCGACGCTGAAAAAATTGCAGATATAAGCAAAGATATTGCGGACAAAATCGGGGAGTTTAGCGCAGCAGGAACGGGGGCATTTCAAGATTACGCCGATGTAATGAAGCTCTCAAAAGATCAAGCGAGGGAAGCCGCGCAAGAATTCGAAGGTTTATCATCTCAAGAAATACTTGGAAAAATGGTTTCAAGAATGGAAGATGCTAGCGTTTCTGGCGACAAAATGACGTTTGTGTTGGAATCGTTAGGCAGTGAAGCTTCAAGAATAATTCCATTATTTAAAGGCAACTCAAGCGAGTTAAAAGAACTTAAAAAACGTTTTGATGATGTAAACAAATCTTTACAGATTACAGGTGAGCAAGCAGACGCATTACGTGAAGTATCAAACACCTTTACACTGATGACATCATCAATCGGCAATGCCACAACAGCCATAAGCGCAACGCTTGCACCTGCTTTTGATGACTTTTTTAATGAAGTTATTGATATTGTTCCACAGGCTACACAAACAATAATTAATTTTGTTAATTCAATGCAAGACCCTAAAAATATTAACAAAATTTCAGATTTAGTTTTTTTAATAGCCGAATCTCAACAACGATTAAATGATAGTAAAATAGAGCTATTAGAACTACAGAAAAAAGAAGCCACAAACAACAGCACAATATTGCAATATAGAGGATTGCAAGAACAGATATTAAAGCAAAGCATTAAAGATGAAAAAGAAAAAACAGAATCTTATAATGACCAAATCCTTGCACTTGAAAAAATAATAGAAACTAAAAAATTAGACAAAGACAAAGACAAAGATAAAAGCGGCACAGTTGAAATTGATCGCGGCACTGGAACAGGCGAAGAAAAACAAGCCATTGCTGACAGGTTTAAAGCTGAAGAAGTTTTACTGGCTGAAAAGTTGAACCGCGAACTTTTAATAATTGGAGACAATGACGAGTTAAAAAAACAACTTGCTGAAAAGTTCGCAGACGATATAAAAAGTATGAGGGAGGCAGAGCGATCAGAGATTAGCAAAGAGCTATTAAATGATTTTGATGTAAAACTTGAAGGCCAAAAATCAACGCTTAAACTATTAGAAGATGAGCGAAGCGCAAGAAAAGAAATACTAGGCGCAATGTATGCTGATGACACAGAACTATCAGCAGAACAGTTAAAAGAAAAAAACAGCCTTCTGGATGAAATAAATCAAGATTATAGAGACAAAATAAAAGAAGCTACGCAAACAGAAGATGCTGCAAAAGAAGAAGCAATAATTAATGAACTCAAACAACAAGAGGAATTTCTTAATGCTAATCTAGTTTCACAGCAAGTATTTCAAGAAAAATTAAAAGAAATAATTGGAGAATATTCTCCAGAATCTCTTGATCCATCAATACTTGAAAAACAAAATCAAGATGAACTAGATTTATTAAATGACAAGCTTGAGCAACAATTAATTTCTTACGAGTCTTATTTTAAAGATTTAAAAAAATTACAAGATAAAGATTCTAAAGATAAAGACAAGAAAAATAAATTAGAGGCGGGTTGGTCTAAATCAGAAGTTAAAACAAATTTAGATCAGGGTATTACACTTTTGAACTCGCTAGGGAATAACAGTAAAAAAGCGCATAAAATAAAACAAGCTTTAGCCGCTTCAAATGCTTTTATGAATACATCAGAAGGTGTTACAAAAGCATTAGCTGAACAAAATTATGTTGGCGCAGCATTAACGGCAGCAACTGGCGCGGCTCAGATTGCGGCTATATTAGCATCATCTCCAAACGGTAGCGGTGGATCTCCTTCCGTTAGTGGCGCATCACCACAAGCGCAAATTGCACAACCGCAAAACATTGAAGAAGAAACTACCAGTCTTGAATTTACAGAACAAACAGAGGGCGGTATCACAACACAAAGGTTAGTATTATCATTAGAAAACGGTCAAGACTTGTTTGATGGTATAATTGAAGGCACTGAGCAGCGAAGGAGAACAGGCCGATGATAGTTACACTTTCAAATAAAATTGCAGGCAGAACGCCAACGATGATAACCGGGGGGAGTACTGATGTTCCCGAAAATGTCACAAACCCAGATTTTAGTCATATTTATGTAAGCAGTGATCCGCAAAGATTAACCATGTCGTTTGGTGTTGTCGATGAATGTGATTATATAGCAGTCGCAGGGCTAAACATAAAAGGAAACGGTAACGGCACAAGCCGAGTCAGGGTCAGTAATGCTGTTTCTGGCGCACCAGCTGGTGGTGCTGTCCCAATTAGAACGGTGAATGTCACTGATGATCAGGTGGTTATAATAACATTTCCAAAACAATCATTTACAGATTTGAGGATAGGACTTTACAAAGAAACAGGCATTGGCAACCCATCAGTTGCATATGTGGCAGCTGGATTGTCTTTTGAAGTGCCAAACGGCGGTGAGCAAGCTGGATATAACCGCCAATTTTTAGCGCGTAACAATACTAATAAAACAACTGTTAGCGGTTTAGCCGCTCCAATATCTCAGTTAAGAAAAAAGAAGCAAGCTAAAGGTAAATTATCAATACCAAACGCGACAAAAGAATTTTCAGAAACAACCTATCAAACATTTTTAGATTTTGCATCAAGCAATTTATTTTTTATTAATGAAACAGAAGGCAGTTATCCAAGCACATTTAATGGCACAAACCCAAGTTGTTATCTTTGTTATGATTTAGGCAACAACTCAGTTTCTGCTCATGGATCAACCAGAAATTTAAATGTAATAAATTTTGATTTTAAGGTGTTTAATGGTTTATGAGTATATTCGACGATACAAAAACAGAATTTAGTCAGCAGCATTTTACAATTGTGGAAATTGATTTGCCAGTTGTTGAAGGCGAATGCACAATTAGTGGTGAAGGTGGTTTTGGTACTCCAAAAACTTGTGATCAATCAACTACAGGAATGAAAACATATAAATTCACCCAAGTTGACGCGCCATTATTACCAGAAAGTGGCATTCTTAGAATCATAAAAAGTATTAATGAAACACCAGCAGAATTACAACCGGGTAAGGGTTTAGCGAGCCGTGGCACAGCTTCGATCACAATGGTTGATGTATTAGGCGACCCCAATCCGTTTGCACCTGCTGTGATAGCTAACGGCGAAGGCACAGGTTTATATCTTGCTAAATTAGCCGCCAGAAATGAAGTATCAGGTAAAAACATTAGAATTAAAAATTATCGTTTGCCAGCCGATGGCAGCACAGTTGATCTAGTGAATGGCGCACAAACTAGGCATTATATTTTGGAGTCATTAAACCCAAGCAAAAGCGGATCATGGACTTTTAATGCCAAAGATGAATTATCGCGTGTTGATTTAGAAGAAACGGTTTGGCCTGCGCCCACAGACAGCTTTATTGATGCTACAACAAATGATTCACAAACTACTATTTTTGTTGATACAGACACAACTTATCTTGTAAATGATACGCTAAGAGTCGGCGAAGAATTTATGAAAGTCACTAGCGTTGGCTCTAACTTTGTAACAGTGCAAACAAGAGGCACACAGATTGTTTATACAAATTTATTAACTGAGACAATCAAAGAAGCTCACTCGACTGGTGACAGTATTTTTATTTGTGAAATATCAGATAATGAGCTGATAGCCGATTTGTTAGAGCGAATATTGTTAGACGTTGGCGTTAATGCTTCTTATATACCGAAAGCAGAGTGGGACGCAGAGATGTTTAAATGGCATCCAACAACGCGAGTCAATACGCTATGGTATGAGTCAGAAGATACGAACAAGGTGCTTGAAAAGATTTTAACTTATTACATGATTGACATGTGGTTTGATCCTATTGCAAGATTAATAAAGTTATCAGCAATTAGCGCATGGCAGCAATCAAGCGCAGAGTTAACAGAAGGCAATGAAATTGATTTTCAAACTGTCAGCAAAAAAAGAGCAGAGCAACTACGCGCAACAAGAGCCGTGGTTGTTTACAATAAACCATTTTTAGCAACGTCTGACAGCATTGAAAATTTTAGAAAATCATCAACATATACAAGAACCGATTTAGAATCATCTGATTTATTTGGGAAGCCAAAAGTTAAACAATTTGATTCTAATAGATTCATTGATAGAGATGCAGCAGTGCTTTTGACTAACAGGTATGTGAATCGATTTATAGATCCTAGTTATTTTAGTTGGACAACACAAGAAAGCAAATTGACGTTTGATGTTGGCGATGTTGTAGATAAATTTACATCAGCGGCAACGGGTTTTGATGGTATGCCAACTAGCACAAGTCGAGCGCAAATATTAGCAATCAAACCAAGATACACAAATGTTGGCAGAGAATATTCAGTAAAAGCTTTATCTTACGAACCATTGTTTGAAACTGGATCAGAAATACCATTGACAGGCACAACCAGCAATTTAAATATTTATAATGACATAGCAGGAAGGCCACCGGGCGTTGTTGAATTAACCATTATTTTTGATGGTGTCAAAGCAAGTGCAACATCAACATCATTACCGGGTATCACAGTTGGTGATTTTGCGGCAGGCAGTAAGTTAATAATCATACTTGCAAACCGCACAGTGATTAGCGGTAAAGGTGGTGATGGTGGACAGGGTGAGGGCATATATCAAGACGGTGAAAATGATCAAATAATAATGCCGCCAAGAAACGGCACAAATGGTGGTATTGCATTTTTAGGCCGTCAAGGCGTTGAGGTTGATATTCACTTCACAGGTGACACATCTGCAATCAGTTCAAACTATCCTTTGGCTGACGGTTTCTTACTTGCTCCTTCGGGCGGTGACGGTGGTTTTAGGTCTACTTTTGTTGGTGATGATGTATTTAGCGGTAACGGCGGTAATGGTGCAAGAGGGCAAGAATACGGCAGCCCCGGATTAGCGGGTGAAACATTTGGCACTGCTCAAGAAGGATCAGATGGTGCAGTTAATACAGCATTTGGTATAAGTGGCGTTGATAACGATGCTACTGGTGGGTTGGTCGGCAAGGGTATTGTTGATAATGGCGGCGTGATTAATTTAATAAATCCAACCACTTCAAGATATGTGAATGGCGGTGGCGACCATCCGTCGAATTTAATCGGGGGCTTTAATTTCAATGGCGGTGGCGACAATCCGTAATAAAGATTATAATGAATATTTAAAAGGAGGCCGATAATGGCTTGCGTTAATTTTGTAAATTTATGCCACACTGCGGGTACTAATATCACCGTTGATTGGTCGTATACTGAAGATGACGGTGTAACACCAATTGACATCACTGGCGTGACTGCTCAACTGCAATACCTGATAAGTCCAAATGACTATACTGCTGCAATTGATCTGTCAGGTGGTGTTGTTGATGGTTTAAATGGTTTGGGTAGACACACGCTAACAATAGCGCAAAGTCAAAGTTTACTACCTATTGGCAGTGGTGCAACTGCAAATTTTATATCACATTTAATGTTCACGTATCCAGACACGACAAAAGAAGTTGTCGCTGGTATCAACACAACATATGAACAGAATTTAATCAGGCCGAGCGTCACTCCATGAGTACTTTAACTATTTTTTTAGGTGATCTTGGAACTCGCGGCATTGACGGTGAAACTGGTTTAGGCGTTGCAGATATACGTGAATCAATAATTGAAAATCCATTACTTTCTGTGCTTAAAACTAACAAATTAAATAATGTTGGTGATGTCACTGTATCAAGAACTGGCGAAGCATTGATAGAAGATCGCTATGGTGATTATCAGTTTATCACAGGTGATGATCATACAAACTATTTACACTACTCAAATGATTTTGCCAATTGGAGTGACATTTTAAATAATTGGACATTAACATCGACAAACAACGCTGATCCTGACGGTGGTAATGATGCATCTTACATCACTCTTAATACAGATATTACACCATCAACATCTTTTGTTATTGAATCAACAGCATCAGGAATGACAGCAGGTTATAAAACCGCATCTTTTTGGTTTAAAGTTGTTTCTGGTACAGTTACAGATTTAGAATTTAAAGTCGGTTCAGAATCATTTAGAGTAAAATCTAGTTTAAATTCAACATGGGAAAGAGTATCAGTATCAACTGAAGTTAATGTTGCAAGCTCATTAATAAACATCAAGCCAATTGGCTTGACTGGCGCAGTTATTGGGCTTTACAACTGTCAGTTTGAAAACGGTTCTAATGTTACAACTTACATTGATGTTCCAGCCACAACACCTGTGACCGTTGCCAACACAGTACCACCAATCAGACGCAATAATTTAGGCTATTTGATAGAAGAAACGAAAACAAACATTATTCAAAACACTGAGAATCTAACTAGAAACAACTGGGAAATATCTGGTGGAACAGTCAGCAGTTATAACGGTCAAGGCGTGTTTAGGGATTGGTATCAATATATTCAAATGGCATTTACTAATCAAAGTTTGCTTTTATCATCAACTGGCACATTCACACCGAACGTTGATTACACAGTTAGTTTTTTTGTTTATGTGTTATCGGGCAGTGTTACATCTTTAAATATATCATTGCAAGGTGGGGCAACTGTTAATTTAATAGAGTTGCCAACAGAAGGTTTTGTGAGATTGAGTGCAGTTGTAAGAGCAGGGGCGACTGGTGATCTAGTATTTAATTTTATATCACCTGACCTGACTGGAAACGTGCTTTTCATGGGTGTTCAAGTTGAAACGGGCGGTTTAACGTCATACATCAGAAGCGCAACAGGCTCAGTAACAAGACCAGAAGATGATGTGAATGGAACGTATACACTACCGAGACCAGATGCCCCGTGGAGTTTTGCCTTTACTCATAATTCTGTTATTGATAATTCATCCATAAAGTTTGTTTTTGATAATGGACAAGCACCTTTAAATGATTTTGCTGCATGGTTCTCAGGTACACAGCTCAATATTAAAATAGGCTCTGTCACATCAACGTTTAACAATGCTATTGATTCGACAAGGTTGGGTGCGGTTTATGATGGTACTACTATTAAGATTTATAAAGACGGTTTTTTGTATGATACACAAAGCAACAATGGTTTTGTTTCTTTGATTGCGCCAACTGTTTACATCGGCAGTGACGATACAAGCACCAACTCAATCAATGCTTATTTGAGCAATTTAGAGTTTTGGCAGGATGAACTGACAGCAGCAGAAATGCGAACGATAACGGGAATTTAAAAATGACAACTACAGTAACAGCATCAGACAACGCACCAAAGGTTCTGATAAGTCAATCGGGGCGAAAAGGTGATCCCGGAACAGACGGCACAAACGGTAATGGATTTAATCAAGTTAGAAAATCCTTGCTTGATAATCCGTTATGTCATTTATTCAAAACAAATAAACTTGTCGATACATCAGCACCAACAAACACAGATAGCGATATAACATTTACAAGAGCATCTACGGCAACATATGTAGATCGTTATGGCATTGTAAAAACAGCAGCAGTTGATACTATTCGAGAAGAAAAAGATGGTTTTTTAATTGAACAGGCAGGCACTAATTTACTTCCATACTCAGAAGCGTTTGACAATGCTGGATGGAATAAATTTAACGCAACTGTTATTACACCTAATGTTACTACATCACCAGACGGCACTGTAAATGCATCTAAATTAGACTTTGGCAATAGTGCTGATTACCTGCAAGAAGTTATTCCAAATACTACCGCTGGATCATTTACACTTTCAATTTGGATAAAAAGCACTGGCGCAGATAGAACAATTAGGATTTTTCTGAGAAATTCTCCAACGTCAGCAAATAATTCAATTAATGATGTAACAGTAACTTCTGAATGGCAGAGGTTTAGTGTGTCGTTTGAAAGTCTTGCTGAAACTTTGGTTGTGCAAATAATAAGATTAGAGGCTAATTTAGACTTTTATATCTGGGGCGCACAGCTTGAACAATCCCCATCTGCTACTAGTTACATACCAACAGTTGGAAGTGCTGTAACTAGATTGGCTGATAAAGCTTTGCTGCCAGCTTTAAATAATGCAGTAACAAAAGAATTGTCTATTTTTGGGATTATATCCAATATATCATCATCAACAACAGGTAATAAATTTATCTTTAGCGTACCTGTCTTATCTGGTTTTCTTACTTTATATTATAAAGCAGATAACCCAAACAGATATATATTTAGATATGATGATGGTATTTCACCAGTTTTTGCTTCAGTCCTTTTGTCAGTAAATTTAAAATATTTTGCGGCAACTGTAGATGGGTCAAATATAACAATAAACATTAATGGCACAGAAGGTTCGGTATCTAAAATTGGAGACCCATCGGTATTATTAGCAGATGACATTACGTTTTTTTCTTACTTTAATTCTACACCAGCGCAAGCTAGTGGAAATATAAAAGATTTTAGAATTTATGATTTTGTGTTAAACGCTAACGAAATAGAGTATTTATTACCATGATTGATTTAATAACATACATACCAAACGTTGAAGAATTTAGAGCAGAAGCACAGGCAAATGCTGAGAATAACGTGCTTGGATTTAGTATTGATGATGATGATAATTTATCTTATGACGTTGGCAAAATACCAGTTTTTTATCATCCTGATGGAAAAAGAACACTGTCATTGATACGTCTTTTAAATCAAGATGAAGTCGATGTTTTTGATTCATTAGATACATGCCAAAAAATTGGCGTTTGTGAAAATGGCGAGTATATTTTTGATGAAGGTGGTCAGGAAATATACGACAGTGTTTACGACAGAACAGCAGTTGAAATTACTGATATTGATGGAAATGTAACAGAATACACGCCACCAGAAATATTAGGCCAGTTTGCATAATTGAAACAAAAATGAAAAGTTCGCTATGTGTTTATGTTAATATGTAGCGAAACTATCAAAAAAAATTATGAATGCAACAAGGTTTACTCCAATGGAATTATTAAAACTGATCAGCGACTCAGGAAACCCGATTGCAAGTAAATTGGTGACATATTTAGGTGTTGGTGTTGGTGTTGGCGGTGGAACGGCGCAAGGTATTGCAAGAACATCACAGAATGAGTTTGTGCAATTTTGCGCTAATCAATCACCAGATTGGTTAGCATATGCCCCAGCTATCGGCGTTGCTTCATTGGTCATTAAAAACATATCAGATTGGTATTTTAGGCGTGTTGAAGTAAAGCTTGCAATTAAAAAGGCAGAGAATGATAACGTTAAAACGTAATTATGAACAAAGCAAAACAACTGGAATATTAACACTGCCAAGCGGCGCAGAGGTTGAAACACTTGAGCGCCCTTGGCTAGACAATCAAGTTGGTGTAAGTTGTATCCCATCTGGTATCTATAAATTCAAGCGCGATCATTATGGCAAACATCAATGGTTCTCAGTGCTAGATGTTTCAGACAGAACATTCATTGAAATTCATCCCGGCAGTAAAGTATCACACAGTGAAGGTTGCATTCTGATGTCGAAAAAAGATTGTGTTCATATGTTGAAATGGTTTGGCGGTGATGAAACTTTTGTTTTGGAGATAATATGAATATTTTAAAAGCATTGTTTAGCGGTTCTGGTGTTGTCAAATCAATTGAAAATATAGCCTCAGAATGGATACAAACAGACATAGAAAGCGCAGAAGCTAAAGTGTTAATGGTTAAGACTCTTGATCCAAATGGAATGATGCGAAGGCAATTATCAAAAAGAGTAACTGATTTATATACGTTGTATATTATTACCACTTTAATTTTATTGATTTTTGAAAGTTTTGGAGTGGGTGATCAATCAGGCATTGTTGTTGCTACTGGAAAAGTCACTGCTTTGTTTATGCCTATCACCACATTGTTTGGCGTTATTGTAAGTGCAAGTTTTGGTGTAAATTATGCCAACGCTAAATCAGGAAAATAAAAAAGGCGGATGACAACCGCCCTTTATTTTAAATACAGGTTTCACCTGTTGCGATATACAACGCTTGTGCGCGGGTTAGTTTTGTTTTTAAGTAATCTCTAAGGTTTTTACACCACATACCAGCCTCAGAATTTAAAACGCCAACGCGATCATCATTTTTAGAATTTTCAAAAAAACAATTTTCATTAAAATAAATACTATTACGCAAACTGTTTTCTATCAATGCTAATTCGTGATCACATTCTAAATCATCAATCATGATGTACATACCATCTGACCACATTAAAAACTCGGTATCTTCAATGTGCTGCTGTCTTTCTGTTGAGTAATGCATTGTATATCCTTAATCAGTTTCTAATACAGATTCGCGTTTTCTATCCCATTCACCTATGCGATCATCAAACACTATCAGCTGTGTGCCCCGTCTGCCACCAAAGCCGCCACCATAAGCATAGGCATCTTTAGGCGGAATAATACCGACAGATTCAACGCTAGCGCCAGACCATTCTTTGTATTGAATCCATTGGTTGTGGTGAACGTGTCCAGTTATCCAATGCCTATGTGTTGAATTTCCCCACATAATATATTGATCATCTGCCATTTTACCGGGTAGCGCACCAAGCTTACATTTGTGACCATGAGCAAAACCTAGCAATACTTTATTTTTATGAAAATATTGAAACGGTGATTGACCTTTGAATACTTCAATACGTGGGTTATTTTCGTATAGTATCGAAGCAAACACACCAAGAGCAGCACCTAAGATATCATCGTGGTTGCCGGGTACATTGTAAAATTTTACGCTTTTGTATTTAGTTAAACACATCTCAATAAACATTTGCATGATTTGAAAACCAACTTCAAGCCATTTGCTAGGTCTGCCGTCTAAGTCTAATTTGTGTCCGCTTGCACTGGTTTCTCCTGCGATATTGTCAGCGTGGAAAAAGTCGCCTGTGTTGATCAATACACAATCTTCTGTATCTGGTGAGCGAGCAAGCAAACGTGTAAATACTTTTTTATAGACTCGTTTTGCTATTTTTAGATCCCAGTCGTGACCAACTTCTTTTGACCATGTTTGCAACCCAATATGCGGATCACCAAGTGGAATAACAGAAAACTTGTTTTTGTCTATTGCTTGGCCTTGGTAGACAACTTCAGCGCAGGGCGTGATCTCTGATGCCATTGATTCCATCACTACACGCGCGGAGTCAATTTGTGAAGCTAGTGTGCGGTTAGTTTTAACCCATTCCATAACGCGACCAACTGTTGGATCTTCTTTCTCTTTTAATCTTACGAGAGTAGAAAAACCAGATACAGGATGATCATCAGTATTTTTATGAAAACGATCATTCTCAGGATCAAAGCCTGTTGCAATATATTTTGCTTTTCGCTTGTTAACTACACGCACAGCCATGTTGTATTTTTTTGCAATGTCTTTGCTTGATGTACCTGCAATCATTTCCTGATGTAATTGATCTCGCGTTATTTTGGGGTTCATTTTACGACTCATACCTTTTTGTCTTGATACGTTTTGCAGCAAACTTTCGTTTAAAAGAATCAATATCTTCTTGCGTAGGCATGTATTGTAACATGGCATAGCGCACACAGGGTATAGGGCGGTTAAACTTGGTTGATATTTCAGCAATTGTTTTGCCATCTGCAAATAATTTTGCCATTTCAACCCGGTGATCTTTTACTGCTAACCACTTCTCTAAGTCATTCATATTTTTTCAATCTTTTTGTTTTCGATAATTCTAGCCGCATTCATCTTACGCTGCATAACAGCGTGTTGATGTTCTCTTGTGCGCGTATCATTGCGGATTTTGATAAGTCTTAAAGCAACTTCTTCTGGTGATAATTCAACCATTGTCTCTGTCCTCGATTGATGTCAAATATTCCTGATAATGCTCACAAGCAATGTCTGTTGGCGTTGTTTTTACTTCATCTGTGTTTAATATTATTCGATTGAAATTTATATCAAACGCAATTTCTGAAAACAGTGTTTCATTTTCTTCCATAAAGTTTTTAAAAGAAATTGGTATCATTTTACAGACTCCAAGTTTAAAAGTTTATCACTAGCAACTTCAAGCAATGCAGCTAAATCGGCCTCAAGCACCATCAAAACAGTGTCGTTGTGTTCATGTCCTTCAATGATTGTTATCGTGTCAGATATTGAATAAAACAGGCTTTCAACTAATAATAGAAGCTCTGACACTTTATAGTTGCACAACCTGTTATCACATTGCAATTGTGCAATCCTGTTGCGCAATTGGCGCGGTAAAGTGGGAGTGGGCATTTTCATTTGATTTCCTCAGCGGCTAACCACTTTGCAAACTTCTTAGTTAACAAAGGTTTGCTATGGCTATGCGGCCATGCGCGGCTTGGTGTTCTGTAACCGTTTTCATCAATATACTTTGCCGCTGGTGTTCCTTCGTTTGCTGTCCACCTGCCACCGTTGTCTTTTGTCATCATTGTAAATAAATCTTTCCAAGTTAATACATTAATTACGTTCATTTTATTTCCTTTTTTAAAAGTGAAGCCCCGAAGGGCTGGTGTTAATTAAAAACTAATTCGATAAAATCTTGAACCTGCTTTTTAGTTTTAAATATTGAGCAGTTACATTCAAAATGAACGTCAGGAGATTCACCAAAGCAGCGATCAATACTTACTTCAGAATAGTTAAAACCATTATGTGATTTTTGCTTTTCAGTTTTTATGGTTGGTGTAAAAGTAGGAATCATTGTTTTTGCCTTGGGTTGTTTTGCTTCAGTGGGATTAATATAATACATACAAATTAAGCTGTAAAGCTTTTTTTAAATATTATTTTAGCCATGTGTGCAACATCATCATAAAAAGCGGGTTGATCTTCTTTTACGATTTCCAATGCTTGTGCCCTACCTGCCTTTGTCGCGTGACTTGAAACACAGTAAGCAAGATTGTATACAGACACTCTTAACCATGCTTGAACGTCACTGTGCGCGTCATTTGCAGACAGTTCACCAGCTAACACTTGCTCTAGTTGTTTGTTTATTTCTTCCATTGTTCTAGTGCCTCCAACGCTGCTTTGTAACCAAGGGCAACACATACAAAAGCGCCGTTGTTTTTACAATTTTCAAGATATGCTATTTGGTTTGGTTGCCATGTTGACATTGTGTGATCTTGTCGTTTCAGTTCACAAACAAAAGTGGGGTTGCCGGGGATTATGATGTCACTAGCGCCTGCGGTCATGCCTTCTGCTTTTTGTTTTTGTGTCTGCTGTATTGAACGTTTACCTTCATTGCGTGGGTGAATTGCTATTGCGCCAAGCTCTGGATATTCACGACGAAGCACATTAAAAAACGTTATTTGCTCTGAAGACTCAGGTGGACATTTTTTATTTCTATACGTTTTATCACCATAAACTTTAAGCCAATTGCTGAATTTCATCTTCGCTCCTGTTGTAATCAAACACTCTATAAAATTTGCTAGATCTGTCTTTTTCGCTTGTAATTGTTTTTGGCATAATGCCTTGAAAGTCGTCTATTTTATCCATAAATAATTGCGGTGATTCAATGTAGTGACCAAAAGCAGCACCGCAAAATAATTCCCAAATTCGCATATTGCGTGAGTTTTTGCTGGGTGAATGCCAAACGGGAAACGTTGCAAACTCGGTTGTGTAATCAACACGCACAGATTCATTGCCTGCTTTGCTTGTCCATAATTGACAGCGCCATGCGATCACTTTATCGGTGCTGACTGTATACGGATCTGATTTCATACGCTTAAAATCTAATATCAATTTTTCATTTGGATCAATCAGCTCACCTTTGCACTTTTCACAATACCTAGCGGCAATATCATTTTTATGATCACATTCTAAACACTGTTTAAATGACCATCTATAGTTGCATCGTTCTGCATTACCTTTGATTAATTCCTGTCCATAGCATCTGCGCCCATGATGAGCTGGTGTTGGTTTTTCATCTATTAATATGTGATTACCTTCTAAATCTACAAAATACCCGTTAACGTCATGATCAAAGCGTTCTGGGTTGTCTCTGCCCTTAAATGTATTCTTCACGCCGCAATCAGGGCAATTTGCATCCATCTCAAAAGATTCTGATGCTTTATAACGCGCCTCAATTTTTGGGTTAAATACATCACCATCTGGACAATGTTGTTCAATATTACCAGCATAATCTAATACCAAACAATCATCTTTACCTTGGCACAAACGCAAACCGCGACCTATTATTTGTTGCATTAAACCGACAGAGTCTGTCGCTCTTAACAGTGCAACAACGTCGACATGTTCAGCATCAAAGCCCGTTGTTAATACTGAAACATTAACCAAGTATTTAAATTTTTTAGCTTTGAACCCTTCAATTATTTCTTCACGTTCAGATTTTGGTGTTTTGCCAGTGACTAATCTGCTATTAACTGGTGGTAGGCTTTCTAGTGCTTCTTGAGCGTGTTGAATTGTCGCGCAGAATATCATTACACCATTTCTATTTTGCGCAATGTCTACGACTTCAGAGATGATCATACTAGTTTTGCGGCCTTGGCCTTCAAACGCTTGTTCATATTCGGCGGCAGTGTGATTAATGATGCCTGTTGTGTCATAAACTTGCGCGTGAACGGGTTCGGCGTGTGGTTTTGTTAGGAATCCCATTTGTATTAATTCACTAGCCGTTATTTTGTAAACAAGAGTATTGAAATAAGGATCTTTTGTTTGGAAATCAGGTAGTGGTTCACCTTGTTCATTGTATTGATATATGTAGCCATCACCCAACCTGTACGGCGTTGCGGTAAGTCCTATAACACGTATTTTTTTATTCTTGGCTCGCATTTCTTCAATAATTTGTTTTACAGTTGGCGTGATGCCGTGGGCTTCATCTATAACTATTGCAGCAAAGTTATCACCAAACTTTTCTATTGAATTTAAAACGGTACGAGGTGAGCCAAACACAACATCATGAGTAAGCGACTTGGTAACACTGGCGCAGTAAATTGATGCCGGGTTGCCAGTTGCTAGATATTTTTTGTGGTTTTGCGTGATCAATTCTTTTGACGGAGCAAGACACAATACCTTTTTACCACTGTTTGTGTGAATCCATTCTGCAATTGATGCAATGATATGACTCTTACCCGCACCAGTTGCGGCTTCAATCAGGCATGGTTCAAAGCATTTTTTTATGTAATTAATGGCGGCATCAAAAGCCGCCTGCTGATATGGGCGGAGCATTATTTAACTAGCCAGTATGATGTTGATTTGCCTCGATACGGTTCAAGGTCAGCGCCCGGCAGTAAATCTTTGATTGCTTTTGCATATGACACAGAACCTTTTTTTTCAACTGGCGATACTAGCAAGCCGCTAATGTTGCATTTATTACCGTCTGCTAATGCTATCAAATCATTTTTTGCAGTTTCAACAGCTTGTTTGGCTAATTCTAAATGTGCTTTTGCGGTGTTGTATGCTGTCGCCAATTTGTCAGCTTTTACGCTTTTAACGAGTGGCGCTAAATGTTTGTCAGGACTTTTGCATTCAATTAAAAATTGATCATGAAACGCTTTTAGCTTGGGTATATTCACATCAAGCCAATCTTGACTTAGTTCATATTCTTCAAGATTGTCAGCGTAAGGTGACCATTGATAAAAATAGCATTTTGTACGCTGACTGCAATACATTTCAATTTGTGTTTGCGCGTAATAATGCGGTTGATCAAGTGCTGATTTAAAATCTGGATCAACATCGTGACGTTTTCCAAACGGACATTTTATTTCAACTACTGCATCATCACTTATGAATCCATCTGGTGACGCACCTAACCAGTCATGATCAACATGTACAACAAACCCAACTTCTTCGACATTGAAACCAGTTGTCATTTCTAAATCTTTAATGGCGTTTGGCTCATTTGTCACGCCGTATTCTGTCGCAATGTT
>Ga0307984_1000577_pt1 | contig 16001 bp, 11 predicted proteins | sample EllFjometageno78_FD_203169 | JGI IMG/M metagenome (GOLD analysis project Ga0307984, IMG submission 203169) | Marine microbial communities from Ellis Fjord, Antarctic Ocean - #78 | ecosystem: Environmental > Aquatic > Marine > Unclassified | place: Southern Ocean | collected 2014-10-09
ATCCAACCCGCATATTCACCATTTTTAAAAAGATGATGGTTGCTAAAGACTTCATTTGATTTGAACATATCTCATACCAATTGAAACTCTATATCCGCTTTCGCAATCTACCTTATGGTGTGTAAAAGGCCCTTCAGACTTAAGGCTGAACGCTCTTAAGGTAATGTCATCTATAACATCTTCTGTTTTAACAAATTCTTCAGATGGATGAAAGCGATATGAAAAACTTGATCCACCAGTAGCATATGTAATATACATTGTATTTCCAGGATCATTAGAGTTCGTATGTTCACTCATATAATCATCAGGCCCATAAACAAAAAAACCTGTTAATCTAAACGTAATATTTGGAAAACACTTTTTTAATAGTCTAATTATTTCCTTTCTGTCCGAGCTGTCTATCAAACGCATTCTTGTTGAATCGCCGTGAGATGAATATGGATTGATTTTATCATCTCTTTCACTTATAGAAAGGTTGTCATAATAATCTTTATTGGCAAACTTTTTTAAAGATGTTATTAATAAATCACTGCGTATTAATTGTGGAACACCCTTTCCGCTAATATCATATTCTTTACACATTATACAATTTATTATTATAGTGTGTATAATAGTCAAATGACAATTCCGGAATAGAAAGCTTGTCCAAATCTTCAATATTATCGATAGAAGAAAAATCTTTATTTAAGCAATCGGCTAAGTCTTTTATATCTTCAGAAATTTCTTTAACGATATTGTCTTTATTTAAAGCGTGAGCCTCAACCAAATATTTTCTTAATTCTATTAGTCTTCTATCTAAAATTTTCTTAAATTGATTTAGCTGTAAACTCAGCAATTTAACTTTATCATAATCTATATCGCCATCTTTGTTTATAAAGCAACAATTTACATACTTTATGTAAAGCTTTGTCATTTTATCATCGACATCTGCCCCCTTTCTAGTCTTTGTCACGCGCAAATTATTTGCAGATGATAGAAATGATAAAGGATCGCCAACTTTTTTACATTGAAAATAATAGTACATAATATAATTTATCTATTATTGATCTGTAGCAGGCAATCCAAGCACAGAAAATTGTGCATCGCGACGAATAAAAGAAGCACTAACAATATCATTATGATCATTACCGCCGCCATGGGCTGTGATTGACTCTAATTCAAATATTTCAACCCTATATGCAGGATCCCCACCGATATCGGCTATTTTAAAAACATGAATATGATATGCATCATTAATAACATTACTCAAAGGACCGTATGCATCTACATCAACTCCTATCTGAGCAACAACTGAATAAGATTCTCCAGAAGGCAATTGATGGCTATCAGCAACTATAATATTATACACCCCTACTTCAGTTCTTGAAACAGATATTCCATGAAGAGATGCTGCTGAACCATTGATATTAATTCTACCACTTATATATCGTTGGTTAATGACGACGTGATCTTTAACAGCTTTAGATGTAGGAATTGTATCATCAGAATCCTGAAGACCTGATGCAGTAACATCAATCTCAACCGCTGCAACGTTCCCATCACCTGATCCAACATTTCCTAAAAGTTTATTGCTTCCTAGTAGTTGTACCTTACTAAGAAGGATCGAATTATTGTTAACATTAGAAGTAGCAACAGTAGTCGTAAGGGCAGAGACGGTGCCATCTAAGGTACCTGCGGTGCTATCTAAAGAGTCAACCTTCATTACAATGCCATTCGTCTTCTTCCGCCAACTCGAAAGAGTGTCACTAAGTTCCACACCTCCCGCGGGTGATTTAAAAGTATCAAAGTTCGTATAGTCCATGTTCCTATTTATCTTTTTGTTAGTGTGTTAACTATTTCTTTCAGTTCTTCAAGCTGCGTTTTAAGCGATTTGATATCTTCTTCTTGCCTTTGCTGGTTTTTCCTTCTTTCCTTGGCAGCTCTCCTTGAGGAGTATGCTGTAGTGTTATTATTAATTAACACACCTTTAGAATCTCGTACAAACGTTTTTTCCATTATAGAGATGCAATTACTCTTAGGTTTTTAATTTCTGGGACAAAGGCTTTATTAGAGGATTTGAATAGAATTTTAACTGCGACTTGATCGTATACTTCAGATGTAGTTCCTTCAAACTCCATTTCACCGAATTCGAAATTAGTACTTATTGGAACCTTCGTATTTTTCTTAGGATTAATCTTAGTCCAACCAAGAGTGGCAAATGAATCAGTTGAATTTAGAGACTTAAACTTAGCATATACTTCGATCGATGTTGAATCATCTGGCCGCATCATATCAGCATAAATATTAATTTGATCTGCAGCAGAGGAAAGCTTGATACTCTTTGTGATGTACCTTGCTGCGCACTGTCCATCATCTCGAGAATCCTCAAACTCGCTTGAGTTATTAACGATGTTATCAAATGTAACAAGTGAGATTCGATCCAAATCAATAACTGGAGAGATCTTAGAATTTGTTGTTGACAACGTTCCTTGAAGTTTTAGCATCTCTCCCGGGGGTGTGTTACTAGGAGCATCACTCCCGCTACTCGAATCGTGTGTTACCCGTTCAGTAGTATAAAGAACCTCTCCAGGGAATACGCTATAAGAACTTGTTGCGCTCACGTTTAAAGTATAAGACACGCTTGATTCTGGAAGAAGCATATCTTGAATAATTGGAAGATACGATGATGCTTTCCATGTGTCGACCTCTGCAGTTGCAGATCCGGTTGACGCATTACCAGCTGAATTAACTGGAAGAAATGTTTGTGAAAGCCCTCCTGTAATTCCAAGAGCCATAGCGACTCCTCCAAGGGTCTCACTCAATTGAATATACCTACTATAAGGAACTTCAAACCCAGCGGAAGCGTCAGGAACATTGATATCAATTGTTTTTGCGAAATACACCGCATCTTCAGTTAAACCAGTCAGAAGTAATGCATTATTTCGTTTGTATTTAAAGCGTTGCCCGTTAGCAGCTTCAGCAATATTAGCAGGAAGAGCAATCACGTTTTGAAGACGAACTTTGGAGTTGGTACTTAAATAAACTCCTCCAGAAGCTTCATTAGGTGTGCCATCAAAAATACTAATCTCATTGGGTGCTGCCACAGCAACATCTGGAACACTAGTATATCCAACGCCGTTCGTTATAACTTCGATATGATCAATTACTCCACCTTTTCCGATATGTGCTTTAGCAGTTGCATGGTTAGGAGCTGATGCACCTCCAGGTGTTACTCCGCCAATTGTTATTGCAGGTGGACCAGTAAGATATCCTGAACCTCCGTCAGTAACATTGACATATGTGACTTGCTGTCTTTGAGGAGAAACTCCGGTGAAGACTGCGACCGGCGCGGCACCATCTGTTTTAAAGTCAGCTCGGTTCAATGTGAACTTAAGATCTTTATTTTGATCAGGTGTCCAAGTTGAAGCATTCTGACTCTTAAGCATCACACCGAGATTTACATTCTTAGTGATCTTCTCAGCATTTGTTCCAACATCAACACCTCCAACTTCAGCGTGCCATACGCGGTATCGCGCGCTATTTGATACAAGGACAATCGCGTATTCAACACCAGGTTGTAAATAAATCGGTGTATCAAACATGAACTTGGTTTCCACCGAAGCGGTAGCATTTGCATTAACACCTGAAGGCCAGATGTCAGCAGGAAGTTTAATAACCTTTGAGAATGGAATAGTATTCTGTGTAGGTATTCCATTTTCGACTGATACGATACTAAGCTCGACAGGTAGAGTTGGATCTTTCTTTTGGAAGAACACGTCAACTGAAGAAAGGAAAATGCCAGTTGGCTCATTTCCAATCATGAAGGTCTGGGCAATAGGATCTTTATATACTGTTTTTGTGCCGAGCAACAAATTGCGGCTTTCTTCCGCGCGCGTTCTTTCTAAGGTGAGCTGGCGGGTTGAAAGAATTGTTTTTTGCCTCGTTTCCAAAAGGCCTTTAGCGTGATACGTTGATTCAGCAGATGAGAGCTCAAGAGTTTTATTGTTGTTAGCGTTGTCAGTTAAACGAACTTGTCGAGAACCTGTGCGGAATCTGAGGATGTCGTTGTTAGGAATAACAAACCAACCATCAACGTCTCCTGCGCCGTCTGATGTAATAGCAACATTCGCTCCAGTTATTGTCGTTTGTCCTTCATAGCGAGTAACATCGACGCCGCCGGTGCCGTCAAGCTCACCGCCGAACTGAGAGAACGATGCTGCACCAGTAGCGTATGAAGTAATATTAGCATCGTCAAAGTATAGATGGAATGTAGTATTAGGCTTGAGCATTCTGCCTCTGAAAGAAACCTTTCTAGAACGAATGAATGGAATGAAAGTAATATTTAGAACGTCATCTCCGATAACTTCTCTCTCGCTATTTTCTACAAGAGAAGTTTGAATTCCTTCTCTATTTTGACGAAGGAATTCACTCTGACTACCGGTCGTATTAGAAGTCCATGTTGTCTCGGTGAATGTGTCGGGAACTTGGATCCACCGAGTCTTTCTATTCCACCACCGGCCATAGCGTTTCCTTTTAGATACCCACTGTGACTCCCATTCGTTCCATTCTGTTCCAAGAATATTCGGATTATTAGCTATCTGCTGCAATAGCGCGCTATTATCTCCTTCAACATTATTGATAATATCTGGGACATAGTTAACATCTTTCCATTCATCACTTGATGGAGAAAGTTCAAGCGATCCGTTCCACGTTGCTACGTCATAAGGATTAACACTAATATGATCTGAAGCAAACGGTTGATCAACAAGTATCTTTTCGATAAAGTCGAGTGTCAGTGAGTTTTTGCGTTTTCCTGAATAAGCATTCCGCAATGAAACATCAGATCCATTCCAAGTTATAACAGGAGTCGTAGCGCTAGCATTTAAACCGCCGATATAGCTCCATCGCGAATTATCAGAAAGATACATGGGGCGCGCTGTGAAGTTATCGCGGTCAATTGCCGCGCGATAACCAGTGCTGCTGACATCTCCTACACCGTGTCCTCTAAATGAGTCTGTAATGATACCACCTTTAAATCTGGGGGTGAGATCTCCGTCAACTAATTGCGTTCCAGCCGCTTCAGATTCGAGCTGTGATAGTGATGCGTAATATTCGAGATTGTGGATGCGGTTTTCAAGAGACCCGATATCACGCATTGAGTACCTACGGTTTTCAACACGTTCAATCACCAAATCCCTTAGACTATAAAGATATCCAGGCTTTTCAATCCGATAAAGCAGTATAGAGTCAGAAGGCGTCTGAGGATAAATAGGAGATCCAGAAGGAACACCTTGAATAAACTGAATAGCGCCAAGTTGGTTAAGAACAACGATATCTTTCCTAGGATTATAATAACTAAACCCAACACCTGAGACAAGCGAGTTTGGTTTAATTTTTGAACTTCCTGATGCGTCAATTCTAGAAGGCCTGAAGTCTAAACAATTTGCTAGTTTCAGGTCTTCGTATGTTGGTATATCCTCGAGTGATTCAGAATAAGAATTTTTAGCAAATACGTTTCCAGTTCCGTGAAGATAATAATTAAATGATACTACAACATCTGCAGATTTTAAACTTGAATTACCCTTATAGATAACTTGTGATTTTCCATAATGTGTATCAGTTTGGCCTGTTACTAATTCAAAGTCAGAAAGCGGCAAGCTGAGAGGCGGCAAGCCGAGAGCATTATGAGTAACTCCTGTTATCGCGTAGACATCTGTTTTATGGAGTGTCATTACACCTCCCGGATCCAACCTCCGTGCTTCAGTCCAGGTATCCGCGGTTTGTGTCTTATCTCTGATAACTAATACTGTTTGAACTGGCGCGAATATTGTAACTGATCCGTTAGTTGTAGTAACTGCTGTCCCGTCAGCTCGCGATAAAGTTATAGTTGCAACTTGTCCAACAATTGAAACATTCTTCGCGTATGATTCACCCGCGGTATTGAAATCTGTGGATGAGCCAATTTGAACTACTACGTAGTCTTCTGGATCTGTAGTAATAAAACTATCGCCAGCCGCAGCATTAATTTTGAGTGAACCATCCGATTCAAAGGCCAGGGGAGTAAAACGCTTTTGCTCAACGCATTTCGCGCTGGATGGATCTGCTACAACATTTGCGATGTCGTAGCCGCCAAGCGGGTAGATCATGCGGGATTTATTATCTCCAATTTGGTTGAGAGTAAATCCGCTGTCATTTCGTAGAAACGTCTGCGTATTCGTCACACCGGTTATCGTGTTATTTATAGTTAGCGCTTTTGCGTCGCTAAGCTTTTTCCCTGAAGACAAATTAATGTCATATATGTATAGTCTCTTAGTAGCATCAACATTTTCATACAATCCAGAGCTGTTGTTCGTTGATTTAGTTCCGGTGTTTTCAATGGCATGAATTCTACAGGTGCCGAGATACACTGGATCCGCGCCCGGTGAGCCCGGAGCGGTGGCTGTACTATAAAAACTATATGTTTTATCGGGATCGAAAACGAAGAGCGCAACATCGCTTGCATCTAATCCATCCGTATCTGTTAATGCTCCCTCGATGTACTGACCTCGGTCAGCTGAAAACTTATAATTGCTCTTTGTAGGAAGTGTGCCGTCCCTCCCTTTATCAGCAACAACATCGTGTTTGCTTGCTAGTTCAACCCGATAACCTTGAACATAAGCAACACCTGGTTCAACACCGATGACATAACGTTTAGCGCCTTCAGTTGTAGCAGTGGTTGTGTTACTGACATTCGGAAGAAGCGCGTTTGCTGTAGAACCATTATAAATTTCATCAGCGGTATATCTACCGCGATTGCCTGCCGAGTCATTTAGGTATTCACGAACATCATATTTAAATGGGTTGACTACATAAGAACCGCTCTCCTCTTCGGTGCGCTGAGCAAGCGCTTTGCCGAGCTCGCTGTATTCTGTCCTCGCTGCCTGAACAACTTTGTCCTCTTTAATATCTAGCAGATTAATGCGCTGTTGGCCGGCAGGAACGTCTGAATTGCCTGAAGAAACAAAACTTAGATTAAGTGAAATCTTATAACGATCTGCACCTGGAGCATTATCATTGGGTTCCCCGCTAGCGTTATCAAGAAGAGCCTGATCTGACTCGCTCTCTACTACAGATTCTACAATGTCGAAAAGCGCGGCACCTGTCAGTTTAGCTCCGAGCGGGTTATCACCTGAGATCGCTTTATTGTAAAATGCTTGAGCTGCATCTGTCTGAACAAAGTGGCCTTTAACAAAGAATACACCTGCATCTTGAAAAACTCCTCCATGATAACCAAGTGGTTCTACCGCGGCGACGTAGTCAGCTATCACACCGCTGTCATATGAGTAAGTAGTTCCACCAACGCTAATATTACTTTCTTGGGCGCCGAGTGTTATATCATCATCATCAGCAAACGTTCCAGCTTGGCCAATCAGTTTAATGTATAGGCGATAGCCAGTAGTATTATCAGTTACTTTGACAGCAACAGCACTGAGAATTTTAGCACGCCATTTAGCGCTAAAAATTTCTTTTCCTTTTAGTGCAGTAAGCTCGGCATCAGTTACCTCCACCGAGTTGTTTCGCCACGTAACTCCGATACTTTGGATCGATGAATCGTATGTGGTATATCCGTCTAGTACGCGATCACCGTCTTTAAAAACGTGCCGACCAAATTTGTCGATCTGATCTTGAACATTTGATTGGAGCTGATTGAGCTCCCTTACCTGGACACTTCGCCCCGGCCGGAAGAGAATTCTTAGATAATTCTTATCCTGACTAAAGTCGTCAAAATGAGGTGCCGCGGCGTACGTGGTTATTGCCATAAATCTTATTTATTAAAGTTGTATAATGAGTTTTACCTCTTCAGTTTGTGATGGGCTACGGCCGAATGGTTGCCGGTTTTCTTGGAAAATTACCTCACCGTTTCTCTGGATCGGGAAAGCGGTTGATAAAAATATATCATATTCCTTTGTCATGTCGACCGCGCTAATACCAGTCGCTATTGATACACCAGACGCGCTTACTCCACCAGTTGTGGGCGGGATAATCATATTTACGTCGCTATTCGAGTTCTGGTGATAATAAATTAACCCAGTGTCGGCTGTCGTGGTCGTATAATAGTCAAAATAGAACTTAGAAGTGGCTGCACCGGTGCCTGCAGTAAGAACATCGCCTTGGGTTAAACCTCCAATCAAGGATGAGTCCGCGCCGGTAACACTAATACTATTTAGGCAGTCAAGAATCCACGCGCCGTCATCACCTTCGGTTGTATTCGGCACGAAATTCTTAAGCAGAGAAACCTGCCTAAATTTCAAGATGGGCGCGTCCGAGTTAGTTTCACTTCCGACGAAGGCTGTGTGAATTCCAACAAACCACGTCGGAAGAACATCGAGAGCATTTTTACCAAATCCTGTGATAGGAGCAATTGAAGCGTATGCTTCCGCGGGTGTTGTAGCGCTGCCGCCAGTAATTGTAACAGTAGCGAATGCAATTTTGTCGGCTACTGAACCGGCCGGTGTAGCTGTAGGGTCTTCCAAGAATCCTGATGCTTCGTTGAGCCAATATTCATAAGATCCAGCATCTGTGGTGTTCGTACTGACATCGCGGATATCGATACGTGTAATCACCCCACCTACCCGTATTGGAACTAGGCTTATCGCGCTACTATCAATCACCGTTTGGTCTGCTTTGACTAATGTTAGGGTGACTGTAGGATCCGATGTATAACCGCTCCCTCCACTTTTAACACCTATGTGCGTTAAAAGGCCGCCTGTTTTTGCGATATTAGCGGCAATAATGGCAGCTGCATCAATAGTGACAGGACTAAATTGGTTTGTAGCAAGAGAATCGTTTGAATCGAATGTAGCAACATGCACCCAAACATATCCATCAGCTTGTGGGGTCGAAGTAACACCAAAGTCAGACGTAACGGTGCTCGGACTAGTGCTCGAGGATAGAACGCCAAGAGCCTCATTAAGCCCGCTGACTACCGCGGTATTAGAAAGGCACATATAAATTTTATCAGCAACAGTGACAACGCACGGATAAAGGTCTCCACTTGAGTAAAACATATCGTCGTCTGTTTGGTCATAGACTTTATATTTTCTTCCGGTGGTCCACGCGTTCTTAGCAATCATCTGCTTTACATTAGCAGATGAAACGTCTTTTAGCGTGAACAAGTTATTAATAATATCGTGGTCTTCCTGAATTGTACCATTGGGTGATGGTACAATAAACCCAGAAGCTTCTTCGGTCTTCGCCGCGGAATCGTTTGGCCACTTGTCAGCTTTACCAAGACCAATAGCGTACCTATTATTTCCACGGTAAGGCCAAGTAGTCTCATCTGAGTTAGAAGCTGGAGTATCGAAATTAACATCTGCCGAAGCTTTAATGTCGTTGACTAAAAGTCTTGCTTGGTTTCTGCGAAAGTCATCTGTGATAATTGCTGCCATAATTAGTTGTTGTCTTATTGTTATTTATAATATTTATCTGACCATTTCCTGGGTGTTATCAGTATTTATGGTGTATCTATTTGAACTATTTGAACTGCTGGCTGTGGTGCCTCCTCTGCCTCTAAACGATTTGTTGTGTACTCTTGCTGGTAATCATTAATTAGAGTTGATAGCGGCATTTCAAATACGTTGAGTCTATTAAGAGTATCTGGATCATCCCAGAACCCTCGGCGGAAGTAGTACTCTGCGTTAATACCATTTGACCAATTCGTTGTAGCTAGAGCGAACGATGTATCAAGTCTCACATGCCGCGTCTCCGCATTAGCATTAGCATTTGAAGGAGTTGTATAATAATTATTAGCAACGGCAGTGATAAGTTCTGCAATAGTAGCACTAAGCCAGCCAGGTTGGTATCTAGGTGTATGTGAACCTCCATATGAATTAGTCCCGCGGAGCCTTGGCGGCCGGATGCTGTCAAGCCAACCATCAGTGTCGGTATCGGTTCCTTCGTACTTTTCTACTTTATCCCATTGGCTTTTTAGAATACTAGTAATACTAATCAGCGAAAAGAATTTCATTCCAGCTGGATGGACTAACCGCCTAAATGCATTTTCCCATTTAGATAACTCTATATCAGTATTGACTCTGTAACTGAAATCTTGCCAGAAGTCAGAATCTTGAATTTTATCAAGTCCAGATGGAAACCCGGCATCTTTCGTGTAAAGAGATAAGGCCTCGTCTAAAGTGCCATCTGTGAATACCGCTGAATATGTACCTGCTGAAAGTTTAAGGAGATTGTCTCCTGGATAATAGACATCTACCGCAGAGTCAAACATTATTTGGAAAAACGCGCTAACACTTTCTGGAGTTCCTTTGATACGGTAATAATGAACTATCCTTTTATACAGTGTGTTTCTATCAATTACACTTGAGTTGGGGACGACCTTAGCAATTTCACCCTGGATAGCATCGAGATATTTTTCGCTTGTAACATCAATGTCATTCTCATCTACGATATGAGCTAATTCGTATGATGCGAAACCGTCACGGTTCAGATAGTCATAGTACTCCTCCATAAAGGAGATAAGGTTCGCAGAAGTATCACGAAGAAACTGCGGGACGAGTTCTCTTACTTTTCCTCGCTCGTGGTTGAGAGGCTTGTAACTAGCGACTGATGTGTGCATTATTTTTCGCGTGGTGTTGTAATATATTCACTCGCACCAGATGTGCCTCGTGTTGCGATTGTATCAATAGAAGATTCAATTGTGGTATTTGTCAGATCGACATGAATAATTTGGTTTCTTTTCGGCGCGATGTCGTTTGAATTTGGCCTGGAAAATATTGCAATTGTGGTCTCGATATCTATATTAAAATCATTGATTTCAATAATGCCTGTTGATACGTTAACTGTTCCAACACTTCTTTCATCTAGAATTTCAACACCATCAGCGTTAAGAGAATATCGATATATGTTTCTGACATTCGCCGTTGAGGATTCTTCATCTTTAAGGTAATATGTGACTCCACCACTAACGTATGCCGATGAAGTAATTGTTGACTCGGTAGGATCAGCAGGAGTTTCCAATTCAAAGTTGAAGTTGATCTTGTATTTTGCAGTATTAGTAGTAGTTGCTATGAAATTTTTAAGGCAATATACGCGGGCGAATGCACTCAAAATAGCAGGATCCAAATCAATAATGTAACTTAAAAATTGTGAATACCTAAATACACCTTCAAAGCTTTCAAGGAAAAGCTCGCTGAAGTTTCCTAGGCCAGTTCTAATAAGTGAGGATATGCCTGCGCCAGATAGGTTCGTCAGAGAGGAATTGTATTTCGCGAAAATATTGTAATAGAGGTATGTGAACTCTGGATCGACGATCTTAGGTCGAACAGTAAGAATACCTTTGGCATTTAGGATAGGAAGTAGTCTGCTTTTTTCACCGACGCTAAGTGTTTCAGCACCTCCAGTCTTTGCTGAAATAAACACCTTGCCGTATTCAGGTGGATCATTATCTTCTCCGCCCCACACTGATACTGCTGAAGCAGTTGAGTTAGCCCGCACAAGAGTTTTGTAATCGTCAATTGTAACAGCTCTGTTTTGAGATATGAATTGAAGAGGCGCATTAGCTCGAATACTTTCAATAGATTCCTTTGTTCCTCCACCAGATGAAGCAGAGGTAGATTTTACACCTGGCTTACTTACGCTATCGAATAAAGAATCAGATGTAGTAAATACTGATAAACCATTTGCTCCTGCGCCATCTGTTGTTAGATATTTGATCGAGATAACAGCGGCAGGTAATGGTTTTTTACCTACTGCACCATCACCAAACGAGATATCGTATCTTCCATTTGGGTTTTCGCTGATAAAATATACTGCTGATGTACTATCAATTCCAGGGAGCTCGGAAAACTGAGTGTAGATTTCTTTCTGTGTACTACCGATTGAATCACTCACTGTTACAACAAGCTTTGTTCTATCGATATTCGTATCGGGTATTTCAAACTTAAGGTTTGTAACCTTGTCATCAAAGAGATATTCCTTTGTTTTGATAGCACCTTGGTAGACAGTGAATGCAGATGTCGGACTTCCGACTTCTTCAAACGTAACAAAGTTATATGTTTCGTTATTTAATGTATCTGAAGAAGTAAATGTGGTACCTTCTGGTAGCGACGCTATAGATGCATTGAGACCAGAAAGTTTAAGTTCAACTGCTGATGCTGATGTGCTCTTAGGCGTATAACCAAGTGTCTTTGCTCGTGCAACAACGTTCTTCCTCAGCTGAGCCGACGAGATAAATGTTTCGTTAGCGGCAAGGTGGGCCAACACAGCATTATAGTGAGTGTTGTGAGCGAGGATATCAAGAAGCATATTGAGACCAGACCCGCTGAAATCAAAGTCCTTAAATGGACCATCAGTTCTTTTATAGTATGATTTGATTTCATCCTTGATCTTATCAAAATCAAGTTCTGTGATATTAAATTGTTTTATAGCCATGTTCTTAGCGGATTCGATCTAGGTAAAATGATACTTCAGCGTCGGTATTAGTATTTCTAATTCTAAAAATGACAGTTACAAGAAGACTATTGCGCTCTTCATCAAGTTCTACTTCAACCTTGGGGTTACTCACCCGTGGTTCTTGCTTCCTGATAATTCTCAGCACCTCATCTCGAATCGCCATACCTGTAAATTGGTCTGCATTCTCAAAGAGGTATCGTGTTACATTAGCACCAAGTTCAGGATGAAAAGGTCTGTCATAAAAGTTACTTAGAACCAGGATTTTTACTGCTTGCCTGATTGCTTGAATATCTGTAATAGGCCGAATATCTTTCGTATTGGGGTGGGCAATAAAGTCAAGTGGCAAGTCTGCGAAAAGGCCTGCCTTATCAACTGAAGCAATTGAAGGTACCTGTTCGTTAACATTATAGTCTGATCTTAATGCCATAATAGTATTTATATAGAAATCACACCATCTATCTGAGGAAGTTTACCTTCTCTTAGTATCAATTCAGCATATAACCGAATGCCCTCAGCAATATTAACGGCAGGCAGGAAAAGTTTTTCACGCGTTATTTCCGGGCAGGTGTGTGGATTAACACTGAACAGGCCTATACGTTCGACCTCTACAGAATCGCCTGCTGAGGAATATGTCCGTACAAGTTTTGTATAGTATGCATTCAGCTTAGAAGATTTTTTCATTAATGAGATGAAGTAGAGAGCGTACTCTTCTGGTTTACCGTTATAAACCTTATGAGCATTTCTATTAGATGGCAAATAGCTGTTGAGCTTTGTCTTGCGAACCTGATCTGCAATTGCTATGGTGAGAAACTTCTCAGAAACAATTCCGTCTACATCTGGTTTTAAATATGTATCTTTCATTTGTATTATTTTTAGAATTTGCTCACTAGCCAAGCAGGCGCATAGATTCTTCTATAGCTGTCACCGCTAGCTCCCCAGCATGTTGCTGCTGAATTAGTCGCAATGTCGACATGTAAGTTACCATTCATGTAATCGTCATCAGCTCCTACCGAAGTAATCCCGTTCTTTATTAAGATTGATACAAAGTCGCTGAGAGCAGATATATCTTTAGAACTATTACTAGAAGCAGAAAGCCTCCGGCCATTTTCGTTATATGTACGTATATCTGCAGCAAATCCGCCATCATGTCTTATTGAACCGGTTCTGTTCTTCCCTTTACCTTTATAATCTTGCCCACCTGAGTATACCACAAGACTGTAATTTTTCTCAGCAGCTGATGCTTCTAATATCCTCATTAAGCTTGGTTGGATATTTTGGTTCCGGATCGTCTTGCTACCATATGAATATGTCACATTACCCGGAACCACATTTTTAGACTCCTTCGAAGGCGTACCATTAATACTATCGTCTGACGCGTCACCATCACTACCCGCACCTTTTATGATCCGTTCCTCAGATTTCGTATTTACTTTTTTGTATTCTCTCGGTGCACCCGTGATTATAACGTCGACAAGCGACAGTATTTCTTGATTGAAGATCCGCGTTTGAATCGCACGATTAATCTGAGGCATAACAGCTGTCATCCATGCGTGCATCTCTTCAGTTACTTTTGCATAACCTAAAAGTGATAAGGTCTCACCGACCTCCGGTACATAAATTCGTTTTGTTCCATTGACTGGATTCGTGATCCACAACGAAGAAGGATCATCACCCGCCTTTATTTCTGGTCCATCACCTTCTGCTGCGATTACTAACAAATACTGAATCCTCGCTTTCGCGAGATCAAGAACCTTCCTGACCCATACTGCTAGGAATCCACCTTTCTCAAAAAGCGCCTGTTCCTCTCGAGCGAGATCTAAGATTCGTACGGTAGAAATAGAAGAAGGAACAGGCTCTTTACGGCTTGCCGCCGCTATAATCTTTTGCTGATCGACACCCTTATTAAATTCATCAAATTCAATGACCCACTTATCTCTATTCTTAATATAATAAGCCCAAGGATATTCTCCTTCATCGGGAAAGGGATCGTCGCGGATCTGAGTGTCCCAGAACGCAGCATCAGTCAGACCGAATATCGAGGCCCACGCTATACCAATAACTGTCTTAGCATCATCGGCCTTTGACCAAGTATAACCAGTCGCGGCTTGCATCGGATCCTGTGGAGTATTCTTTGAGCGAGTAGGAACATTAGCATTCTGCACAGGCTCCTCAATATCCTTATCAGGAGTAGCATCTTGTTCAGGCTTCTTCTCAATTTTTCCGTCTTTACCGTCTTTTGCATCAATGCCAATAAGCGAACATATATCAAATTCTGTGAGGTCATCAAAGAAACCTGTGACATCACCCACAACATCTTTCCACTTCTCATTGAGTTCCTCTATAGCCGATCTGTCTTTAGGATCGAGGCCTGCAATTTCAAGAACAATGTTATGTATTGTAGGCATCTTTGGGAGCAGTCCTAGTAAGTCAGCCTTTAACCCCTTCAGCTTTTCCCCCAGTTCAGATAGCGCTGCTGAGGATAGTGCACTATCAATTGATGCTTTGACAGTATCTATCTTATTGGTGATTGCGCTTATATCAATTCCAGCAAATGATAGTTCAGGAGGAAAGTCAATACACTTTGTAGGATTCAGTGCAGAGCCAGCACTCTTAACAACAACTGTACCTAGGGCGAGGATTGCAAGCGCATCTTCTAAAGATGGGGTGTTATCAATTCCATCACCAGTTGTATCACCTGGAACATCTCTATATAACGCATTAGGCACCATTGCTTCTACAGTAAACGGATATGATAGATCACCTGAATATGTAACAGTGGTCGATGCCGATCCGCTCTCTACTTCAAACAACCAATCATCAGATGCTGCGTTAGGATTAGACCAATTATGTTCTTTGCCGTAGATGAATTCGAACTGTTCCTTCGTAGCGAAAGGTGCAAACAGACCATAGCGGACATCGCCATTGGTTCCTTTCATAGTAGAGTAATCCCCCCACCCCCGCAGCCGTGGTGAATTCGCAATAACCGCGGAATTGCAGCTTATAAGAATATCACTAATAGTTCCACTTGTAAACACCGGAGTGAACTTATCGAACGATTTATCAGCGTGCTCAAATCCGGCCCGGGGTAAATTTACCCCGCCTCCAATGTATTTGTTACCTATCGTTAAAGATGTATAAGGACCATCGGTAAGAGATGCAGTTATAACTTCTTTACTAATTAATACATTGGAAACGGTGTTTGATGTATCATTTGATAACTCTCTAAACGCTAAATTGCTTCCTAATTCAGTATCACTTTCGGGATCTTCTACTACATCTATAAGAATATAGTAGGAATGTAAAGAGGTCGTTCCAGACCAGCAATAAACATAGTTGCCGAATCGTACCACAGTAGGGAATGTATCCCATAATGACCAATCAGTGTCGGTGTCAGCACTCCATAGATCAGTGTATTCGTTTGTACCACGGCCGAGAACCTCTGCGCTCCCTTCTGCACTTAATACAGTCTTTGTTAGTGGATAATTTAATGTTTTCGCCATATTATTAAGTTCTTAGGTAATATATCCCCGGGTGGGAACTTTACACACCTACTGGAGTCCCTCCCGCTGATACAT
>Ga0307984_1000578_pt1 | contig 15993 bp, 9 predicted proteins | sample EllFjometageno78_FD_203169 | JGI IMG/M metagenome (GOLD analysis project Ga0307984, IMG submission 203169) | Marine microbial communities from Ellis Fjord, Antarctic Ocean - #78 | ecosystem: Environmental > Aquatic > Marine > Unclassified | place: Southern Ocean | collected 2014-10-09
TCCCCGAGCGGTTCGAGTCTCAAAAGCTTCTGGCGTCTCTCCGTATAAACAGTGGGAAATCAACCAGGGAGCCGCCGGCTTGCCTGTTCTGATGACGAACGCCGAAGAAATTCATATTGATTACCAGAAAATTGTAAACGAAGGCGCGATGCCCTCTTATTTTGTTCAGCTCATAGCCTACCAACTTGCCTGGCATATGGCCGAGGTCATCACTGACCAGACGACTAAGAGTGAGTATTGGCGCTCGATTGCCCTTGGCAGCCCTGGAGAGGGCCAGAGAGGCGGGTATTTCCGGCAAGCGGTCAACATTGACGCCGCCGGCCAAACGCCCAGTGTTATTAGCGACTATATATTAATGGATGTCCGCTAGTGGGGCGTATGAAGCAATACCAATCGGCCTTCACTGTAGGTGAACTAGATCCGCTTTTGCGCGGTCGAATAGATTTACAGCAATACTACAGCTCCGTCGCCCTGGCCGAGAATGTTTTGTTCGAGCCGCAAGGTGGTTTCAGCCGTCGCCCAGGACTGCGTTTTGTCACCGACCTGACTGCCGACAACCCAAATAACGGTGTGCTGCTTATACCGTTCGAGTTTAGCACGGTTCAAAACTTTATGATCGTCGCCTCAGTCTTCAACGCGGCATCGACGATACGCCTTCGTTTTTATGCCAATCAAACTTTGCTCACTAGTTTGAACCAATCGTTTACAATCACGGTCACTGACTTCTCCAACATAGCCACCGGCGCGGCACTGGTATTCAAGCTTGCTGACGGAACGGCCCACACGCTGACGGCGCTGGCCACTGGCGGTGGAGGCCCGACCGATACCACTGGCGTGACGCGAGATTTCCGCCCCAACTCATCCAACGATGTGACGGCCCAACGGCTTGCAGTTGCAATCAACGGCATCCCAGGCTTCACTGCGGCGGTGCCTGGCGCTAATGTAGTTACCGTTCAGCGCGACACACCAGGCACGGGCAGCTTGGCGGTAACGACTAGCGATGGAACTCGCCTGGCTAAAACAGATTTCACGAACAACAGTTACATAGATTTCCCTGTCGGTACGCTCTACGACACCAGCGCCATCGATATGGACAAGACATACTTCACGCAAAGTGCAGATACACTGATTGTCGTGAACGAAAACTTCGCCCCGTTCAGTGTGGTGCGCGGTGCAAACAATTCGACCTGGACGGTGGCGGCCCTATCCCTGACGCCCCCCAAATCCTTGTTCACAGCCGTTCGGAGTAACCCATCGGCTACACTCACGCCTTCTGCGGTTAGCGGCACAATCACGTTGACTGCCAGCGGCTCGATATTCACAAACGATCATATTGATCAATACGTAACCGATAACACCGACTTCGGTCGCGCGCGGATTATCAAACGCACCAGCGGCACCGTGGTTACTGCGGTCACAGAAGTTCCGTTTTTCTCCACGTCAGCGATAGCGTCTGGCGCATGGACCCTAGAAACCGGCCATGAAACCTCTTGGTCAGACACCCGAGGATGGCCCAGAACTACTACATTTCACGAAGGTCGTCTGTGGTTTGGCGGCAGTGCCTCAGAGCCGGCCACGCTTTTCGGTTCGAAGGTCGCCCAGTTCTTTAACTTCAAGGGAGCCGAGGGGCTTGATGATGACGCCATCGCCGCAACCCTGACCACAGATAGTGTGAACGCGATTACCGCCATGAGGTCTGGTCGAGACTTACAAATCTTCACCACGGGCGCAGAGTTTTTTGTCCCCCAGGCTAATTTGGACCCGATAACTCCAGGCAACATTACGATTAAATCTGCCACGCGCCGAGGCTCCAAGCTCGGCATTCGGCCACAGGCCGCAGAAGGCGGGACGTTATTTATTCAGCGCCAAGGCAAGGCGGTTCGAGAAATGCTGTTCTCGGATGTAGAGCTGTCCTATGTGGCTAATAATATCTCGCTGCTCAGTTCACATATGTTAGTGGACCCGCAACGTATGGCCCTCAGACCGGCGACTGATACGACGGAGGGTGACTTGTTGATGGTCGTCAATGGCAGCGACACCACTGGGTTTCGCGCTTCATCCGTGGGCTTCGCGGGGTCGATTTCTGCTTATATGCTTAACCGGCCACAACAGATTGTTGCGCCGGCAAGCTGGACCACAGACGGTGATTTCGTGGACGTCGCGGTCGATCTGGACACTATTTACACAGTGGTAAAGCGGACCATTGGCAACGCGACCAAATACTACCTGGAAACATTTGACGACGACCGGACGACTGACGCTTCGATCCAGTATTACGCCAACCCCGTGGCACCGGACCAGGCGGTCCCCAGTAACACAACCGCCGGTGGACTGGCACATCTAGAGGGCAAGACGGTTAAGGTCATCAGGGACGACCTGGTGGACTCTGACGGCACTGTGTCGTCTGGAAATGCCACACTCGGCGGGGTTCCTAGCACTTACGCGGAGGTTGGCTTAAATTTTGTAGTCACGGTCAAGACGCAACCGTTTGAGCCGAGGATGGCCAGTGGTTCACAACAGAGCCAAAAACGCCGCATTTTGGAAGTAACGCCCCTACTCTTCAAAACACAAAACATTACGCTAAACGGAAAAGATATTAACCTGGCGCAAGGCTCCCTGTCCGGCGCCGGCGCGGTCACTGCATTCACCGGCCCAAGAAAAACCCAAGGGTTTCGAGGCTATGACCGAGATGCACAAATCACAATTAGTCAGAGCCAACCGCTGTTTATGACAGTGCTGTCGCTCGATTTCAAAGTCAGCGTGGGGGCGTAAAATGGGTTCATCACTACAGATAATTGGCACAATAGTCAGCGGAATTGCTCAAATTCGATCCGCACAGGCGGATCAAGTGCAGTACGAAATGAAGGCTCGCAACGAAGAAATAAAAGGTCGAATTGACGCTGTGAACTACAAGATGCAAGGCACTGAAATATTGCGAAATATGGAAAAAGCTATGGCAGCATCAACAGCTAGAACTGCCGCTGGTAGCCTTAACCCATATGCGTCGGGGGAAAGTGCAGATTTGATTAACACATACAGCTTAAATGTCGGCATCGGTGATAGCGGCTTGGCTCGAACTAACGCCATGCTTGCGCTTGAAGCCAGCAAACGAAACGCAAGTCAGTTCCGTACTGCTGGAAAATACGCGGTTCAATATGGTACTCTGGCGGCGGTTGGCAATATGTTTACCGGCACTGGGAAAGCAATGAATACTGGTGGCGCGCCGACCACTGATGGAGGCACTTAATGGCCGAGCGTAGTGTAAGAGCGCAACGCGCCAACATTAATTTATACACGCCGCAAGAGACGGCAGCGCCGGCTCAAGCTATCCAGCGTGGCATGGACCAGCTTTCCAATTCCATGGACCGCATGACGCAATTCTTCGCTGAAAAAGCCAATATGAAAGCTGAAATTGAGGGACAGCAATATGGCGCGCGAAACGCCCCGACGGCGGAGCAACTCCAAGATGCCTTTCAAAGCGGCGAAGAGCTTGAGCTACCTGGCGGTTTTGGCACGGTGTTTGACCGCGCGGCCCGTAAGGCTGCTCTGGACATCACGCAGACAGAGATTGAATTTGAAGCGCGTAAACGCATCAACGAAATTATCACAACTGCCACGCTTAACGGCACAAATCCCTCGACCATGCTAGATGACATCGACGCTGTAACCCACGGTTTCGCTGCTACTTTCGATGACAATAGCCCAGGCGTAGCTCGAAAGCTTCGGGCCGGTTTGAGCATCTGGGCCAATAGCAAGATGGCCTCTTACGAAAACAGCTACATAGCTGACCAAAAAGCCAAATCACAATCCCAATTCGTTTCAAACACTTTAGGGAAGCTGGAAGGTTTAAGCAAAATAATAGAGTTTGGAATTGAGACGGAAGAGACTGACCCTGCAACCGGTGAGAAAATAAAAATCTACAGGCCTTTAACCCAAACGGACTTGGTAAATTTAAAGCTGGGCGAGATTGAAAACGGGCGGCGGAAGGGCTTTACACCGTCGCAACTAACCAGCCTTGGCAATATGTTCGACGCGCAGATTGTTGAATCAGCTAATCGCGTTTTGATTGATAACGTATTAATGGGCGGGACTCCGAGAACCGATATTAATAACGTAGCTAAAGGCCAGGTAAATAATCTCGACATTGCAGCGCAAAACGCTGTCGCCACATTGCGGGGTCAAAACCTGTCGTTTAATGACATCGCCAAGGAGTTGCGCGACCGCCGAGAAGACGAGATTAGATACCTAGAACAAGAGAACGCCGACATGGATGCAGCCGCCGAAGTAGTTGAGGCTGACCTCACTGCCGAAGTGCTTGGATTTTTGATTAAAAACGACACCGAGAATGCGCGCCTTACTATAAAGAAAATAGCGGTTACAGACCGAGAAAAAGCAATGGAACTTACAATAAAGCTCCTGGAAGCCGGAGGTGCGCCGTTAGTTAGTAACCCAGACTCGATTGATTATTTAGAAGGTCTGCACTCAAACATATCGTATCCTGATTATATTGAACACTATAACGATTTAAGTCTGCAAGACCGGAAGACATATTACAAAAAAGCAGAAACGTATCAAGATGACGAGGTCAAAGCAGCTTTAAAAATTATGCGGGGCGCATTGTCGTTGCCGACTAACATTGATCTTATAAGTGAAGAAGACCCCGATTTTGAAACGGTTCAAATCTTTCGCCGTTTGGCCGGTCAGCTAGCCAGTGAAAGACTAGCAGCCAAGTCTAACAACTTAGACATTGACGCGACTGAGGTGGCCATAAGGCTTCTTAAGGGCGTTGAGGAAGATTTAAGCGTCGCGGTGAAGAGGATCATAGTTAACGCCGCTAACAACACTATTGACAGACTTCGGGATGATGGCGGCTTTGATTTGCAGAGCGGCATGTTTAGCGAGGCTCTTGCAGTAGTCAGAAAACTCATTCGCGACAAAGCGAATAATCCCAGAGATATACCAACCAAGTTGCGGAGCATTACTAGCGGTGGGTTTTTGAGCTTGGAAAAATCTCTTAAAGAGGCGATGCAGTAATGGACCTGATGGAAGCTAGAAGGCAATCACACGCACGGCGCAAATCAGTTATGCACGATGTTGTCATCCGAGACGGCGGCATCAAGTTTGATGATCCGGCGGATGTGGCTAGAACCGAAATTGATTTAGACGCGGTGTTCGCATCAGCCCAAGGGCCAAACAAGTTGCCTTTTCCAATGCCGACTGAAGAGGATATCTTCACCCCCAATCCAGACCCTTCTAGGCCAAAACCAACGAACCCCCTCCCAGGCCTTGCAAGGGGTGTCGGTAGGGCCATAGGCGGTACCGTACAGGACACCATCACTAACACACTCAGCCTCGTTGAAGATGTCGGGGGAGCTATAGACGACGCACCGTTTGGAGCATTTATAAGTAGATTTACACCTGCCCTGAATATGCTTCAGGGGCTGCGTGATACCTCTCAGAAGGAATTTGGAGAGCCACTGGACGAAGCATTCAACCAAGAACTAGAAGCGCTTGGCATTCGCATTCCAGATAGCGATGGCACCGTAGAAAGTCTTGCCCGTGGCCTGATGACATTCGGGGCTGGCATGGCCATTGCTCCAGTGCGCGGTGCCAGTTATCTAAATACGATGCTTCGCGGCGGGTTTGCTGATGCTCTGTTTGATCCAGAAGAAGGCAACCTTTCAACTCTTTTAGTGGAATTAGGATTAGACAGCGCAGTTCTTGAGTACTTGGACAGTGCCGTTGACGAAGACGCGGACGCCGCCGAGCGGCTAAAGTCTCGGTTAATCAATTCTTTTGAGGGCGGCATTGCTGGCGCTGGAGTGGACATAATAGTAAAAGGTTTCCGTATTGCCAAATCCAATAAAGGATTTAGTGGAGCCATTCGTGATAAATTAATCAGCGCGGGTGAGTCTGCGGACGCCAGAATAGATGCCAGAGACCCGAAAAACACTCTCAGCTCTGGCATGGACCCGACACTTATTACTGACCCACTGTTTGCTTATATTGGGAAACGCCTTGGAAACCCTGGCAACGAAGCCGCGATAACGCGCATCTCTGAAATTTCCCAAGGCAACAAAACTAAAGTAGAAGATTTGGCCACCTACTTTGATGAAGAGCATATAAACATCCACGGGCGCAAGCTGGACCCATATGTCGAAGAGGATTTCGATACTGCCGCAAGGGCTGCAACGAATGAATTGAAGTACCAAATGGAAGAAGCCGTCAGCGGTCAAGGCTGGTATGATGGTGACGTTAAAAAGACATTCGAGGGATTGTCGAAGGTTCCTGGACTAGAGCGCCTAGCAGATAACGAGACATTGCGCGTAATTTGGTCAGCGTTTTCCGCTCCAACATCGATTGGAAATAAGGTTAAAATGAACACGCGCGCCTCAACAGCGGCGTTTTTGCAGTTCCTTAAAACCGGAAAGGTTCCAACTGAGCCACCTTTAGCAGGTGCAGTTACCGAGGGAATATCTGGTGCGGGTTGGGGTCGTAAACAACGCGCGGTCGCATCTGGAATGAAAGTTATTTCGCATTTAATCGATACTCTAGGCGAAGAAGGCTTTGCTGATTGGTGGCTATCTCCACATACTTTGAAGGAGCTTACCGACGTTAGGATTGCTGCTGGATTAAAAGGTGGTCCAAGTGGGTTGAGTGGCGGTAAAGACAGCATTCATCTTGGCGCTATGGCTTTAGGGGACAAGACAGGCCGCTTCTCTTTAAACATTAATGGCTATCAAGGAACCACAAAGGATATGTGGTTCTCGCGTAGTTATAACCGTCACTTTGGAAACATGAAGAACCCTAACGGCGAAATCGCTGGTGGACCTAGAAACAATCAAGAGCGTCGGCGCATGGAAGAGTTTACAAGTCGAATGCTTGACAACTTAAAAGAAGAGGGTTTATCTGACCAGGATGCACAAGCCATTCTGTGGTTTTACGAACAAAACCTATTTACGGATCTTGGAGTAACATCACGTCCAGGTTCATTCTCAGAAGCAGCGGAGACCATATCAAATGACTTACGACCAGGAGTTCGCACAAGCGATGAAGCTGAAATTAGACTTGAACCGGAAGGCGAAGGCGAAGAAATCCTCTCAGACTTCAGAAGCATCAGCGGCTCCCAGAGGGCTGTACGATCGAACCGAAGAGGTGAACAAGCTGATAGCGAAGCACCCAGGCCTTACGCGCCAGGAAGCGGAACAGGGTCTGGAGGAGATGGGCTTTTAGTCCTAACCCCTGACGAGACAACTCAACGCATTTATAGTGAAGCGGGGCTGTCCCTGCCCAGAATAAGTGAGGTTGCTGCTACAGCATCCGCACCTCAATATAGTTCTGATATGGCCAGTGCAATGTCGACCCATAAATTTGGGGCGCAGGTTGAGCTTAAATCGGCAGAAGAGCTGTCCGGTGCGCGTTTGTTTAGAACCGAAAACGGAAGTGGCTTTGCGATTAAGCCTGATGGCGATATCGTCTCAGTATTCCAATCTGGAAATGAAACCGGCAAAGTCGGCATGTCAATGATGCAAGCGGCAATCGAGGCTGGTGGCACAAAGCTGGACGCCTTCGATACCTTCTTATCTGGAATGTACGAAACTGTCGGCTTTAGACCTGTCGCTCGGCTGCCATGGAGCGATGCTAACGCGCCCAAAGGTTGGGACAAAAACACTTTCAAAAAGTTCAACAATGGCGAACCAGATGTAATATTCTATGTTTACGATCCTGATTATTTTGGTGGCGCAACAGATATTCCATTATTTCAAAACTATGATGATGCCGTAAGCGCTCAGAATGCAGAGCTATCGCGTTTAGCGCCTAATGGGGAGGATTTATAATGAGTTTTTTAAAAGAACTAGCAAAGGCCGGCCTCAAAGCCGCTGACACAAAAATAGGCGAAATGGTGGAAGGTGCCGAGAAGCGGTCCTATGGCAATCAGATACCTGACGACGAAGTTACAAAAGGCCCATCAGGGGATGTTGTTATTAAGGCTATGGACAACAACGAACTCATGGCTCTTAATAAAGCGCTGGAGGAAGGCGGGTTCCAAGGCGGTCTAAACATGGGCCGCATCGGTGAGATTTTTAACACTGACCCTGGCGACTTCGATATTGAAACCGTCCTCCAAAACATCAAGCAAAACAATGTTGAGCTGTTTAAGCACCTTCGGCGCGAAAAGCAATCTATGGAGGCTCTGATGGCCATTGCTAACCTTACTGGTTATGAAGGCATCATATACAAAATGTTGGGTCGCAAGCCTGGCGAGGTACTGCCAGCGGAAGACGTGCTGGGTGGCTTGGTCGCTGTCATAAAATTAGGCAAAGAAATGGAGTTTGGGGCGCGCAAGGCGCTTAATATGTCGGCGTATTTACCCGAGCAAAAGGCTGCAAAAGAAGAAGCTTTTAAGAAACTTCGCATTATGGCTACCATTCAATCGAACCTCGCCGCACAGGTGTCTGGCAACGTATCAGAATACGGTCGGGGGCTATCCGTTATATCTAACGTAGCCAAACTTGAGGGTATGGATCTTAGCACCTATGCGGACAACCTAAACACCTTTATCAGTGAAATGGATGACGGCCTGATCGACTACCATCTTCACACTTTCTTGGCGCTGCAAAAGCCAGCCGCTAAGGCCAAGTACGCTGAAAAAGGTTGGGCTGCAAAAACCTACGATTTCGCGATGGAAAACTACATAAACGCCCTACTCTCTTCGCCCGTCACCCACATGATAAACATGGCTGGCAACACATCGTTTCAGTTTCTTGCGTTGGCGGAACGCGGTTTGGCGGGGGCTATCGGTAACTTCCGCACGATGGGCGGCTTGCGTGGTGACGTAGGCGACCAGCGCTACATGGGTGAGGCTGCCGCTGAAGCTCACGGCTTAATGATGGCGCAAAAAGATGCGGCAGTTCTTATGGCTAAAACATTTGTGACCGGCGAGTCAGGGGACATGGTCACTAAGATTGACCTCCGCAGCCGTCGTGTATTGGGTAGTACAGACAACATGGCCGACATTGCTGGCTCACTTAATCGGGGCGAGTATTTTAGATCATTCATTGACACTATGGGCATAGCCACAAGGTTGCCAGGTCGCTTCTTGGCTACGGAAGATGAATACTTCAAGGTCATTTCGATGCGTCGTGTCCTTTATCGCGAGGCGCATAGGGCTTCGCAGATAGCATTTACTGGCGCGCGTAAAACAGGGATTTCTAGGGAACAGGCGAAGGCATTAGCCGAGTCGGCATATTTACGCATTATGACGGATACACCTGTGGAGGTGTCTGAAATGATGACAAAGGAAGCTAGAAAGCTGACATTCCAAGGAGCGCCAGAGGGCTTCTTTGGCAGAATGGGGCCAGCAATCCAAGGCATCCCTGGCATGAAAGTGGTTGTGCCATTCTACAATACGCCCACCAATGTTATAACCGAGGCATACGACCGGACACTGAATTGGTCGCCAATCTATCGCGGCCTTAAGCAATCAAAAATTCCTGGCGCAAACCTTCTTCCAGGGGGAAACAAGCCTGTATCGGGCGTTGAATTTGATGATGCACTATCCAAGCTTGCGATTGGCAACGGGATTGCGTTGTCTATGTTCGGCTTTGCCAACGGCGATTATGGCGACGACATAATTGTTACTGGGTCTGGCCCAGAAAACTTTAGTACCAACATTAACATAATGGGCGGCGCTAATGTTCCGAAATATTCAATCGGCTTGAAACAACCCGACGGCCAATACAAGTTTATCTCGTACAGCCGGTTTGATCCGCTATCAGCAATGTTGGCTATGGGCGCAGATATGGCCGAATATGCGCGATATGAAGATGACCCAAAACAGTTGATGCTTATGTCAAAAGCCTACACGCTGGCAGCGGCAGAATACGCGGGAAGTCTGCCATTTCTGCAAGGCGTGTCAGAACTTATGGCCGCAGCCGGCGGTTCGTTCCAAACTCAAGAGGACCTTTTAGAGCGGATATTTAAGTTCGCCGGCGGTCAGGTTGCCAGCGTCGGCACTAACGTGCTTGGCAACGTGAACCGCTCTTTGGGCGGGTTACCCGCTTATGGAGCGGAGTGGCTATCGGACGGGAAATACCCGTTAATTAATCAGAACAGTTTCTCAGCAACTATGGAGCGGCTTAATGATCCTGAGATGAGTAATACCATGTTGCCCCCAGGCATAGACCCGATTACCAATGAGTTCTACACTGAAGCCCCCGCAATTATGCAGGGGGTTTATAGTGTTATTCAAGGCGCTAAGTCTCGAAACCCCATGTTCTCGGACCAACTGCCGCCAAAGCTCAACTTTTGGGGTGACGTTAGGACCGCCGGCAGTGGTAAAGTGTCTGAGACATGGAATCCTATTCGGATACAAACAGGCGGCTACACAGAATTAGACCAAGAACTTATACGTCTAAGCGAAACTGGGTTTGGTGCGTTTGGCTTTCACAGCAAGCGCATAGGCGGAACATTGCTTAACGGAGTACAATTCAACGCTTTTGTCAGAACCGTTAATAATTTGGACGGGAACGGCCGGATATTGGGCGACCGTGGGTTCGACCCAGACGACACACTTCTGAAGGCTTTGAACCAAGAGATTAACTCGCTGGAATATAATACGCTACCGACAGATGAGGACAGGTTTCTGGAATTGAACACACTCCTCGGTGAACGACGTAAGGGTGCCAGAGACTGGATGAAGAGGAACGACCCGCAACTTAATTTACAAAGCATAGCTCAGTGACAAAACTGTGTATAAAGTGTACAAAGACTACAGGTAAGGATTGGTAAATGGCTACGTTTTCGATTTCAGCAACGGCAAGAAAAGCCCAGGCATCCGGCAACGGGAGCGCTGGCCCCTTCAGTTTCGCCTTTCAGGTAAATTCACAATCCGAGGTGGACGTGTTTGTAGACACTACACTCAAAACGCTGACTACACATTACACTGTATCACTTGCATCAAACGGCACTGGAACGGTTTCGTTTACGACCAATAACTTTCCGTCATCATCGCAGACAATAACCATAATGGGTGACGCTCCACTGTCTCGAACATCTGTTTACACCTCCGGTGGTAACATTACAGCGGCCGCACTTGAGAGCGATTTCGACACGAACGTGATGGTTCAGCAGCAACAGCAAGAGGTTCTTTCACGAACAGTCAGAGCGCCAGTGGATGACGCCGCCAGCGTAGACCTGACGCTCCCAAATAAGGACGATAGGAAAGGAAAGGTCTTAGGCTTCAACAGCACGAGTGGAAACCCAGAAGTCACCCAGCAAGTAACCGGCGCGGCGGTCAATGTATCTGCTGTAAGCGCTGGTGGAAATGCAACAGGTTCTGTCGCAGTATCTGGCGGCACAGCTACATTCGCGCTGGGTATTCCTACTGGTGCAACTGGTCTAACTGGTGCAACAGGTCAAGCTGGTGGTGGTTTAGCAAACATAGTTTCTGACACGACCCCACAGCTAGGTGGCAACCTAGACATGAATGGTAAGGACATTGTTACGGTCTCTAATGCTACGCTGGACTTAGCGCCAGCAGGCACTGGTACAGTAGTTGTACGAGGCAACACTAACTCAGGTGCTGTTGTATTTAACTGTGAGAGTAACACCCACGGACAAAAAGTATTTGGTCAGCCTCACTCAGCTTCTGTAACCAACACGCTTATGCTTCCCGCTGGGAACAACTCAACTTTAGTGTCGCGGGTTTCTGTAGATACCCTAACTAATAAGACGTTGGCAGCACCTGTGGTTAATGGTGGCGCGGTCTTTAACGAAGATTCCGCTGACGTAGATTTTAGAGTTGAGTCAAACGGAAACGCAAACATGGTGTTTGTTGACGGTGGCAATAATAAAGTAGCTATCGGAACCGCAACCGCTACGGCTATGCTCACTGTTGCGGGTAGCCTTAAACCTATAAGCTATGAGGAAACGTATGTGGCCCTTACTGCGGGTTCTACTGTTACGTTAAACCTAGCAGCGGCAACAAATTTCTCTTTGACAATGGCCCAAGGCACTACGTTTGCTTTTAGTAATCCGCCTGGTTCTGGGACAGCTTATTCTTTTACACTTATGGTTACTCAACACAGCAGCGCCGTTACTATTACTTGGCCAAGCAGCGTTGATTGGGCTGGTGGCTCTGCCCCTGCCGCAGCGGGTAACAATGAGGTTCAAGCTTATGCTTTCTTAACCAGAGATGGCGGCACGACATACTACGGTTTTTTGGGAGGAACAGCCATTGGCTAACTCATTTAAAACAATACTTATGGGTGCAGCGGGTACTTCTCTGGGAGACTATTGGATTTTTCATTACGGAGAAACACAAGCTCAGAATGCCAAGCCAACTCAACCCGTCTCTGTTGCGGTAGATTCAAATAACAACGTGATTACCATTGGAAACCAAAAAAATAATAAACCCTCAAATGCGGGGGCTGCGCCTTTTATAACTAAAATTGCTACAGATGGTAGCCTTGTGTGGGCAAGGTATATTTACGCTTCTGCAAGTGGTACTGATCGGGGGCAAATATTTGGTGTAGGCACAGACTCCAATGATAATGTGTTTGCATTGGGCGAAGGCTTCTTCCCTAATAATAATCTATCCGTTGTTATAAAATATAATAGTAGTGGCGCTTTACAGTATATAAAGGGTCTTAGCTCAGTTAAAGGAGAGTTTAAAGGCGGCGGTGTGTCTCCGAATGGTACGCCATACGGCGTTGGGTATATGTCGGTCGGTTATGGTGAACAGCCAGATTTGACCATACATAGATTTAATAATGCAGGTGCAGCAGTTGCGGGAGCGCAGCTAAACACTGACCGTGGTATTGGTGCTGACGTGGCATTTGATTCCAGCAACAACTGCATCGCTATTGGTACGGGAAGAATTTCTGGTACTAGGACTGATGTATCTATTGTCAAAATGAACGCGTCTAATAATGCATTTGCATGGGGAAAAACTATATCTACAGCGGATGGAGCCTACAGCCTTACTTTAGGGAACCATCCCATAGGTGGTCCCGACAGTAACGGCGATTTTGCAATGATCTGGCAAAGCAACAGAGATTCGCAAGCTAATTCTTCATCTGTTATTCATAAATTTGCGGGTTCTAATGCCGCTCCCGTTTGGAAAAAAAAGATTGTTACAAGTAACGGCAGGATACAAATAAAAGACGGTGTTGCAGTAGATGCTGATGATAATTGGTATCTGATAGGTCACAGCACAAAAGGCTCCGAGTCTGAGCGTGTATTAATAATGAAATTAAATAGCTCTGGGGCTTTGCAGTGGGCAAATAAGTTAACTATAAATAATGTGGCCACAGAGATTAATGGGCGCTTTACAGATATTAAAATTGATTCAAATGGTGACATAGTTGCCTGCTCTGCTGTGCAAATGGCAGCTAGTGGTGTTGTAAATTCACAGATAACTTTTAAAGTACCTGCCAGCGGAGAATTTACTGGGACGTTTGGAGACTTTGTTTTCACTTCTGTGACCAGTGACATTACTGTGTCTAATGACACAGATAACGCTTACAACAACACCGCGAGTAGGGTGAACGGGATTCCTGCTTATGGTAACGTAGGGCAAACTAACGGCGTCCTTTCTCAATCGACAGAGTTAGTAGACATTTAACCATCTAAGCATAGGAGCATACACAGTTGGCATATATTAAAATTACAGATGGAAATCAGGTACGTTACAGCCTGGGCCAACTTCGCAAGGACAACAAAACAGTATCCTTTCCAAAGGTAATAGCAGAGGAAACGCTGGCAAGCTACGGAGTTTATAGTTTTGTTTTTGCTGATGCGCCTTCGTATAATGTTTCGACAGAAGTTATTACTTTAAGCGAAACAGCAACACAAGTTGGTGGAAAATGGACTTATGTTTGGACGGTTAGGGACAAAACCTCTGCGGAGCTTGCTGCTGATGCAGCCTATACAGCTACTTCTGCAAGAAATGTACGAGATGGCTTGCTGGCTGAAACTGATTACTTGGCCCTTTCAGATGCTACTCTGTCTTCTGCAATGGCAACCTATCGTCAGGCTCTCCGTGACATCACAGGTCACTCCGACTGGCCCAACCTTGTTGCTGGCGATTGGCCGACTAAACCTTAAAGATAAAATGAAATGGTTATTCCCCTTAGTATTTTTAATAGGCTGTGCAGAAATAAGAATGCCCACTCCTGTTTCATTGCCTTCTATTTGCATGGGGGAGAAGTTTTGTGAGGACAGGAAAGCAGCCGAAACATTGGCGGCAATGGGTTTTGCTGATGCTGGGCTTGTTATTATGTGCAGCAATCCTAACGTCAGAAACATTTTGGAGGTGGAATGCGGGTCAGATGCGTTGCAGTATCCCTAGTCTTGCTGATGTCTCCATGTTTTGCCCAGGACGGGAGCGTTGAGGGTGACTTTAACAGCAACACGGGGAACAATGGAAGCAATGTTGAGAGCAACAACGAAAGCTTTTCAACATCCAACACATACAATGGAGCAGGCAGCGCGCCAGGTTCTCAGCCACCGCCTACTGCTAGCGCACCTACCGTCATGGGCGCGGGTGGAACAGATAGTTGTCTCATGCCAAAGACTAGCGGAGTTCAGGTTTCTTTATTTGGGTTTGCAACTGGCAACATGGAACAAGATCCTGAATGCAATCGGCGCAAGGATGCACGGCTAATGGGGCAACCACAGCCACATGGGCTAGGCCTACAGATTTCTGGTCTGTCAGTAATGTGCGCTTCACCTGTTGTATTTAAAGCAATGGCTATGTCGTCAACGCCCTGCCCGATCTACGACATTAAAACAGGACGTATTTTAACTGGACGACCAGCATATGAAGCGATGCGAAAAAACCCAACGATATATGTGACGGGTTACGATAACGACTTGGCGTTTTGGAACGCCTTTCTGAGAATGGATTTAAAGGAGCTACCTGATGTTGAAGTTAACCAAAGTAATGCTGGGCCTTCTTTGTCTAGCCGGTTCAGGGCTAAAAGCGCAACAGACACTGGAAGTACAGGGACTGCAAGAAGCAGCGTCGATAATTGAACAGCAAGTTTCGTTAGCTGCCGTCCTGGCTTACGCCGCGACGGATCTTGCAAGCCAAGGTCAGATTGTTGCCGACGAAAGTTTGGCAGAAGCTTTAGTTACAAGCGCCATGTTGCATAACTATCAAACTTCTGTCGCTCTGGTCCTCGCGATGGATTTCTCTGTGGCTGAAACAGCATCTGAATTATTTACTGCTGAGTACGAGAGCGCGATGCTTGAGTTGGGTATGAGCGTTGACGAACTGTCTGCTGCAAGTGCCGCGCTTATGTCTACTTCTGTGGTGGCTGAGATGGCTGCGACCGCTGACACTAGACCAGAGGGATTGGCTTTGCAGACTGTGCTGTCGAACATTGAAGTAACTCAAGCCGACGTTGACACGTACAACCAAGCGCTGAGTGCAGTAAGCGGAATGGCTCAGTTATCGGGTGCGTTCTTTGCTGCTAGTCAGAATGCTGCTTTAACATCAAGCATTGATACTTACACAAGCACAAACAACATATCGATTGGTGAGTACACTGCTGTATCTTTTGAGTTTGATACCAATGAATACGTTATCACATGGGGCGCTCAGGGCGAGGGGACGGGGTGGACACAGTACACCAGTGGCAATGACACATCTGCGGAGGATTTATACGACCATGCTCAAACGCTTTATACAGGTGATTAGATGGATGACATTGAAATCAAAGCTGGCGGATTTGTCTTTAGAGGGTGGTATATTGCTGCTGCTCTGCCTTTCATATCTGGCATTAGTGGCGGTGTTTATTATGCTTACGATGCAATTTCTCGCTTCAATGGCTTAGAGGAATCTGTGGTTGAAGTCCTGGATGCGACCTCTCGAATACAAACCATAGAACAGACATTAAACCAGAACAATGTGTCCGGCTTAAACACTCAGCTCTCCACCATCAGTACGCAGATGACCAACATCTTAGAGCAACAGCGAACACTGAT
>Ga0307984_1000579_pt1 | contig 15979 bp, 30 predicted proteins | sample EllFjometageno78_FD_203169 | JGI IMG/M metagenome (GOLD analysis project Ga0307984, IMG submission 203169) | Marine microbial communities from Ellis Fjord, Antarctic Ocean - #78 | ecosystem: Environmental > Aquatic > Marine > Unclassified | place: Southern Ocean | collected 2014-10-09
ACACACTTAGTGGCGCGCATCTCAACAAAAATAAGCATTTGGATGTGCTTCTCAAGAATAAAATTGAGAATGATCCGAAATTGGATTATGATGAGATTTGGTCGTCAATAATTGCAAACGATGGGTCAGTTCAGCATTTGAAATGCCTTGAAGATTACGAGAAACTTACCTTCAAGACAGCAATGGAAATTGACATGAGATGGGTTATAGAACACGCCGCAGATAGGCAGAAGTTCATAGATCAAGCACAGTCGCTCAATCTGTTCTTCCGTCCAGATGTTAATATCAAGTATTTACATGCGGCACATTACCTAGCATGGAAGCAAGGTCTGAAGACATTATATTACTGCCGATCAGAGAAACTGGGTAAAGCAGATAAAGTTTCCAATAGAATAGAGCGCCAGATTATCAAAGAGTTGGATATGACAGCACTTGTTAATGATGATGAATGTTTGGCATGCGAAGGATGATAGTGAGTGGCATGTTTTCCGTAAGCAGTTACATTCCCAAAGACAAAAAGATAGGTGTACTTGTTTCTGGTGGATGGGATAGCGCAGTCTTATGGTGTATGGCTAAGAGGATATGCATTGAACGTAGGCAAGAATGTGTTCCGTTCACAGTACCCAAGATAGATGGGGCTGAACATTATGCAAACTTGGTGCTAAAGGCAGTTAATGAATGGATGAGGATACCACCAGTGAAAACTACTATCGTTGGTAAAATAGACAGCGAGAATCCTTCTGATTATGTAACATCTGGTGCATGGGAAATATTGGAGACAGGGAAAGCAGAATACTTACTTAATGCTAAGAATGCATATCCACCGAACATGCAAGAGATGTTGCCTGATTTCCCATTACCAAATGATAGGTACGAAACACCAGAAGAACACAAGCAGTACGTTGGTCATCCTTTCGCCACTTGGACAAAAGCACAGACCATAGAGTTAGCATTTCAGCTTGGAATCGCTAGTATCATAATGCCCATAACGCATAGTTGCACTGAACAGAATAGAGGAAGATGTAATAACTGTTGGTGGTGTAAGGAGCGTGAATGGGGATTCAACCAAATAAAAAAAATCGATAAGGGAGAAAACTAGTGACTGATGTAGTAATTAAATCGAGAAGTGATTGCCAATTTTGTGATGATGCAAAATCATTCTTAGTAGGTATGGAGATAGAGTTCACGGAAGAAACTCAAGACACTGGTACAGTTCCACAAATCATCGTAGACGGTGCAAATATAGGTGGCTACCAAGATTTAGTAGCTTTATCATCATCTTCCGAATGGAATAACTATTTTAAGGTCTGCCAATAAATGTCACCCAAAAAGAAACTGACTCTACAAGACGAAAGAGATTGCTTTAAGCCGTTTAATTATCCATGGGCATATGATGCTTGGTTGAAGCACGAACAAAGCCACTGGTTACACACAGAAGTACCAATGAACGAAGATGTTAAAGATTGGAATGACCGCTGTACCGATGCGGAGAAAGCATTCTTGACCAACATCTTTCGATTCTTTACTCAGGGTGATATTGATGTGGCAGGTGGATATGTAAACAATTACTTACCACACTTTCCTCAGCCCGAAGTTCGTATGATGCTGATGGGATTTGCGGCTAGAGAAGCATTACATGTTGCGGCATACTCTCATCTCATTGAGACTCTTGGTATGCCTGAGTCAACGTACAATGAGTTCCTAGAGTACGAAGCTATGAAAGACAAGCATGAATACTTTATGGATATGTCTAATGCTGATGTAGACAAAAAGACGTTGGCAACGAACATAGCCGCGTTCTCAGCGTTTACTGAAGGTATGCAGTTGTTCTCTTCATTTATTATGCTACTGAACTTCCCACGTCATGGTAAGATGAAGGGCATGGGTCAGATTGTTACTTGGTCAATTGTTGATGAGACAATGCATGCCGAGTCCATGATTAGATTGTTCCGCGAGTACGTTGAAGAGAATCTAGAGATTTGGAATGATGATCTCAAGACCCGCATATATACAATAGCAGAGAAAATGGTAGAACTTGAAGATAAGTTCATCGACCTAGCTTTTTCAATGGGTCCAATGGAAAATCTGACACAAGATGATGTTAAGAAGTACATTAGATATATTGCAGACCGTAGATTGATTACACTTGGTTTGAAAGGTATATTCAAAGTCAAGAAGAATCCATTACTCTGGGTAGAAGAAATGGTGAATGCACCAACGCATACAAACTTCTTTGAGAATAGAAGTACTGACTATGCTCGTGGTGCGCTCAGTGGAGATTGGGGTGAAGTTTGGGAATAGGTAGTATTAAACCAAAGTTTGCTGACTATTTCTTCTCTATAGCCGCAATGACTGCTAAGTTGTCATCTGCCAAGAAGCTACAAGTTGGCTGTGTCATTGTAAAAGATAGTAGGATATTATCTATTGGATACAATGGCACGCCAGCTGGTTGGGATAACGAGTGCGAAGAAGAAGTGAAGTTTGGCAACACCGGCTATGGTAGAAAACTTAAAACCAAACCAGAAGTAATCCATGCTGAAGCAAACGCACTGATGAAGTTAGTCCAATCAACCGAATCAAGTGTTGGTTCTGTATTATTCGTAACACATTTGCCTTGTATAGAATGCGCTAAACTAGTGTATCAAGCGGGGATAAAAGAAGTTTATTATATAAACGATTATCATGCTTCCAAGGGAAGTGGACACGTATTTTTAGCCGAGGCAGGAATAAAGTTATATGCCAAAACCAATTAGAATTGAATGTACAACATGTGAGTCTACCTTTAGATTCTCACATGATATGTCAGAAACTCATTACCGTGAAAGTTATTGTGTATTTTGTGGTAGTGAACTAGAAATTGAATTAGGTCTACCACAAAGTGACTGGGAACAAGAGGAAGCTGACGATGCAGACAGCGGAGACTGGGATTAAAAAGACTGTTGTAATCATCTCTGGTGGATTCGATCCAATACACCCCGGACATTTAGATTACATACGAGAAGCTAGAGCCATGGGCGACTGGTTAATTGTCGGTCTAAATTCAGATGAGTGGTTGACTCGCAAGAAAGGCAGGTCATTCATGTGTTTTGATGATCGCTGGTGTATGTTGATGGCTACTGAAGGTGTAGATGATGTTATATCATTTGATGACTCGGACGATACAGCCATTGACCTGATATGTCAAGTGATGAATATGCCAGTTTCTGGTCAGGTGGAGTATATATTCGCTAATGGTGGCGATAGAAGCATAACTAATACTCCAGAAAACTCTATCTCCTCCACCAACATCAAGTTTAGATATGATGTTGGTGGAGGAAAGTCTGGTAGCAGTAGTGAACTTTTGGCTCAATGGTCAGAGGGCAATAATACCAAGAGAGATTGGGGTAGATATCAAATTCTACTTCAAGATAGCAGAATCAAAGTCAAGGAATTGGTGATTCAGCCTAACAAATCTATCAGTTATCAGAAGCATTTTTTGCGTAGTGAAATCTGGTTCGTTAGTCAAGGTCAATGCACAGTTAAGCATAGCAAAGGCAAGAGAACAGATTACACCATGCACAACCTCAGAGAGGATGATGTATTCACTGTAAGAGCAAACGAGTGGCATCAAATAAGCAATCCTTATCGATCTCCATGCCACATCATAGAGATCCAGTATGGGTCTGATACGAGTGAAGAGGATATACAGAGGGACGAATAGTCGTATAAATATGAGTTCCTACTAATCAATATAGAAGAGAAATAATGACTTTAAAAAAGACGTTTATATTTACTACCGCAATTCTATTTGCTATCTTTAGTGCTATTGCCGTTGGCAAAGAGAAAGAGATGACAATCTATGACTTCCCTATCACCCGAGTAATTGACGGTGACACTGTTGCATTTGAAGCCAACTTTCTACCTGCACCACTCAAGCAAGAACTAAGCATACGAGTTTTCGGCGTAGACACACCAGAGAAAAGCTGGCGTGGTAGTTGTGATGTAGAAAAGAAATTGGGAGAAGAAGCATCTCAGTTCACCAAGGACATGCTGGCTTCAGGTAAAAAGATCGAAGTTGCTATCTTATCATGGGATAAATATGGCGGTCGAGTGTTAGGTGATGTAATCGTTGATGGAGTTAGTCTGCGGTATGCGCTATTAGAAAATGGGTACGCCAGGGAATACTTTGGTGACAAGAAAGTTAGTTGGTGCTTATAAAATAAAGCGAGAAGAGTATGTTGAAATTCCTAGATATGGAATTAGCTATAGATGATGAATGTTTTCAACCAAATACTGTTACCAAACTCTTTGCACAAAACATCGATCCAGTAGGGAAGACCATATTGGATTTAGGGTGTGGAGTTGGTGCAGTAGGGATTCACTTTATGAAAAACGGTGCAGATGGTTGCATTGGATTGGACATATATGATGGTCATGTGAAATACGCGCAGGATAATTGTGCTTCCAATGATGTCGAAATGCAAGTCCTTCAAAGCGACATATACTCCAATCTCACAGACCAAAAATTTGACATTATTGCTAGTGACATCAGTGGTTGTGCTAAAGAGATTGCAGACATAACTACATGGTTTCCTAAGAATGTCCCTACACCAGAAAATGGATGGGAGTTGACAGTTGCGGCTGTCAAAGACTCCAAGAAATACCTCAATACCGGTGGTGAATTCTATTCTGCTGTCCTGAGTTTCAGTGACAGAGATAAGATAGATGAAGCATTTAACGAAACGTATGGTGATGACTGGGAGATACTGTTTGAAAAGCAGATAGTGTTCTCTAAAGAACTATACGATAACAAAGAGATAGCATGTAAATATCCAGTTGTGGAGAAACGAAATCGTCTATTCTGGACATTTTATATGTACAAAGGAAATGCATGAAAGGTTGGCATGGTGGTAAAGGAAGTGGAAGACGTAGAGAAAATCAACAACAGATAGACAATAACTGGGATTCCATATTCGGGAAAAAGAATATAAATAGTACACTAGATGATGATTCAGGTGTATTAGAAGATGGTAGCAGTGAAGAAAGTAGTGAAGAAGAAGCGGAAGAAGAAACCCGCGGAAAAGAAAGTACATAGGGTATATTGTACATACTTCCCAGATGGAAGATACTACATTGGATACTCGTGTAAACCTATTAAACAATATGAAAAGTATTTTGGTAGTGGCAATGCCGTACTAGAATATGAAGGTGATCTTATCAAAGATACTCTGGTGGAATATGAGAAGAAGTCCTATGCTAAGATGCAGGAACTTCTTCTACAGTGGCAATGCCGCGAAGACCCACGATGTCTGAATGATATGTTGAATATCAGATTGCGTAGAAGTCACCTCGCTGAATTCGTACCAATCAAGTGGAGTCCTAGATGATATTCCTAGTATTATTAATTGTATCCGCGCTGTCAGTATCTGCCGTAGCGGGTTATTTTTCCATTATTGGATTGATGGCTATATTCCCCGCAGTCAAAATACCCATCATGGCTATGGGTATTGTATTAGAACTTGCTAAGTTGGTCACAGCCTCATGGCTATATAGAAACTGGAAGAAAGCCGGGTTTCTCCTCAGAACCTATTTCACTGCATCGGTCATTATTCTTTCCGTCATCACCTCTATGGGAATCTACGGATATCTGTCCAAAGCACACTTAGAACACTCGGTGACAACGGGTGATAAGTCTCTCCAGATAGCTAGGATCGATGCCAGACTAGCGCAACAACAAAGGCGCGTAGATGATGCTCAACAAGTTATCGGACAGCTGGACCAAGCTGTACAGACGCTCATTGACTACGATAGAATAAGAGGGGCTGAAGGATCCCTAGCTGTACGTCAGTCACAATCATTAGAGAGACAGACACTCAACTTATCTATTGATGACGCTGGTGAAGCAATGGAGACGCTCCTATCAAGCAAATTAGTGCTTGAGACAGAACAATTGGTGATTGAAGTTGAAGTGGGACCTATCAAATATATCGCTGAATTAATATATGGTGATTCCGACAAGGAACTACTTGACAAAGCGGTGCGATTCGTGATACTATTACTTGTAGTAGTGTTTGATCCGTTAGCTATACTGCTAGTCATATCAGCCAACATGAGTCTCATGGAAAGGCGAGGTGAGTCGATGACGTTCCTCGGTGATGATGCTACTGAAACTGTTGAAGATTTTATGATGGACGCAAAACCAGAACCAACCCCGGAGGTTGTAGTAGCTGAATCAAAATTAAGTGATACGGAAGTAGACCAGTTGAACAGACTGGACAGGAATTTGAGAAATAAACTAGGTTGGCTAATAGACAAAAGGGAAACATAATAATGTCAGTAGAAGTGAATGATGTAATATCAGTAGTATCGACCGTCGGTGAGTTCATCGGCAAATTTGTAAGCGAAGAGGATGGCAAGATCACACTAAAAGATCCACGGATGGTTGTTCATGGTGAATCTGGCATGGGATTCGCACGTGGTTTGAGTATGACAAGCGGTGAAGAGGCAGATGAATGCTCTTTCTACACCACTAATGTGGTATTTGTGGCTGAAGTTCATAAAGACGTAGTTAGTTCATACCGTGAGTTTACTAGTGGGCTGATACTCAAGTGATTACAGGCTTCACATGCAGTACCTTTGATTTGCTTCATGCTGGACATGTGCAAATGCTCAGAGATGCAAAATCGCAATGTGATTATCTAATATGTGGGTTGCAGGTAGACCCATCTACCGATAGAAAAAATAAGAACAAGCCAGTTCAGACAGTGGTAGAGCGATACACCCAGTTAAATGGCGTTCGCTATGTGGATGAGATTATACCATATGGTAATGAAATTGATTTAGAAGATATCTTGACAATGTACGATATTAATGTTAGAATACTAGGTGAAGAATATAGAGAAAAAGACTTTACTGGTGCCACAATCTGCAAGGATAGAGGTATCGCACTATATTTTAATAAACGAGATCATCGTTTTTCAACCAGCGACCTAAGAGCCCGCGTTAAATCCTGAAGGGGAATTATATTATGAGTAAAGAAGCATACATTGAAAGTCTAAGCAATGGTGTACGCACTGTTACATTCACTAAAGTCGATGGCACAGAGCGTGTTATGGAAGCAACGATACAACCCAGTATCCTCAAAGAAATCTATGGCGATGAAGCGGTGGCACTCCAGCGCAATCAAGACACATTGACTGTATTTGACACTGTGAAGAAAGATTGGCGTTCTATCAGAGTATCCTCTATCAAAACTTTAGTTTAACCTCTTGACACATGGTGTTGTTCCTGTTAACATAGATACTGTAAACAAACAATTAATAGGAATTTCACCATGGCTAAAGACAAGTACGAAAAGTTTCGCCCAGAAGCTAAGAAAGTACGCAAGAAGCGCAAGCCTATGTCAGAAGAGCAAAGAGCCCAAGCTGGCGAACGGCTCAAACTGGCTAGAGAAAAGCGTCAAAGAGATAATCCTCCCACCTACGCAGGTATCGCCCCATCTGTTGTCGCCCTAGATGACGATGAGACATTTAGTCTGGTGAACGTCCGAGAGTGGATCAAGACTCAGAAAGAATATCTCACCGAGTTCAATCGTGGTGCTAAAGCCGGTGATAAAGGTGCAATAGCCAAAGCAGCCTCATGCACTGGTTACATTCGGCACATGGAAGCGTATCTCAGAAGTGGTGACTGGATCGATGATAGATACGGTGCCAATGCAGATAACGCAACTCAGTGGACATGCATGACCCTAGCTTATGACTCCGATGGTAACCCAAAGCGTTCTAAAGGTGTGTTTTATCCTGATCTTGGATATCGTTGGGGCTTTGATCCTAATGAAGTTGAAGCAGGAGTATTACCGATATGATTGTTATTGATTATAGTCAAGTCTCCATTTCTAATTTCATGGCAGAAATAGGTCATCGTAAAGATAAATCTGTGGATATCAATGTCCCACTCATCCGTCACATGATACTCAACTCAATTCGTAGCTATAAAAACAGATATGGCAAAGAGTTTGGTGAGATAGTAATTGCGTGTGATAATAGACACTACTGGCGCAGAGAAGTCTTTCCACACTACAAAGCGGGTCGTAAGAAGTCCCGTGATGATAGTGGATTAGATTGGTCATCTATATTTGACGCATTGAACATGGTGCGTGATGAGATTGACGAGTTCATGCCCTATCCTGTGATTAACATACATGGGGCTGAAGCTGATGATGTGGTTGGTGCATTAGCAGAGTATAGCCAGACAGCAAGTACTGAGGGGAAGCTGTTTGCATCTGCTGAACCATTTCTAGTTATATCTGGTGATCACGATTTTGCCCAGTTGCAGAAGTTTCCTAATGTGTCACAGTACAGCCCCGGCAAGAAGAAGATGATTAAGATCACCGAACCGGCTCACAATGTACTGATGGAGCATATTATCATTGGCGACAGAGGTGATGGTGTGCCTAACATGTTGTCAGACGATGACACTTTTGTTACAGAGTCTAAAAGACAGCGTCCTATTCGCACTGTTCTGAAAGAAGAGTGGAAGAAGCAACAGCCATCTGAATGGGTGACTGGTGAGATGGCTCATGGCTACAAGCGCAACAAAAGACTGGTAGACCTGTCAATGACTCCTCAAGAGATCAAAGATGGCATTGTGGAGTCATATGAAGCACAACAAGGCAAGGGTCGAGCAGACTTATTTGGCTATTTCGTAGCAAAGCAGTTGACTGGTATGATGGATGTCATTGAAGATTTCTAGTATAAATACTACGGTAAGCCAAATAAATAATGGAGTAAATGATGAAATTTAGACAAACTAATGAGGGTTTTGATTGGGTGTTCTCAGTCAGTGGTGCTACAGAACAAGCCGCCCGACTAAAGCAATGGGCAAGTACGAATCAGTCACTAGTACCATTGGTACGACATGGTGTTGGTGCCATCAAAGCCGATTGGGGCATACCAGAAGGTATGCCAAACACAGTCAAGTTAGAGAAAGATATCCCCGCTGGAATGTCCAATTCTACCATTCAACTAGAGTGGCGCAGAATCAAGGGATTCTTTGATCCCACTGCCAATATCCATAACTTAAAACAGGCTCAACGAGAGACCGTATGGGTTCAGGTACTAGAAGCAGTACATCCAAAAGAGGCAAGCATTCTCACTGCTATGAAAGATGGCACGTTGTTGGCTGAATATCCACAACTAGAAGCAGTACTTGCCCCATTGGGTATCACCGAATACAACAAGCCAGTCGCCAAGAAAGCTAAGAAGAAGAGAGTTACTAAGAAGAAATCTGCGGCTTAGGGCGATAGGGGTCATATTCTCTGCCCCATTGCCAATCATCTGGAAGTTTGAACTCAAGTAATACAAGGTGCCGCGAGCCATCCGGTTCAACGCACCATTTTCTTTTGGGACGTTGAAAAGCCTTCATCCTAATCAATTTTATTGTCTCTGCATTATGTTTACGCCCATACATAGGATTAAACTCTCCTTGTCTGGTGCCGGTCATAGTATCACTGATTTTCTGCTTATGTTCGTCGGTCCATCCATTCTTTCTGGATGGATGCTTATTACCTAGCTTGGCTTTTTTGATTCGCTCACGACCTTCAGGAGTATGCCATTCAGTCCTATCTCGGCATTTGTCCACTATGGGGAAGTCTTTCTTATTGTAATGAACCACGTAATCGCGCAATGCCTCAACCGATGATAGTTTGATGATCAACTCGCGTGGCTTAGGTACTGTTTGGAGGCTATTCTCATCGACTATCCAGAACTCGGATTTGCGTTGGAATAGAAAGAATCGACTGGCTCTAGCCATGATATACTCATAAAATAGGTAACAATAGCACTATTTATATGCAAAATAACTGGTCAAAACCAAAGAAAAAGGTTGACTTTACCTGCCAGTGTGTTATAATACTATCTGAAATCGAGTAATGAGAGAGAGAAAGAGAAATGACTTTAAGCAAAGATGTTATAGTAAACATGTTCGATGATGCGGTAAGCATGGATATTGGGCAGGTTTGTCGCCTGTTAACTCCTTCTAGCGAGACTGAAACTGGGTTCGCCCAAGTTGATGTCACTCGTTTAACTGCTGAATACTTCACTGTGGAGAGTGTATAATGAAAATTGTAACTCAAACTCAAATACGCGAGAACTATGGCGCACATGATTGGAACGGCGAGGGTGAATGTCCTCAGCGATGGAAGTACAAGGGCGGTAATACATACGTCACTGAGAATGTGACCATAGCCCAGGCGCAAGACCGCGACTTCTGGAAGTCTATTGGTACCGCTGTCATGACTTATGATGATTTCTGGGAAGAGTACCCAGTTGGCTATGAACTCTTAGATGAGGGAAAGCCAGTACCATGTGAAGAGTGGGATTCTCCTATCATTCTCACTCCAACCGCCATCGAAGGTGTATTCAATGCAACTCGTAGCACTGATATGCGGAATGGCAATATCACCCAAAAAGAAGAGACATGGATTCAGAGTGGTGGTGAGCGGTCAGATTATCTTTGCCAGTTACTCACTGAGTCCGGTGAAGTTCTGAACTGGCGCGGAGAGCCAATTGCCGCTTGACTCGACTAACCTTTCCTGTTATAATAGTATATTAACCACTGGTATAATATATGATTAAGTTACGTTCACAAGAAAATACGATAATTGATCTTGAAGATAAGATAATGGCGGCATGGTTAACCATTAATGACATTGATCTGGTCTACTATGCAATGGAGAATATGTCAGAAGACGAGCGAATGAATGCAATGCTCGGTCTTAAAGAACTCGGTGAGGCGCGATTCAAGGACCTCTGGAGAGTATTCGAGCAATTTGTTCCTGTACACTATGAAGGATTGAAGAATAAAGATGACATCTAAACCCTGGTATTACGGAGAACTACGCACCGACGTATTTGATGCTGTACAAGATTGGATAGAAACACCAGATTATCCAGATTGGGGTGCGTTACGCAATGAACTCATGCAAATTACCGATTGCAATCAGTCACTGGTGTATGACATCCTGCAAGATGTAAGAGATGGTGGCATATGAACATATTTTATCTTGATCAAGAACCAAAGCAAGCCGCGCAGTGGCATTTCGATAAGCATGTGGTAAAAATGATTGTCGAATATGCACAGCTTATGTCCACTGCACACCGCCAACTAGATGGTGATCAGTACATAGAACACAGGGCTGGCAGACGCATTAAGCGTTGGCGTTCACCCACGGAAGAGTTAGATTCCACTCTATACAAAGCAACACACAACAATCATCCTTCTGCAATCTGGACTAGGGCAAGCAAAGCCAACTATGAATGGCTATTTCGCTTGTTTGTAGAACTCCTAGACGAATACACCCACCGATATGGTAAAGTACACTCCACCTCTCGGCTGATACCACAACTCACCAACCCGCCCAGTAATATATCAGATAATGCATTTACTGAGCCACCACCAGCTATGCCCGATGACTGTAAGATCCCCGGCGATTCAATTGCCAGTTATAAGAACTATTACATTCAAGAAAAGCAGAGACTGGCAAACTGGAAACACCGAGAAACACCATACTGGTGGCAAACCCTAAATAATGCTTGACTTTAGGCACCAGTGTGTTATAATAGCTGTACAAATTGATGAGAGAAAGTGATGAGAGAAAGACTAAAAGCAGGACTTGAGAGTAAGATTCTCAGGCTGGAGATAATGCTCCGGGATCCATATATGAGTCTGGAGAAGTATGTTCAGATAAAAAGAGCCATCGACCGAGAGAAATTGCAGTTGGCTGACCTAAAATTAAGTGTGAGGAAGTAATGAAGACGATATTAATAGACTGTGATGGAGTATGCCTCGATTGGGAAGAGGCGTTTCTAGTCTGGATGCAACACAAAGGGTACACTCCCGCGGCAGATTACAAGCAACGATACAGCATTGACCGGTGGTTCGACTTTGACAAAGCATATGGTAAGACCATGGTCACGGAATTTAATGCTAGTGCGGCTATGGGATTTCTGCCTCCACTGCGAGATGCCCAACACTATATCAAGAAACTGGCTGAGAAAGATCAGTACAAGTTTGTGGCTGTCACCAGCATGAGCAGTGATCCATTTGCTCAGAAGCTAAGGATTCAAAACCTAAAGAAGCTATTCGGTCGAGAGACTTTCACTGAATTCCACATTCTAGGGTGTGGTGACGATAAAGACGATATTCTATCTGAATTGAGTTATAAATACAAAGGTGCGTACTGGGTCGAAGATAAGATAAAGAATGCTGAAGTTGGTATGTCATTCGGACTAAAGCCCCTATTGATGGAACACGGTCACAATATGGATTATAATGGACCAGCTACCCTAGTTAAAGACTGGGAAGAAATTTACAGTATTATAACAGAGAAATGGCGCAAATGATTACATATGAGATTGCAGGGTTAATGCTGTTAGTTGTTGCAGGTTGCGGCTATACATCCTATAAGCTAGGTTTCAGGCAAGGTGTATTAACAGGACACACAACGGTGTTATGTTTAATGAAGGAATACCTTTCACAATCACTTGGCGAGGATGCAGGCAAGCGACTATTAGATGATAACATGTTTGAAGGCTGGGTGAAGAGATTCATCCAAGGTGATTAGCTGATGTTATGATGACTCTGTTTGGCAAAGATAATCATTATAGTATAATAGTGGCACCTAGGTGTGGTTCCACATCTATGATGCAGTATTTTTCTCCAGCACCCGACAGAAATAAGCACTCACTAAAAACATGTTTGGATGCACCTAATCCTATCATAGTACTACGCAAACCGGCAGATAGGTCTAAGTCTGGTTCAGTGATGGCTGTACAAATAATACGAAATGTGATGAATAATACAGCTACCATAGTTAAAGAGATTGCTAAAAGTGTAAAAGTCTCCCATACCTCAAAAGATTTAATGTGCAGGGCTTTAATAGAGGAACACTGTGGACCCTGGTTAGTTCCCAATATTGGACCGTACATAAATCCAGTGGAGCCCTGGATGAAATGGGAATTCACAAAACAATATGACCTACTGTCTAAACTTAGATACATAAGATTTGAAGAGTTGGACGAATATATATCATCTACTAAGCATGGATTTAGTGTAGACTATTCAATCGAAATGCCTGTCATTCATTACAATGAGATACATGGATGGGATCAGACTATCAGCCCTCACGACCTATATTTAGAAGAAGAATTGTACGCATATATAATACTACACGCTAAGAAGATATCACCAGCTGAATGGCTGAAATTGAAGAAGTAGCAAAATTTCTATAACATGAGAACCAGCATTTGACGCGCCCCGCATACACAAATATCTACGCATCTAGCAGTGCCAACCACGATGATGACGCAGATCCAAATCTCAATCACATTCTTCACTGGTTTCCTGCAGACACCCTCCATAGATTCAACCATAATTTAGGGAAACCCAAAGAGAAGAAAGAACTTGAAGCCGCTGGTTGGTATAGGAATGGCAAGCCCACTGAGATATTATATCGGCTGAATGAATTTGGATTCAGAGGTGATTCCCTATCAAGTGAAAAGATATCCGAGTTGAATGCTAATTGTGTTATGTTTCTCGGATGTTCCAATATGTTTGGTGTGGGAGAGTTTGAGAAGAATACCATACCAGCGAAATTCAAAGCAATAACCGGCGAGAACGTAGTAAATCTAGGTCAGCCAGGTGGCTCATTAGATGCATGTGTTCGTGTAGCTATGCACTGGGTGCCTTTGCTAAAGCCCAAAGCTATTTTTTTACTTCACCCACCCGGAATTCGGAGAGAGATTTACTTACCAAAGAGATTCGATGACGCTGGTCGACAACTAGGCGATACATGGGGTCAATTTGGATTGAGAATGAGTGCCGGTTTCGAAGGACTTGATATTCTGAAGCAGTGTTGGACATTACCTGAAGAAGAGACAGTAAACAGAGAAAAGAATATGTGGGCATTAAGAGGACTGGCTAGACAGTTTTTAGGAAACGATCACATATACCAACATTATATACATGACCACAATCCACCCAAAGAGTCTTTGCGTAGAGCAAGAGACTTAATGCACAACAACCATTTGTACTATGGTTGGTTCGCAGATAGTTGGACTAGACAATGGATGAACAGAAGCAAGGAGAATTAAACATTAAACTACCATCCAATTGTTATTTCTGGTGTGCATATAAATATATGCGATTCGGAGGTACCATAAAATTCTACAAGTCCCTAACATGGGCAGGCTACCACACAACATGGGTTGACCCAGAAGGAGTTGAGTGGGAATACACGATGAGAAGAATGCGTAGTGTGCCATGGTGGATTATTCCCATTATCTACTTTGGAGTAGTACGAGAGTTTAAACCTAATCCAAATAAAGGAAAGAAACGATGAGCGATGACACAGAAGAAGACCAATTCCCAGAAGAGATTATACTTCCAGAGCCAAGTGCGGCTGTTGATCCAGCTGACTACAACTTGACCAACATACTGGACTTCCCAACGATGAGTGATGAAGATAAGCAGTTCTTGGAGCTAGAGAAGCAACGAGAGCAGATTGCAGTACAGGCTGCCAACATTGCGGCTGTTGCTGAATATCAAAACAAAGATGTAGCGGCTCACTCCAATCCATTCTCACCTAGAGGCAATCCGTTTACAGTTCAACGTAACGGAGATTATGACGATTAATACCCCAGGCATGATATATCTTAATGGTGTTCTTGTAGGTTTGGATGATCTTCCTAGACCTGATTGGTCCAATCAACCTGGATTGCCAGAGCATTTGAGAATAAATCTCGCTAATGTCCGTTGTGTATGTAGTAGTTTAAAGAAAGCTGTAGGCACCGTCTTATACAAAGAAAATCCGGATGAGAAATCATGTGGTTGTATGGTGTTTCTCCTGACACAAGCATTTTTAGCCACACATGAGTTTGAGGTAGATGATGAACTTTTGTTGATGTATCCCGGTGAGTCAGATCATTCTCCATTTGATCAAAGCCCAATTAGAGAATGTATAAAGTGTGATAACATTACATTGGTCACAGGCGATTACCGGACATTGATACCAGAGAAATATGAGGGTATCAATGTTATTAATTGGCATGATTACTTCATGGCATGTGGAAACATACCGGGTATGTTTGACGAAGGCTTTCACGATTGGTACTCGATACGCACTGAAACTCCAACGAAGCTATTCACCTGTTTCAATAATAGGACTAGACCTCACCGTGATATCCTTATGGAAGTTTTCATAGAGATGGGAGTTATAACTCCACAGGGCAATAGGCTAGTAAGTGACACTGCAATATACTCCAATATATCCCAAGGGTATACTCTGGACGAGATTCTGGATAATGAAACACTTCCCTGGAGCACATCATCTCTATATCGTATGGGAATAGGTCCATACAATGATGGTCTGATAGATGTGGTAACAGAGACAGAGGGTGAGTTTGCTATCCGGTTTACGGAGAAGACTTTGAAGCCCATACTGAGAATGAAGCCATTTCTTATCATGGGTGCGCCGGGACATAATCAAGCATTGACAGAATTGGGATTCAAGCAGTATCCTATATTTGATTATTCCTTTGACTCCATAGAAGACATGACAGAAAGAGCAGAATGGTTAGCGGCTCAGGTAGTTCAATATAGCAACAATGACATCCCTTGGATTGAAGAGCAATGCCGTGATATTGCTTTATACAATAGAGAACTAGCCTTTGATTTATGTCTGAAAGCCAAGGATCTTCCAGTTGGCATTCCTTCCGAAGATTGGCAAGCAAATGTCTATAGGCAAAACCATGATAACTTTGAACAGTTCATAGTGGATGAGCGTGACCGAAAGTGACAGTAGAGTCATATACACCCCAGGCTCTAAATCTCACTGATTTTGCGGTAGAGAAAATACAAAGTCTAGCGGATGGCAATTGTCTCCGTGTCCATGTGACTGGCGGTGGCTGTTCTGGTTTTGAATATGGATTTGCCTATGATGATG
>Ga0307984_1000580_pt1 | contig 15968 bp, 15 predicted proteins | sample EllFjometageno78_FD_203169 | JGI IMG/M metagenome (GOLD analysis project Ga0307984, IMG submission 203169) | Marine microbial communities from Ellis Fjord, Antarctic Ocean - #78 | ecosystem: Environmental > Aquatic > Marine > Unclassified | place: Southern Ocean | collected 2014-10-09
ACAACTCAATTAATGATGCAGGAGTCGTAGTCCCGATGCCTACGTTGCCTGCGCTGTCGATAAGCATACGATTGACGTTGTTGGTGAATAACTGTAGTGAGTTATCTGCATTACTATAGCTTAAACGACCATTAGCTATACCACCTGCATCGCCTAAGTAAATCCCTGCTACATTACCAGCTCCAGCAGTTATCTGCATCGATGTAGTGCCTGTTCCTTGAACGTGGAGCTTACTAGCGGGACTAGTCGTTCCAATACCCAAAGACTCAGCAGAAGCGTCCCAGAAAAACTTTGGCGTTGTGCCCGCCGTATCGAAGAAGCTGATGTCTCCTGCGGCTCCGTCAATTAAAAGTCTATCATCCCCAGAAGTTCTCATAACCAAACTGGAAGGGATAGCTGACCCATTAGAAGGTGAGCCTATCCTTGCGTCAAAATTAGAGTTTAAGGAGCCGAATCTAATCAGACAGTCACCGCCTGTGCTTGTTAGGTCTAGCAACTCTGTTGCTGAAGAAGTTAAAGCGCCTACACCATCAACAGTCAGCCCGTCCATCGTGGCTGTGCCAGTAACGTCTATGCCTGTGGAGGTGGTGGATAGTCTTGCAGAGCCTGCGTAATATACTGTAGTCGCTGCGTTATTTGCCCCGTAAAGAAACAATGTTCCATCATTATCAGTAAGCCTTAGATTAGTTCCTCTAACGTATAAATCGCCCGTTCCGCTAGTGTCTGTGACATAACTATTAGACCCATCATGATAAATCTGTAGGTCAGACCCAGCGCCAAAGATAGCCTTACTGTTGTCGGCAAACGTAATGTCATCACCTGTTGATACGGCTAAGTCTGTGCCGCCGGTGGTATTACCAACAGTTAGAACCTCTGGCAAGGAGTCGTGAGCAGCAGAGGAAGTGTCTACATAGGCAGTCGTGGCTACCTTGGTTGAGTTATCCGATGCTGATTGAGTTGTGGCTGTTACTGTACTGGCTAATGCGCCTGAGTAGGTTGTTGCTGTGACTGTGTTGTCTTTAAGAAGCACAGAGTCGATAGTGACTCCAGAGGCCGCTGTGGTCTCGTTAATAGTGTTGGTGGTTAACACCTGTCCACTGTCGATAATCAGGTTGTTAGTACCTGATGTGTTGCCAACAACAAGAACTTCTTCTAAGGAATCGTGGGCAGCGGAGGAGGTATCTACATAAGCTGTGGTTGCCACCTTAGTTGAGTTATCGGAGGCTGATTGGGTAGTAGCTGTTACTGCGCTGGCTAATGCCCCGGTGTAAGTAGCAGCGGTGACTGTCCCTGTGACGTTAACATCACCAGCAACGGTTCCTGTATCAGCGGCAGTAGGCGCTCGCAAGTCAGGACCAGCCTCATTTAACCCTATTAATTCATAGTTTGCCATTTTGCTGCCCTTTTAAAATATTCTGAAATCTGTGCCTGTGGAATTCTTAACATTGGCAGAGACAAGAAAGTTTACTCCTGTCGAGTTTCTTACATCATTGCCCACCGAATAGGTGCTTAGATCGGCAGCCGTAACAATTGTCCAGACTGATATAGCTACTTTCTGCCATGTGTTTGTAGCTACACATATATAAATAAAACCAGGAGACCAGGATACATCGCCTGTGGTTCCTGCTGCCGGTGTGTTTAATGGCACTACCGGGGCTGCTACGTTTAGCTGATCCATTGCACCCTCACCAGTAACAGTGAGCGCACCAGTGGCCGCTGTGCCTGTGATGTTGATAGCGCCTGCACCGGCAATAGAATCACCACTAGTTACTACAAGGTCTGTGCCGCCAGTTATGTTGCCCTTAACAAGCACTTCAGCCAAGGAGTCATCCAGCGCATCCCTGACCCTAACTGTTATCCTAGAAATCTGGTTATCTAAGGACGATAACAATTCATAGAGGTTGCTCTGGCCGCGACCCAATGAATTAATCTTAGGCGAATAATCAACCTGATCCGCAATTCCTTGTAATAAATTCTGCTGGCTTCTCTCTAGCCTGTTGACGATAGATCGCAACGATGAAATCTCTAAGACATCACTAGATATCTCCTGCACCGTAATGTTAATCACATTAGTAATAGCAGAGACAGCCCTGGTCATTTCCAGATAGTCCTCAACCAGAGCGTCAGGCCAATTGGTCATTTCCCGCAAGTCTTCTGCGGTCACTCGTAGAGAGTTGTCTTCTACTACCTCAGCCATACTCGATCACCCCGCGAGAGAAAGCCATCCTTGATCTAGATGCCCATCGCAGCTTAAAACCAAACCAGTTTTCCACATAGCCAAGTCGGTATGCCTCTAATCTTTTTCCGTATGCCCCAGGCGCACCGTAGTCCAGAGTAACTTCCATTCCATAGGCCACGCCATCGTAGGTCATTGACAGGAATAGTGTCGCATCGTCTACGGTATTGAACCCTGGAATGGTATCTATTTTTAACAAATCGACTGAAGCAGATTCTAAATAAATAAATGGAGTAAATAGCTCGCACTCTACAAGAACATCATATTGAGTTGCCTCAAGCTCATTTAAATATCCTATCTTTCCGCTCTGGTTGTCACCGTATACCCATTTCGAGATTCGCGGGTCAAAAATGCCATTCAGTCCACGCCACTTTGCGCCAGTTTCTACATCAGATGATAAGATTGACCAGGCCTGCTCCTTGCCTGCGACAGCGCCAATATTTAGGTTATATAGCATCACCTCATTAGGTAGGTTCAGAATAAGATAAGAATACTCGTCTACAATTCTTGTTTCGAGAGTAGTCTCAGACAGTTGAGCCTCTGTGTACTGAGCAATTACCTGCGACACCTCACGGCTTGCTATCGATGATGCCTGACCAACCCCCAATGCATAGACTGATATATCGCCCTCTTTAGGACCGCCTAGAAAGAACCACTGCCCTGCTATCTCTGCCTTGGCATGAGTAGCTACAAGACCGTAATTTACAGCACGAGAGGGTATTCGAGTGAACGCAAAAAACTCATTCCCTTCGTTGTAAAAGTACTCGATTGTGTATCGATTGAAGGCTATCAACTTGTTATCAGTTGTGCGACCAACGCCTACCGTAGGATCTGGGGAAAACTCTGAGGTGGCAAACTGAAGCGGATCTATTTCCGACTCGTTTGCAATTTTAGTGTGGTATAGGTACTCGCCATCAGTGAAAACGTAGTACCCATCTATCCATGTGGCATCAATAGGAGATCCGAGATCGACATCAGTAATCTGGCGCAATAAGTTAACCGGGTCATACAGCCAATACTGAAAATTGACAACGATAGCCTGGGTCTGGAAGGAGTAAGGAAGGGAGGCAGTATCTAGACCGAGAATAGTTCCCAAAGAAGTATAGGTTCCAGTTGCACTTACCTCTATAAAGTCTGTCTCGCTAAGTCGGTAGTGGGCAGCGAATCTTTCATTCCATATTCCACCTCGGTCAACGCCAACACCATTGCCCAATAAAGTAATGCCAGGTTGTTGCAGCATGTAGCCATCAACGCCAAGAACCGGGCGCATCACTCCTGATACGTTCTTAGGCAGGCCGTCCCGGTAATCTACACGCGAATCAACCTTATCTCCCTTGAGAAGTTGAAGTGTGAGCTCTGTCATTATGACACCTCTGGAGGAGTCAGCACCTCAAAATTTATAAGCCGTATATCTACTCGTCCCGCAGAGTCTGTCACAGTAATCTTGACTAACTGCCAGGGACCAGTTGCAGGACCGGATCCAGAAGGAGCTGAAAGAGTGTAGGTAATATCAGAAGCAGATATGGCGCTGGCAATAATTGTCAATCGCGGATCAACCTCAAGAGTAAACGAAGCAATAGTGTTTAGACCGAGCCAAGCTGAATAGCTCTCAGAATAGTCTTGAATCTCACCAACAAATATCTCTTGATTGCCAGGCATAGTCGGTGGAAGTTCAAGAGGAGTTGAAAATCTATTCCAACCTAGACTCTGGTTGGTGTTTCCAGACCCTCTTGGCATGCTCCTAGATGGTTGAACCTGTCGCAACTGTAGCAGCTTCACAGCGCCAAGAGATGACGAGAATGCTGTTGATGCAAGACCGTAGAGAATAGATGGAACCTGCTTGTTGAAGGCAGGGATTAGTCTGACGGCTAGGTTATAGGCCATCATCGACACAAAGTTTCTTGTGACGTTTGTTACAGAATTCAGGTTTGGTACATTCTCAAAATTATAGTGGACATCAAAATTCAAGTTGCCAAAAAACTCGGCCATCATACCTTCTAGACGGACAAGTGCCAGGGCTTCATCGGAAGGTCGCGGAATAACAGTTATGCCAGAGATTCGGATCTCTTCGTAAGCCTGTTGAATAACTTCATATTTTGTAGTCATGTATCACCATCGGTTAATACTGAAAGAGGGAGCCGAGGCTCCCCCCATGCAGTTATTTTACTTAGAACCGAGTAGCAACACCAACCATCGATGGGTTACGAACCGTAATTCCGTTCCAGGTAAACAAGCGGAACTGAAATGTCATTTTCGTGATGTTGCCATCATAGATCATGTACATCGTTTGTCCGTTAGACATAGTGCTAGACAGAACTTTCTTACCAGCAAATTGCTTGAACAACTCAGCAGGAACCTGACCGCCCATAACCTCGACAGCATCATGATCCCAGAACAAGTTGGTCTTCGCAGTAGCGTCTATATTCAAACGGTCCACAGTAGCGGCGTTTAAAATAGTCGTATCTATATTTGCGTAGGCCTTCTCAAGCACACTAAGCGCAGCATCGTCAGCCGCAATTGGCTTAGGAGAAACTGTGAGGGTAGTGGCATCTGGCTTGGCTATAACAGTGAATGTCATTGCCTGGTCAGTCGGGCTCTTATCATCAAGGCCAATAGCCTTAACAGTCACAGCAGCGTTAGAGAAAGTTACCTTGTCCCCAACATTGTAACCCGCAGATGCAGCAACAACGATATCCGCAGAACGGTAGTCAACATTAGTAACTACACCAGTAGAAGTATTTACGCTTCCACCTTCAGGAGCAAATGATTGATTACCAGTGACAGTAGTCGCTGGGTCAGCACCACCAACTAGGTTGGGCAGGAAGGATCCAGTGTAAACGTCAAAGTTAGCTACGTTAGCGCCGATCTGTCCTTTGCTCCAAGCATCAGACTCAGGACGGCCCTGTAGAGTTTGGCGAGCTGCCAAGTCAGAGGAGAACGCTAGAGTCGCACGGTCATTCAGTAAGAAGCATCTGTCACCACTTGGGCCTTGACGCTCGTCCATGATTGCCTGTGCTTCAGCAATGAAGTTATAGCCGCTAGTCGCATTAGAGCGAATATGCAGCGAACCCTGTAGAGCCATCGCATCTGCGATTGCTGTGTTAACTGCTGAAGCCTGTCTCCGACCTGATGCACGGCCTCGCTTTTCCCAGAAGTTAATGTCACGCATGTCATCAATACGAACATCAACAAAGTCGTTGTTTGGAGTACCCAAGATAGCAGGGTAGGTCTCTTCTATGATGCTGGTCTCTTGCCCAGTAAGGTCAAAGCCAGTAAGAATTGGAGCATGTTGTTCAACAGTGCGCCAGATGAAGTTGTTTGAATTCTGCATGTCAGATGCGTCAGGGGACCAAAAGTCCACCTTATCAAGTAACATTTCTTGAGATTCAAATGTATCTATGGAGTGTTCAAATAGAACTTCGGCAATCTTGCCAGTCGTAATAGCCATGTGGAGCCTCGCATTAAATCAGTTTCAGTTAAAGTCAATTCCCCCAAACCCCCATTGGGCTGGGCATTTCCAATGATGTAACTCGCATCGGAGACGATTGCATAACCGAATTGTTATACCGATTCGTGCGGCCCCTCAGATTTATACCCGCCAGAGGATAGCGGTAGGTTGATTATAGCCCTATTCATAGCTTGGTCAATAGCACAGATATTTTCAGGCAAAAAAAGGGCCAGCTCTTTCAAGTGGCCCAAATACTTCTAGCGGATGAGAATCTATCTTACCATTTCTTTGTGTCTATTCCCGCAGACCTAGCAGCCTTCTTTGCATCATAGGCTTTCTGTATATCGCCCTTTTTATGGGCCGCGTTATAAATTTTCTTGTGAGCAGTTTCTTTCTGGTTACCGGATCCGTTACTAATTATTTCCTCGCCCGGTGATGGAGCTCGACTTATTCTCTTGTCGGGTATAACTAGTCTAGCCTTGAGCTCGCCAAGCATGGCCGCAGTCTTGAGACCCTGACCCTCACTGAATGACTCCACGAAATCCTGCAACTTGGCCTTGTTAACACCCAGGTGATAGAAGACCTTCTCGGATCCCTCGCCCAGATTGTTTATAAGAGCATCGACCACGCTGTCACCGCCTCCTGGGAACAGATTCTCAACAGCCTCGCGTACTCGCTGATCGGATGCCTGATAGGCCTCTGGCTTGATCCCTGACTTCTCTGACAGTGCAGCAGCCCTCTGGTAGTGACTGTCTACGGCATCGTTGGTCTTCTTGGTAGCAGCATCAGTCTGCTCCTTATTCTGCTCTGCAATCGTCTTGGAGGTTCTCTCGTTCTCCCTAAGATCCATCTTGTAGTCAGTCAGAGCCTCGATGTACTCGAAATCACTCCGAAATTTAGCGCGTTCTGGCTTATTACTGACCTGTGCAGGGGTAGGTTTAGAACCATTCTTCTCCATGTTCTCGATGCGTTTCTCAAGCTGGGAGATGGTCTCGTCCTTCTCGGCACTAACCTTATCTGCCTTGGCCTTATACTTGCGCCGAATCTGTCCAGCAGTTGAATTGTCGAAAGGTTTTTTCTCATCATCCTCATCTGTATTGATGACATCTTCCTCGTCACCCTTCAGCCAGGCATTCTCATCCTTGTCATTTTCAAGATCATTGGCATCAGCCTCCTCGGCTAGTTTAAGCTCTGCTTCGAGGTCATCAATCTCATCATTGTTATCATCAGTCTCTAGATCCGGCGCTAACAGATCGACACCTTCCTTGTTGGCCTTTTTTAGTTCTTCTAGGGATATGCTGCCGCTATCTTCTTCAGACATAGTTACTTCCTCTCGCCCTGGGGCGATATTTACTCTGCATCCGGCAGATACGGTTGCTCTAGTCGAGCGTTAGTCGTTAGTAGGTGGATTTTTTCTTCTTTCCAGCCTTGCTCATTGCAATAGCTACTGCCTGGCGATTAGGTCGGCCAGATTTCATTTCTGTCTTGATGTTATCTGATATAACTTTTTTGGATTTTCCTTTCTTTAAGGGCATTATTTGTTCTCCATTATGTTTGCAATATATCGACGTTAAAGAAATCTGGCAGTTATGGCACTTTGTTCCTTATCAAGCGTATAAGTAATTTTTCTATACGGGATATAAGGTAAACATGTGCCATAAGTGCCATGTATTTAGTCGAGCGGCTGTGCGGTAATCTTTATATCAAATGCATCCTGGAATCTTTGCTCTGCGTGGGCCTTGTCATAGTCACCCTTAGCCCAATCCTTCTTGTAGCCGTTCTCGGCGTAGCGTGTAGCCTCCAGATTGGTGTCAAATTCCATATATTCCTTGTTCTCTAGCGCGTATTTGGCCGCATCCTCAAGAGAAAGCTCTTCCAGTTCACCGTCTTTACGCTGGATTATGGTCGGATAGGCAATATACTTGCCGTTAGCCTCGCCACTAGCCATCCTGTGAGTAGATACACTGCCATCCTCGTTGTTAATGACCGGGAATATCGAAGGGTTCAGGTATCGCTCTACAAAGTTGGGATTCGCCATTGTTTTATTCTCTATGTATCAGGTATACTTAATAGCTCAGTTAAATTCATTCACAATTACTAGTGAGCTGCTCTTATGTGCGCTCAAAAAAGCAAATTATCTAACGGGCTGACCGTTGTCACTGCCTGGGATAGCGACAGGGAGGAACTAGAATTCCTCTCCAGGTCTAACTCCCCGCCAGTCCTGGCATCGTCTGTTGATCAGATTGCAAGAGACCGGGCGCGACAATCATCCCGGCTGCGGCAGGAAGAACAACCCCGGAATCAAGAGCCTGGCGAAGAGCCTTGAGTCCTCCGTCCATTAAAATTTGCCTTGCTCTCTGGATGTCCTCTCGTATGGGCATTCCAGTGCGCTCGGCCCATTCTGAGTCACGCAGCATATTGGACTCAGCTTTTCTGATTAACTCCGGCTCGATGTTGTCTCTCATGGTTGGCAACGCATCCATGTCATCCAGGAACTTTGTTGTGGCTTTGCCAGATCCCTGCTCTTTCCATAGCGGTTCATAGTCAAGATATTCGCTCTCTATCTTGTAAGGGACAACATCCGACTCGCCCACAATAGCGCGAAGGTCATCACCGAGAGTGCTTGCCAACTCCTTTTTCAGCTTGCTTCCTTTCCTTGCACCAAACGCATCTGAATAGGTGTCATGAATAAGATTAACCACACCAGAACCAGAGTCTGAAACATAGAATCCATTGTCAGCAGCAAAGTTAGCCAGGGAAGACATCTCGTCTTCTGTTGCCGCCCTCCCTATATCAATCGATAGGCTTGTTCTGTCACCTATGTTGGTTTGTCCGAGAGGAACAACCCTGTGCCATGCCCCTGCATTCTGTACATCAATGTAAGCCCTTCCTGACTCTGCTGTGTCGAGCAATTGTCTGTCGGCATCGAGCACCTTGCCCCTCATCGGGCCTGATGATCCTGTCTGAACCAGAGGCCTCGCTGTATTGGCAGGGTTAGTTTCAAGATTCCCACCCTCTGCACGGAAAGCACCAATAGTGTCATTGGTTGGCTCTGTCAACATCCCGGCGCTATCATATATTCGATCTCTGCCGCGATCATCAGTCCAAGAAGACTCTGGAGATCTTGAAAAATCCTCACGAATATCCATCGATTGATTAGCCATCTCATCCAGTTGTCCAGTCCCAACACCCGGAGTTTGTTCGTAGGTAGCATTGGCCGCATACTTGGGAGAATAACTGCCAAAGTGCATAGCGGCATCTTCAGCAACAATATCCCCGTGTCGTATTTTTTCTCCGGTCCATGCAGCAGCCTGGATCCGCATAGGGTTCCAATCGGTTCCAAGAGCGCCGGAAGCATTCAGTCTAGAGGTGACCTCTTCTGCCACTTCATCCATAAAGGAATGCTGAGTAGAAGAGAATCCACCATCCCAGGGCTTACCATTTTTCTTAACGTATCCCCATGCCCTGCCATCCCATATATCATGCACGGCATTTCCAGATCCATCGCGCCAGTCAGTCGTAAGGTTTTCTGCGAACTCTCCGAGCTTTAATCCTTTGCGATCAGGTCCAGTCTCAGAAAATATATCTCCGCTCTTGGTTGCGCCATTAGGGAATCTTCCGGTGTTTGTATCTAGTCCTGCCGCGTTTTGATTTACACCCTTTGTTAGAAATCCCACATTGTGATCGACCTTCGCGCCAGCAGAGGTTCTTGCTCCAAGTTCTGCTACCTGTTCCCTGGTGATAGTACCCTGGGGCGATACATGATTAATCCACTCGCTCGTGTCCTCATACCAGTATTTACCACCAACTCCTTCCTGAACTCTATCCATATAATTTTGAATAATGCCCTCTAACTTTTCTGGGGTATCTATTCCTTCTGGAGCACCCACATACTGACCGTTAGGCATGCGCTCCCTCGCTCTGGCTACACCCAGAGCCTCTCGTCCCACTCTTCTCGATTCAACAGTGCTCTCAGTGAGATTCTCAGACCTAGAAATATTCTGTGCGTTTCTCTTAACTATTGGAAGTATCGCGGCAACAGAGGGAGAGATACTGGCAGCACCACCAGCCACCCCAACAGTAGAAAGAGCCGCGTTGGCCCAGGTTCTAGACTCAGGATCCTTGAAGTACATCTCTATGTCAGCAGCAAGGCCAGTAATGTCACCAAGAACACCAAAGGGAATTGTTAGAACAGCCGCCTTCTGCATAGGGGTCATCCCCTCAGTGATGGCATCACCAAAAGCTCTAACCTCCCTGTACTTATTATCAAGTGCTGCTTTGAGCTGTTCAGGGTTGTTTAATCCACCCTCGTCATTCAGCGCAACATCTGCAATCTGGTTGCCAATTCCAGAAAGAACTCCCTGCACCCTATCATCAAAGGCGTTCTGTTTATTAACGCGAGATTGAATCCCCGCTGTAGCTTGTGGCTGGCTTTGTTGCGTGATACGCATTAAGCCCATACCTTTGACGTTAACTAGAGCTTCAGACACCTTGTGATAACTCCCCGGTCAGTGGATCGTATTCGTAGATTGGCTGCTGTGGTTGTGGTGCTGGCCGAGACCTAAACCGATCACCCAGCTTCTCCATCGTGTCTGCCTTAACATCCATCGTCTTCGCCTGAGTGAACTCGATGTTAACCCCGGCCTCTGCCGCATCAACCTCTACCGACTTGCGATCCGTCTCGGCCCTAAAGGCATCAACCTGGAGCTTGCCCTGATCGTTCTGGGCGCTGGCCTGATCACTCATGCCCATACGCTGTTCGCGCATCATCTGAGCCTCTGCCTTGCCCTGCTCTGCCATTGCTAGAACCATAGCCGCATCAGGTTCCTGCTCCTGATTAGCCGCCTGCTCCATAAAGGCAATATCCTCATCAGTGGTAGGCTCTTTGAACCCACCCAACAGTAGCTGCTTGTTGCCGTAGTCACGGATGTCATCAAGGTCCACGCCATCGATCAGCATCAGACCCTTCAACGAGAGGGCTCTGTGCATCTGTGGATCCGTAGCGGCAAACTGATTAGCCAATTCGCGCAATTCAACTCGCGTCTTTTCTTTTTTACTCGTGTACGAATGCCCAACTTCAGCAAACACCTCGAACTCTTGGTTAGTCAGGTCATTCAGGACAACTAACTCACCGGACTCCTTGTCCAAGATTGTCTCCATTATCTCTACTGACTCGCGTTCACCATCTGGTCTGGTGACTGTCACCTTACGCGGTGAGTCGAAGATAATCGATGACATGCCTGCATATATCTGAGCATCCCATCGCTTGGCAAATTTTAGATTCTGCTGATAGACAACCGACTGCATGTCAAACTCGGCCCTCATCTGCTCCATCGCATAGCCTGACATCGCTGGGTCAGCAAAATTGTCAGGAAGACCGGGGTCAGCGACATCTTTCACAGCCTCTCTGGTCTCGACTGCTAGATCGCGCATCCCTTGCGGCAGTTCTGCCGTAGGCATCATCGCTGTTGGACCTATAGGCAGATCAGCGCCGGACGCATCTTTACGCTGTTGCAGATAGTACGGATAGTTGTTATCGGAACCAGTCTCCTCATACATAGACTCGAACCCAGCAATCTGCTCAGGAAAGAATATAGGCTTAGGCCTGGGCGATCTGCTAACAATGTCAGCCAGATAGGACAGCATGAAGTTTCTTAGGCGCTGTGGATCCTTAGCAAGACGGACAACGCCCTCCCAAATTTCCTCGCCCTCTACGAATGTGTGTTCGCCGTAAGTATGAACAACCGGGATGTGCGTACCTGGAACGTCCTCTACCTTCAGAATCTCCTCGCCGGATGCAATGTATCTCTTAACCTGCCATCTCTTAATAGACTTCTCAGAGACTATCTCGTAGCCCTGCTCGATGAGCTCGTCCATGATCGACACATCAGAGTTCTCGCCCCCTTTCAGCAGGTCAGACTCGCGCAGCAATAGCTCTTGGCCCATTGGGTCAGTGAATGTCAGAACCTTGTCTTTGATCTTTGTGCGCTGATAGAAACGAACAATATAGAACAACTGGTTCTGGCCGGAAATCCAAGGGAAGGTGTAGCTTTGCTCTGGGCTGGCAAAGTTGGCCGGGGCGCAAGTAGTAGTGTTTCCAGTTAACTCCTCGTAGAGCTCTTGATATCCATCCTTAGTGAATGGCTCAAGGATGCTCCAATTACGAGCATCAGACTTGTCCAAGCTCTTCGCGTTCGCGTCAGGGAAGCTGTTGTTATTAGCCTCGTAGATTGGCCTGCGGCGAATAACCTGATTCCGGTCACCTGCATTGTTCGTCTGGTACTCAGTAAATAGCTCCCACCCGCCGACTCCACAATCCACGCATTCTAGTGCCGCATTATCATAAGACTCTAATGTGCTGTTGCGTCTGTCTTCGGTTAGATAGAGGCCGTCAAGAAGCTCTGCCCCATCATCGCGCTCGTCATCAAGCGGGACAAAGTCTATCTGGATAGGGTTAGACCTGAGATCCGCGATAATCTTTCGGGTAGCCTTGCGAATAAGGTTGAACTCGCCGCGATACTGAAGTTGGCTATCGCTTAATAAACCATCGTCCCATTGACTAACACGAGAAAATACGCGGTCATCAGCAGCTCGTTCACGGGTAACTTGGTTTGCTTGATAGTTTTGATCATGTAGGCGCTTTAGCTCTTCAAGAGTAAGATCGGCCATTAGTGGTATCCTAAATATTGAAGACAGGGTGCTTAATTAGTTTTCTTCATTGAATCTACGGAATGTCATTAGCAAGCCTATCTCATGCGTATTGGATGTATCGGTCGAGGTATGTACACGTTTGTATGATTATAAGCCGGAATGTGCCTAAATGTCTGCATTGCTGAGTCGAATAAATTTGGAGAGGTTATCCTGAACCTAGACCCCTTCATCTCCTGCTTAGTGTATAGCTCGTTCAGCCCATTACTATTGGGCTTTATGGGCAGTCGGCAGGTCTCAGCCCGTAGCTTAGGAAGTAGGGCTATATCACTGCTAAAACTTATACACAGGTCTGGATCCGCAAACTCACCAAAAACTACCCACCGATAAGTCCTATATATTCGGTCCCTAAACTCCCAGGCGTACTGGCCCCGCTTATTTCTAAATGTGTCCTTTATTTTTTGTTGATGGTGGACGGGGTTCGCTAGGGAAGGCTTGTAGATTGAGTCAGGATTGTCGGGTGATTCTGCTGCATTGAACACAGATAGCTGAACAGCCTTACCAGAGAAGTCCTTAGCCATCTGCTCGCCAAGGCCTGCCCCCATTCCATTGCCGTCCCATGAGAACGCATCAACACCGTGCTCTATTGCGAGATTTGCAGCCCAGTGACCGCCCTCATTGACATCACCATCGATCTTCTCCTGAATGTCCATGACCACTGAGCCGTGCCGCATAGCGTAGCCCTTCGAGTCTGGACCTCGGTCTGATGGGTCATGACTGGCAACCTTTGCGCCTCGTGGCTCCCAGCCTAGACGGATGTGGCTATCCACGCAGGCATCAAACCATTCGGCCATGACTAAGGCCGAGTCAACTGAGTCATTGAAATGCCCTAGCCAAACGTGATCGTACATTGCCTGGGGAAGGTTGGCCTCATCCCACAAACGCTCATCCTCAAGCCCAGATTCTCCAAACCACGGGTTGTCAGTGTAGTTCACTCTGAGGATAAGGTGCAGGGTGTCCTCAAATATGCCGTTAGATTCAAGCTCTGACATGTAGGGCATCAGGAATCTCTTGCTGAAGGGATCTTCACTACTGCCAGGGTTGGCTACGAAATACATCTTAACTGGCGCTGTGCTTGAAAGGATGTCGCTAATCTCCTCCTTGAGCGAAGGCTCTTCGTCCTTGGGCTTGAACTGAACCGGCAATCCTTTGTTGGGCTTGGCACGAACAGTCGGGGTGAGTGCTCTGAGAGAGTCGGCGCTAGTTGTCTGACTTTCTTCCATCCAGAAATTAGTAAATCCGTGTGCCGATTTGATGCTGTCAGTTGACCTGGCAAGCCCAGCAAACTCGAATGCGGCCTTTTCATTATTGCTGATCGCATGATTGAGCACCTCAAAGCCGGTAAACTCTAACCGCTCGATCTCCTCCTTGAGCAGTGAGTGTACTGAGTTGCGAATAGAGGATTGATATTCGCGCAGGCAGTATGTCTTGTGTCCGTTGTCCCTATTGTCACCCAGAACTATGTCACCCACCCCAATAGACTTCCCAGATCCTCGTCCCCCGTACACGACATTGAATCTCTTCGTGCTAGTAACTACCCTCTCCATTATCTTCGCTAAATATATCTGGACCTTCTCCTGGCTTTCTACCCAAGTCGCTGAACTTCTGTCGTAAACTATGGAATGCAAAAACCCTTTCTCAGGGCATACAAAGCCGTAGACTGTCGAGTCTCTAATAATACCCCTGTCCTTGAGCTCTGATGTGTATCGCAGCTCTAGCTCTGCCTCAATAAACTGTTCCTCTGCGTTCATCAGTGAACATCTGCCTTTGTGATCGGGCTCTGTCCTCGAATCTCTCTAAGCCTCGCCTCTAGGTCTTCGGTTGGCATGTCCTTGATCTCGTTCTTGTTCGTGTTCTCGATCTTCTCAGAGTAGCCGTGCTTGCCCAGGACCAGCTTGGTGATGGCCGAGTTGAACTTGCCGTCTACCCCCTTCTGGACGAGGATAAATTCTCCCAATTCGTTTGCACGAGCCAATATGTCTATAAATTCTTGATTGCCCTCTGCTGCCCACTTGTAAAGAACAGCCCTGCTTACCTGTAGATAGATAGCCAATCCCAGCACACTCGGGAAGTTGTGATCCTCTTCGTTCTTCCATCCTCCGTCCAAGTAATCCTTAGCCATCTGCACAAGTTCTGGCGTACACAGAGTAGGCCTTCCGACCTTTCGCTTGACCTCATCAGACTTGTTTTCAGGTAATTCTTCCTGCTTATCGGTGGTCTTGGTCATTCATGATGCCCTGAAGTAGTGATTATTAGTGGGAATACGACTAGTTTACCTATTTCTCACATTTATTTATACAATTAGCTTGTTTGTCCGTACAAATTAGGTATACTTAATGTCGTTGGGTTGGCCAACACCTTAAATGCTTAGGAGATACACAATGAACATCATCGAAACAATCAATAACATCGCAGCCGTTGAAGCAATTCTAATCAAGACAGACAAGCACGGTAATAAAAAATACCGCACTGAGATAGTCCTGAATGATGGCGAAAGGATCGTAATCAAGAAGTCAGGCAACTTGCCTGTTCAGGTCCAGGTCTATAGCGCGCCGATCAACGGTAACGCCAGGGAAGAGCTGGCTAGACACTTCACCTTCGCACAGTCGGTTAACGCTTACGCCAAGGATGCACACCTGGGAGGATTCAGGGTCCGGATTCCTGTAGGGGTTTTGGTAGAGACTGAAACAGTACACGCATCAGGACGAGTAACTACTTCTCCGGCGGTTTGTGCAGACTGCGGAGATAAACTCAACAGTTCAGGCGCTTGCCCCAACGTACTGTAACAAACCAACCAGGACACCAGCCCCGCTTAATTGCGGGTTTGGTGGTAGTAAAACTAGCTTAGGAGAACGAGATGGACAATTTTACCGCAGTAGGAATCGCAGAAGGATTCATTGAAGCAGATTCAGAGGAGCAGGCCATTGAAGCATGGCAGTACCTTCACGACACTGGCCTGGCTTACACACTCCAGGGATGGTTTGGACGTAACGCACAGTCACTAATAGCGGAGGGCGTGATCAATGGATAAGACAATCAAAGAATTCACCGGGCAAGTATCAGGCCCAAGCCTATGCAAAGGCACTCACACGGTCCCTGCTGGGGCCAGGGTAAGCGATAACGGTGGTGGGTCTTATTGGTTAGAAGACTTCTCATTCATCGAAGGTAGCGGCGATAAGCATGATGCGATTCATTATGGCTTTATTATCCCCGCAGAATTTGTGGAGCAAACAGCATGATCCAGATATTCAAAAGGAAGGTATGGGAAAAGGATCCAAGCTATCCGGGTGGGTACGCTCCACACAACGGCATGCGAACCAATGTCAAAGTTGTTGATGATGAGGAAGAGGCGCGAAGGATCTGCAAGGAATCGAATCAGCATGTACCTAAGAGCGGCACTGCTGGCTATTACAACTTTCTTTGGACGGAGTACACGGCGATATGAAACGTACATACGTTGAGGTGGAGTGCGATTACTGCCAATCGGTAGAGCACTTCTCTCCTGGGTTTGTAAACGAGCAGGCCAGGGAGCACGGATGGGTCATCACCAGGAACGGCAAGCACTATTGCCAGAAA
>Ga0307984_1000581_pt1 | contig 15947 bp, 21 predicted proteins | sample EllFjometageno78_FD_203169 | JGI IMG/M metagenome (GOLD analysis project Ga0307984, IMG submission 203169) | Marine microbial communities from Ellis Fjord, Antarctic Ocean - #78 | ecosystem: Environmental > Aquatic > Marine > Unclassified | place: Southern Ocean | collected 2014-10-09
TTTCAGAATCTAACAATATAGCACCGGTTTTTACCTCTTCTCTATGGAAGCTAGTAGTGTATGGGCTACCCGGGTATAGAATGTTTCTCTGGCTGTTCTTGTAACTGTGCAAATCCGCAGCAAGAACCACATCCCAACCATCTAACCTTGTAAGGTCAATTTCTGGCTTTACATGTGGTTCTATAGCGCCTCGCACATGTGTTAGCAGAATCTTATTGTTAGGCTCGGGAAATTCTTTGTCCTTAAGTCTATTGTAAGGGATTATGTCAAACACTTCATTACTAAAGTAATCATCTATGATTGTTACAAGAGGATTAAGGTCGTTAGTGGCTTTCTTTAAAAAGGAAAGTATGGTAGTATTCCTGGTCAGTGCTTCATGATTTCCTGCGAAGGCTATTGTTGGTACCTTACAGGAAGATATTAACTCAAAGTATACCTCCACTTCCTCAACTGTAGGGTTAGCCCGGTCAAAGATGTCCCCCATAATTACAAGCATATCCGCCTGCTTTTGCATTTCTTGCAATTGTTCTACAAACATGCTGAATCTATCTTTGTACCATTGAACAGGTACATTCTTCTGATTTAGCTTGATATGAATATCGCCAGTTGCGCAGATTCTCATTGCTTAGCCCTACCGTGGTTCTCGTGAAACCCATACTTAATTTCCCCTTGCTTTCTAGCCTCCGCAGCTTCCTCCATAGTAGTGAATGTCCCAAAGGATTTACTTTTCCCATTTATCTCAAGTACGGCTCGGTACCTAGTACCAGATCTATATACCCCTGTCACACCCGTAGTATTTGTCGAGTACTTACAAGCATTACGCATGTTTTCTTCCCTAGTCGCTTTCCGTAGGTTTTCCCACCTATTATCAAAGCGTACCCCATTTATGTGATCTACCTCATTTTCAGGTACTTTACCCTCCATATACAAGAAGGCTAATCTATGGGCTAGATAGGGTACGCTAACAAGAGCTATTTGGTTATACCCCTGAGAATTTTTGCACCCGGCTAAAGCGCCGTTCCGTACCTTACCGCATGTTATATTGTGTGTAAACTCGCCTGTTAATGGGTCATAGTGAATTAACTTTTTCAGTAATTCCTGGTCTAGTACCGTACTAGAAGCACACAATAGGTTAGCATAGCTGTTATTAAGCCTATCCCCATCTATATGTCTGACCTTCCCTTGTGGGTAAAACCCTTCCATATATAAAATTGCTACCTTGTGCGCAGTTAGTTGCTTTGTATCTATATTTAGCTTCCTACCCCCAGCTACTGTAGTTCCCGCCAGTGTACCTGCTGATATACCTTTACGTCCCTTCCACCAAAACTCCCCGCAGTACGGATCATAGTGTAGCAGTTCTTTCAATCTTTCTTGTGTTAGTTCTGTCATAGTAATAGGGCTCCAACTTTCGCTGAAGCCCTCTCCCATATAAGTTTATTGCGCTATATCACCAAGCTCGTCAATCGCTTCTTTGTCAGTACCTGTGTCATCTGAGCCAGAATCTGAATCTTTAGTAATGCGCTCTAATAGAGCTTTTACTTCATCAGAGGTTGCGCGTGGATACGCTGCATCAATACCAGGATCGGCTGCTACTAGAGCTTTCTCCGCATCTGTAAGTGCTGATGGCTTGCAGCGTAGTGGCTGCAGTGAATAAGCAATATCCCATACATTGCTGCCTGTTTTAGCCTTCTTGAAGTGAAGCGAGTAACCTGTCTCTGGATCAGTGGGGTCACCAAGATCAGTGGCTAAGTCTCTAACTTGTTCGAATAATTTCTTTTTCAAGTTGAGAGCCTTAACCTTGCCATCCGTTGGGTCGATACACAGCACAGCATAGTTCCAAGAGCACTTAGCCTCTGGGAAGAACTCCTGCACATAGTCGCGATCCTTGTTGTCGAATTTCTCAGTAACTCTGTTAAACGCTAAGCACTCTACTGGAATATCCTTTCCATTTGTGCCTTTGACCCAGTACACATAGCGTGGCAGAATGTCTCCTACCATACGTACAATATTGTCACCATCTACGTACTTAAAAGTATCAATAGACTTTTGTGCAGTGCCTTTAGCTTTTGTGAATGAAATAGCCATGTGTTGTAATTCCTTATTAGTGTTGTGAGTAAAATTACTCGTATTTAAAAGTTATGCTTTTACTAGTAATATCTAGTAATTTGTTGCTTTTTATTGCCCTTAAATCAATATCAGGGAAAAAACTTAAATCTAAGTTCTTACTCCCTAGTATCTTATAAGACGCAAAGTCGCGGCGTCCTGCTAGTTTGATATACTGCGCTTTATATACTACATCAGTGTTGTCTTTGAATAGATCCGCTGCGTTTAGTAAAAAGCTAGTACCTTGTGCCAACCCGTCTATTGGCTTGTGTTTCTCGAAGGTGTTGCGTGGTATTACCCTGCCTAAAGACAGCTTCCGTAGTGCTTCGACTAGGAAGGTTGTATCACCCGCTGTCACAGCTTCAAGTAATTCTAAATTGAAGAATAATATTTTCATTATGAGTATCTTGTTGTTTAAATTTTCATTATAAAGTATTATACCACAGAAATTAAACATTTTCAAGTCTAAATTTTACAATGTACTAATCTCCCACTGCTTCCTTAGGTACAGCTCAAGCCTAGCAGTGTTCTGTCTCTTATCGTTCCAGCCTGCAAACTGGAAATCCAGCACCGTAGGTGCAAGCTTTCCGACGTGCCTGCGTTGAATCCTTCCTATGATTTGCTCCAGTAAAGAGTCGTTGTTAATCGGAGTAGCTAGGAGAACGCAGCTTAGAGGGTTGATGCTAATTCCTTCACTAAAAATCCCGCGTGATCCCGCTATACAAGATATTTCTCCATCAAGTATCTGACGCTTAGCTTCATTCCTATCCCCTATCTCTCCGGTAACGACAGCACAAGCGTCTCCTAGCATTTCTCCCATAGCTACTAGGAATTCCACTCTATCAGATATTATTAGTACTTTGTGCCCCTTATCTATCTGAACTGCGGCTACTTTAGCAACAAGATTTAAGTACTTTTTGTCTCGCACTAGCTGGGTTATTCTATCAACCCAAGCTAGGTCTGCATTCAGAGTAATACCCGTCTTTACTAGAAGTATCTTAGGAGTTAGGGTATTGGCCTCTGGTGGTATGAGTACCTTTGAACCAAAGTAATCAGGAATAACCACGTGCTTCTTGTCTTTCCGTACCAGGGTACCACTAAGCCCGATCCTGTATCTTGCGTACATCCCATTAACAATCTCTGAGAATGTGGTAGCTGCTGTTCTATGACACTCATCCACTATAACTGTACCAAACTCTTTAGCCACTGTGCCAACATGCTTCTTCAGCGTTTGGGTGTTAGCAACAGTTATAATCTTATCTTTATAGTCTAGCTTCCCCCCACCAATAACTCCAGCTTCTATCCCAAATAGTGTTGCTATTTCTTCTACCCACTGATCTCTAAGTGCCACAGTATGTGTTACTATTAGAGTGCGTTGCCCAAACTTCTTAGCTAAGTATAATCCAACAAAGGACTTACCCCAACCCACAAGAGCGTTTATAATACATGAGTCATCCGCCTCATCATAAATTACCTGCTGGTTATCATATAAAGGAAACTTACATTCAGGGAATTCAACCGGAACAAGCACTCTATTATCTACAATCTCGTAGTCTTCTGGGATTAAATCCATACGCATTTGAGGTATACTAAGAATACCTTTCGGTAGGTTCTTATAATTCTTTATAGTCAGGACAGGGTTGCCTTTCCCACCTCTTCCCCCAGCCGCAACGATTATCTTGTACGTTAATCTCTTACGTATTTCCGCAGTAATCAGCTCCCCTGGATTATCTAAATATATCCTGTTTGATATAATTGCTTTAGGCATCTATATTTTCCTGTATGTGTCTTTAAAAGGTTCCTCGTACAAACCGTAAATAATACGTGCTTTGCCCCATTCTAGTACACCCGCGTACTGCACTGAAAGCTCTGGTACATAAAATACCTTAAAGCGTTCCACTAGACCATGCACTTCTATGAGTGCTCCAGTAGCCACGCCCGGAATAACTTTTTTAATCTTAAAACAGCGTAGTCTGGCGCGTGTGGTTTTTGTGTACTTAAATGTATACCCTTTGTTGTCTATAAACCACCTATTGGTACACTTAGATATCTTTAAAAAATCAGACAAAAAGTATACTGCGTATTTTAAAGGCAGCAGGTTGTGTTTTATTAGCAACCTGCGACGCCCAAGAGTGTTTCCAGCCACACTCTTGTCGTCTAGAATCTTAATTGTGGTTACTAGACCTTCATCGGTAAGTGCCTCAGTAGTGTATGTCAGCAGTTGCCCGTTTACCTCGGGGACTTTAGTCCCCAGAGGGAAGACGGGCCAGCTTACCTTCGACAAATCCATATTGAACCTCGTATTTACCAAAACTATAATCATTACCTACTTCTACATCAATGCCGATAGGAGTACCCGGTATTGAACATCCGTAGTCTTTTTGTGTGTTTCTAGCTAATATCTCTTTGTACTCTTCTAACACATCATCTTTTACTACAGAACTTACCGAATCGTGTACCAGCATAAAGATATTAGCGTCCAGCCCTTTCTCTTTACACTCCCGCTGTGTATTCATTGCTGCCAACAGGTTAATATCTGAACTCAAATTTTGTATAATTGCATTCACCCCGCTTCTGGTAGACTGAGCCGCTATAGCTTTATCTGAAGAGAAGACGTTACTTAGTCTTCTCTTTCTACCGAAGAATGAGTAAATAAACCCATTCTCCTTTATTGACTTAGCACTGGCATCCAACCAACTCTTTAGCACATGGAATTTATCAAAATAAGTCTTGATATCTTCCTGCGCTTGGCTTGTTGAGTACTCTCGCCCGGTAGCCTTACTAACTGTCTCTGCCACACTCTTAGCGCCTGAACCGTATAAAATCCCAAATGATATCGCTTTCGCGCTCTGACGTAGCTCTGGGTACAAACTCTTGACTTCTCCCACAGAGCACATCAAGCCAAAAACTGACTTAGCAATGCTTGAGTGGAAGTCCCCCCCCGAACTAAATACTTTTTGTAATTCCCTATCTCCTGCTAATACTGCTGCGTAATACATCTCAGCTGTTTGTAGCGGTTAACTCTAAGCCTTTCAACTTAGACCGGACTATATCTTCAACCTCTTTTAATGAAAATGCAAATACAACTGTATCTGAAAGCGATAACTTCCAGTTCATTGTATCGTTGTATTTCTGACCCAAGCCGTTGTTAGCAGTAGTTATTTCTAATACTAGAGATAAGCTCTCTATGTAGAAATCTGCTGTGTGCTTAGTGCCTGTATTAAATAAGTCGTCATATTTAACCTGTCTTTGTATACCTTGTTCTGGTATTAGTATCAGTAACGTTTTATATGCTTCATATTCAATTTTTGAATCAAAATTACCTAATTCAGTAGAAATTCTATTACCTGTTACTCTATGTGGATTACAATACTCACATACTAGGTACTCAGCAGTATACACATGTGCCCCCGATCTTTCTACGGTATTTTCACATGTGTGACACTTGTACACGTATGCAGCGCCACTAGTTCTACGGGTTTTTTCTACTATGCTAAAACCTTCAAATATATCATAAGTACTAAGCGGTTTACTTTTACCTCCCACACCCCTACACATTCTGCATAGTCTATTATTTGCAGTTACCATTCTCTGTAGCGTACCGTATAGAAGAACTTCCTCAAAGTTACACGCTGTACATTTAGTAAGTACGCTAGCATGCCCGGTATCTGACAAGGTACTGCTAATCCAGGATAAACCTACTTTCTCTATTATGTTACTCACTTTAATAGGGTCGTATGCGTACCCTTTTTCACCAGTTCCTTTGATACGCCCTAAGAACTCCCTACAATTGAACCCGTACCTTCGTAACGCGCCTATATTAGTACCAGTAGGTATTTCACCCCTTCTAGCACTGCTTTTCTGCCAAAGCTGAACACCCGCAGGTATTTCTACATCATTTTCATTAAACCATTTTCTAGCTTTTAATGCCAGACTTTCGAGGTTGTCCCCTATTTCGTATATGCTTTTGTTGTTACTCATATCCTACTCCTTTCGGATAGTCTCTGAACGTTCAACCAATTAACTTGGAGGCTTCGCTGCTGATTGACCAATCCATAATATTTTTAACATTCAAGCTCGCCGTTACCAGCCACTTTGTAGTTATTACGGCTCTAAGGTTGTTCCAGCAATTAAAGGGATGTTTACCTTACTGTTACCAGTAAGGGGGACCTACACTTGATCCTGTGATACTAATACGTAGCCCTCGGGGGCTACTATACAACTTTTAATGATAGAATCATCCCTAGGCAATTGTTGAGCGTTAAACTTTCCAGAGCTGCTTAACCTGCCAGACGTAGTAAAGATTAAATTAAAGTTAGTACGTACTCTACCATCTCTATTTATAGCAGGAATTAATTTGCTAACATATGTATTCATTAGCTTAGTTAATTTCTTAATCTTTAGTAATGCGCCAGGCAGAGCATGTTGCTCAGTCAGCGTAGTTAACACTTCTGCGTCTGTAGATATAGCACCCGTACCTGTTTTCTTACCTGTAGGTACTAGCCCTATATAGTCAAATAGCAGTTTCCTTAGCTGAATAACACTATTAGGGTTAAACACTGCATTTTGAGCTGCCTCAAACCTATTAACTTCATCAAACTCGTATATTGCTGCTTTAGCTTCCTGAATGCTAGTAGTTAAGTACTCTTCTGCGTTCTCTAGTCGCTGCTTATCAAACGGGATTCCGACTTCTTCCATACCCATTAAGAAGATAGTACCCGGAAGCAGTAGTGTATTGTACACAGATAACAGCTTAGGGTTCTTCTCTAGTATAGGCTTGAATTTACCGTATAATACATAGGTAATTGCGGAATCTATGCAAGCATACGGCCACATCGTTTCATAAGGTATTAAGTCATAAGTGAAGTCGTCCTTAAGTATTTTATGTGTTCTACAGTATTCAGATTTAAACGCGTCTAACTCTGCGTCGTAATCACCATATTCAGTGTACTTTAAAGCAAGCGCCTTTAGTGAGTGTGAGCTATTCTCGTCTAGTGCGTAGTGCATGAGCATGGTATCTTCAGTAGCATCTTCTCTAAATGTAATACCTAAGTGATACTCTAGCATCTTCCAGTCAAACTTTAGGTTATGGAAGACTGTTATGAATTTGTCTGAAATTTCCTGTAGCAGCGAAATACATTCTTCATCCAAACAATCAGTTAGTATGTAAACACCTTGGGCTTCTTTATACGTTAAAGAAATCCCTAACACATACCCGTCTCGCGGGTACAATCCTGTAGTCTCAGTATCCCAAGCTACAGCGACCGTAGCGTTTGCTAATACTTCTAGCAGGTGCGCTTTAGCTTCTTCCGTACTACATATACCAGAGAAATCACCCGCTGTGGAAGTTATTGCTTCACCAGCATATATTCTAGTAAGCCTATCCATCGCTCGCTGGAAGTCTGGTTTACCTTCCGGCTTAAATATTAGCATAGCAGGGTTACTGATACACACGTACTTATCGTTTACCAACTGCCCTGCCATATTAGTCACGCTAGTAACTTTAGCATACTCTTTAGCCGCCTCACTACCTACGAGGATAACTAAGTCATAAGGCTCTGCGTCAAACTCTAGTGTAACATCTTTCTTTAGCAGTTTCTTAATTGGTACGTCCGACATGTGAAAATGGTCGAACGCAAACTCAATATACTTGCCGTAATTAGCTTTACTAGGTGCTTTGTCGATTAGTGCTACTTTTTTCATAGTACCCATTCTACTGTACCCTCCAACTGCTTAGAAATATCCTCCTGCAGAGCCGGAGAGATAGGTACATCTTCCAGTACCCTTCGTATACCATCAGATACTCTGCGATTATGCGACGGGGGGCACCCGCCCATGTTATCTAACAGTGCTATTAATACTGCGATTTCTTCTGCGGTTAACTCTACAACTGCTCCAGTTGCTGTTCCTGGGTGTGTTTCAATTATTTTCATTTTTGTTTCTCCTTTTATACTTTATTATAGTGTATTATACTGTAAATTTGATCCGCTGTCAAGTCTGCCGGATCTTCGCCGTCTTTTAAATCAAGTATCTCAACCACGAAATCCTCTGCCTCTATTAGTGGTCGCATACTTTTAGCTGCCTTTCTGCCAGCTTCATCCCCATCAAATAATATTGTCACTTTCTCTATACCTTGAGCTTTGTAGGGTAATAGTTTAGTACCTAGGTCACCCGTTAGGGTATTAGTACCGAAGGTACACACTGTATTCTTAGCACCGTTATCGTACATATGCAACATATCAAATATACCCTCAACTAAAAAGATTTCTTTAGTTTCTTTTGGCATAATGACTGGAAAGAGCTGCAGTTGCACGCCCCTAGGGTAGTTTAGATACCTAGGATACCCTGCCCCTAGTGTTTGCCTCCCTACGAATACTTGGGTCTTACCAGATGCGTTGGTAATAGGAAATATAATCCTATCCTCAAGTTCCTTAACCTTAGTATTCTTAAACGCCCCGAAGTGCAGTAGTGTTTCTTTTGAAATACCCCTGTATTCCAATAACCAAGGTGCTGAACCTTCTGGGTGACTTAATCCTAGTAGCATAGTTTTCAATGCGTCCAATTTCTTTTTTAGCACACTAGTTCTTACACTAGTTCGGCTTGTTACCACCCCGTAGTATTTAAAGATGTTACCTTTAAACCCACAAGATAAGCAATTAAATATACCACTATCCTGGTTTATTCTTAGGCTAGGGTTACTATCGTCATGCTCAGGATTCAAGCATTTTATTTTATAGTCCTGCCCCGACACCATAGGATGCTGCTGGTTTTTTACTAGTAGATTATATACGTCAGTCATTTAAGAGTTCCATTGTAAGTCGTTAACACCTTCGCCTCCTTTTTCTAGTGTTACACCGGAAGCCTTAGCACCTTTAGTAGGCTTATCTATCGACTGTGGGGATATTGTTAAAGTACTCCAGTCCACTGGACAAGTAAAGCTGATTTGCGGAGCGCCACGCAGCTTAGTAGAGTCAAAGGAGATACAGTCATCATGCGCTTCTATGATGAGTGAAATATCCGCGGAATCTAAAATACCTTTAGAAAACCTAGCTTCGCCAGTCTTGTCAATCTGGTACGGACTAACTAACGCTATCTCATGCTTTCTAGCGATATTCTTTAGCTTCTTAGACAGCTCCATCTGTGGTTTCCAATCATATTGTTCACCTCCTAGGCTAATCTGGTTAATGTAGTCAATAATTACTACAGTAAGTTTGTTTCCGAACCTAGCTTTAGCTTTCCCGATTTGGAGGTCTATCGCCCCTAGGGTCAGGTCTTTATCATCCACAATAATCATCTGGTTGTCTTGCTTTAGCTCGTAGTTTCGTACTAGAGTCTCCTCGAATTTGAACTTATCCTTGTGTTCTAGAAAATCGTCTAGCACTTCTTGTGCGTCTACGAACATATCTACCCTAGTACGCGCCATTGCTAGTATATCTTCGTTGCTTAACTTATTATTCTTAAGGGCTTGTAAGTTAACTCCGCTAAGCATTGCCATATGTCGTTGATGTACTTCAGCCGCTGTCATTTCAATACTAAGGTACAAAGACGTGTTACCTGCCCTGTACTGATTAGTAAAGATATTGCTACTAACTAGGGATTTGCCAGAACCTCGCATACCGCCTATATATAGTACTTCTTGCCTAGCCAGGCCGCCAATAGCTGCATCAAACGCGTGGTTCAGTCCTAGGTTAATTCTTTCTCTATCTACATCTTCCTGGCGTTGAAATACCATTAAGTCCCGCATAGTAAATACTGTTTCAGAAGTGTGCGTCTTATCTTCTAGTGCTAGTACCATCTCTGCTAGGTTATTCTTAACTTCGGCGGAATCATATAGAGGTAGATTGTCTATAAATGGTTCTAATAACTTTATTGTTTCGTTTTGTGTGTACTGATCTATTAAAGCATCCAATATTACTTCTATGGATACGTCTGGGACTTCTAGCATACGCACTATAGCTAAGATAGAAATTATAGGCCCATCGCGCAACAGTGCGTCTAGCGTATCGAAAGAAGGTAGCTCGCCATACTTCTCATAGTGCTTACCAATAACCGCGTATAGGCTAGAGTACGCTGAATCTAAAAATACTAACTTCAACTTGCTGTAGACTTCAATATTTTGTTCAGCTAGTATCTTGTGCAGCAGTACGCAAGAGATATCCACTAGGTCGTTACCTTAGCTTCATTATCCATTATAACTTGATCTGCAATATCTGCTACTTTAGCTAGTACTTTATTCCGTAGATTTGTTACTTCGTTGTGATAGTCTTTGTTCTTTTCAAATAACAGAGAAACCTGTTCATGTGTTAGTAACTGTTGTAGCCCAAAGTAAATGTGGTCATAAGCTAACATGGACTCTGGTGTTACCTCTACATGTGCTAGCTTCCCATAGTTGTGTTCAGCCTGTTTTACTATGGACTCAACCGTCAGGCTCGTGTTGTCAAAATACTGTACGTTTACTTTCATAATACTCCAAGAATAATGCCGGAAGTCATTTGCACAACTCCCGGCAGGGTTTCTATACTTCTATTTGATACTAAACTTCTGTAGAAGCCTTTGCTAATGCTTTAGCATGTTTTGCAGCGCCGTCGTAGTCGGATACTGCAATGCCTCTACGGGTTAGGGTTGTCTTTACGCCCCTATCTGTCTTGTCGACAGCAAGAGCAATCTCTGCTACAGTCATTGTTGCGATTGCGTCACCCAAGTCATCATAAGGATCAGATGCGTTCTTGGCAGTAGAAGTGCGCTGCGTAGGAATCTTAGCAATAGCACCTTTGGTATACAAAGATAATGCTTTACCGCGAACTGAGTTAGTTTTGAAACCCAAAGCCGTAGCGATGTCTTCCAAGAAAGCCCCACTATTAGCCATTTCAATAAAAGTGGCTTCTTCATCCTGTGTGTACACACTTACCGCAGCCACTTGCTCGGTAGCTTTCACTAAGGAGGTTAGTTGCATGGATAATAGCTTGCCCTGTACTTGTTTAGCTGAGAAGCTGCCATCTGCAAACTGTTCGCCAATTTCACGATAGTTAAGCAGACCCTTATTAGCTTCAACGAATGTTTGTAAAGCAACACCTTGCTCGTCTGAGAAGGTTACTGTTCTAGACTTAGCTAGACTAACTACTTCGTGTCCCATTTTACGTAATTTAGCTGCAATGCTCATCACTGTTGCGTCTAGCATGGTAGAAGCGGCTACTACTGTGTTGTTGCTAATAGGAGACTCTGCACCTACGATCTCAGTTAGTTGAGATACTCTTTCTTCTGTCCATTTTTGCTTTGTGGCTGCTGCTGTCATATATTTTTCTCTTTTATAAATTGTGATAAGTCTGTAATTATGTCGATGCCCATAGAATCTGCTTTAGTTCTTTTAGCACTATTCTTCTCACCTTCATCTACTAAAAAGTTAGTAGTCTTAGTTACAGTTGCTGTTATGGTGAAACCTAATTTAACTAACTCGCTTTCAGCTTCTTTCTTTGTTTTAAAAGAAGTTAGTTTACCTGTGATACAAATATTACCGTTGCTAATTACATTTTCTTGTGTTACATTGCTGCTACAAGAAAAACTGAAAGGAAGAAACTCTCTTAATTCTTTGAAGTCCTCATTTAAGAACTGTAGAAGATTAGTAGTAACTTTCTCTCCCAGTCCTGCTTCCTTACACGTTTCTACTGTTATATCATCAATTGATGAGATAACTTGAACTAACTTCTGCCCTGCCGTGTTACCTACAAGTGGGATGCCAAACGAGGCTATTACTTTGTGTAATTCTGCGTGTTTAGAGAGTTCTAGCTGCTCTACTAGCTTAATTGCCACCTTTTCGCTTCCAACTGCATCTTGTATATCTTCCATACTCAATTGATAAAGCTCAGCTATACTTGATAGCCCCAGCTTTTCTATTGTTTTGTCGCCTAACCCTTTAATGCCTAACACTTTAACGAAGTGTCTTAGTTGCTTATCAACGACTGCCACGCAACTTTTATTAGTACAAAATAGCTGCATATTAATCGTAGCTACATCTGCGTTACATGCTGGGCAGCTAACTGGTATCTGTATAAGTTCTTGCATTTTTTTGTTTTTCCCGATTTAAGAAACTATTATACAGCGGTTTGCTAACAGAGTCAAGTGTATTTTTTCTATGCGTCGCACTTGTAAACTATCTCTGGTATAATTTGCCCAGCAAGTCGCACACCCACAGTATCGCCAATTCTAAGACCCAGCATTTCAATGAACCCAGGGTTATTTAAAGTAGCCCTGGAGATGGTTTTTTCATCTATAGTTATAGGCTCTAGTATAGCTACAGGGGTGATACGCCCTGTCCTGCCTGTATTCCACTCTACGCTAAGAATCTGAGTTTCAACACAATCCTGGCGTGTCTTTAAAGCGTACGCGAATCTAGGGTGCTTAGATGTATGCCCCATTTCTGTAGCAACTTCATGGTTGTTAACTCTATATACCATACCATCTGTGGGGTATATTAGCTCAAGGTTGTTATCCTTGACTGTATTAAAGCCTAGTGCTTTTAGCTCCAGCAGCTCTTTATCGTAGCCGTCCGTTACATACGGGTAGCAGTCATGTGCAAAGAAACTAATAGCTCGTGTCTTAAATTCTTCAACGTCTTTTAAGTTTAGCGAGCCAGAAGCATAATTCCTAGCGTTTTCAATATGGCTAGGAGCTACTATCTCACCAGATACTTGAAAGATTTCAGTGTTGCTAATAGTATTAGGGAGAACAGAGCCACCTAAGAATTTCTCAGTGATATCCACACCTTCAATACCATCGCCACGGGTTAATACTCTAGATAACTTACCGTCTACATATAGGACTGAGATAGCTGCCCCGTCTAGCTTGTGTGTGTAACTCAGCCCTGTAATACCTTCTAAGGGTGATGCTTTATCTTCGTCATCGTAAAACTTTTGCAAGCTGTACAGCCGGTGATAGTGCTTCTGTATATTGGCTGTTGCCCTGAAACCTACCTTATTATAACCAATACTTTCTGCTAGTCTATCAAATTGCTCATCTGATAGGAACGGCGTACCTTTGTAGTACAGTTGCGCTGCTGAATCTAAGTAGTTCTCAATGCTCATCTGTATACCTTTTAAATATTTCAGTCGCTTCGGCTTGGGAGCAGATATCTGCAATCCCATCAAGTATTAGTGTTATAGTATCTAGTGATAGCGGTATCGACACACCTTCCTTAGAGGGTAGCCAATCTCCTTCGTATGACAGGAAGTACTTTCTAAATTGAAAGTACTGAACGCCTCTAAAATCATTAACAGCTAATCTCACTTGTTCGCCCTTGTCCATGTTCTCGGATATAATCTTACTATATTCTATATCGTCGTTCACACCTTAACTCCCAATGCTACTAAGTGTGTTAGTGATGCCAGCTCGTAAGCCGGAGTATACGCTGACTTCTGCTCTTCGCCTAGTAATAATACGCGGTATACTTTACCGTGACCTAACTGCGCTTGATCTGGCATTTCTCTTTTTACAATCGCATTAGCATTATACTTAGCGGAGTACACCACTTCACCTATAGCAAACTCAGAGCGTACAGCAACATCAGGAATCTGCTCAGGGATGAAATAGTCATGCGACAAGGCTCTTAGTGTTACCCCTGCCTTATCTAAAATTCTATTAACAAAGCCAGTGCTACGGAATAACATTTTAGCAATCGCTGCTACGGATTCTCCTTCAATATAGCTTTGAATTGCTAGTACTGTTTCTTGCTCAGTTACTTTTTTGCCCTTGTTGGCCCTGCGTCTTTCTGCCGTATACTTGACTCGCTCTAAATACGCTTCAATTAAGCTAGTTAATCTCGTCGTGTTGTACGCAATCCCCAATATCGCGCAAGCAGTCTTTTTGGTGATAGGTTTATCTTTTACATCTTCAGGGTTCAGCAGACCTATTACCTTGATTAGATTAGCGTCTGTTAGAAGCTCCTTCTCTATTTCAGAGCGTTTAGTTGCCATTAGTTATCTCCTTGGGTAGGTCTGCTGTGTTGTTACTATCGAATAACCGTTAATAAGTAAGTAGCTGCCTTACCAGTTAGCTTATCCAGGATACCCTCGTCAAGCTCTTTACCAGCTTCAGTAATTGCGGCTTTCAACTCTGCTATGGCATCTTCTTTAGATACTCGTGGAGTTCCTGTACCAGTTTTGCTCTTAGTTGCACTAGCTGCTGGAGTCTTTTTAACGTATACTTCCGCGTCTGTTAGTACAAAGCGAATAGCGTTTACTGATACTTCGCGTCCGTCTGCGATCATCTTAACGATTTCAATAGTTGTTTCAGGTGTTGCATCTTCTTTCAAATATTCATCAATAATTTCTTGCTTCTCTTCTGGTGTAAAGGCCATGGTTAAATCTCCTGTGTTGTTATATTAGTAATGTTACTTGGTTTGAACTGCCTAAAATTATGCGTCACTTCGTGCTCTGCTAGTAAGTCCATTAGTTCTTTTTTATGCTTAATTGCTAATTCTTTATAGTCGACAACGAAACGTGCGAAATCGTCTGTATCCATGTTGGTAACGTCGACGCCTTTTAAATTAGCACCTGGCTCAGAAAGCATAGCAACTGTTCTCTCAGAGGCTTCACCGCTCGCTTTAGTATACGTAAAATCAGCTATTTTAATCATTTTTTCCGTTTCCTCACTTTAAAGAACTATTATACAATGTTTTGTTGAAAGATTCAAGTATAAGTTATGATACCATATTCACCTTAGCCGCTAAGCCGGACTTAAAGCTGCGTGAGGCAGGTGGTAATAATAGTATCACAGCAAATAAAGGAGCTATCAGCAAAACAAGTATCTGCCAGGTTATCATGGAAGTTTGTGGGCTGCTAGTAATATTGTTTACAACACCGGCCTTCAACGCATCGTTGAGGACAGGGTTGAAAAACAATATTGTACACATTAGGGATATTACAACCGCAAAGATTAAGTACTCGTACATGTAGCATCCTTCATAGAAGTGGTAAACTTTCTCTGCTTGTCCAACGCTGTGCCTTTGGGTACTCGAAAGGAAGCTACTAGCTGTGCTTCAGTTTTACGCATACCACGCCACAGTCTAGAAATAGGCTTCTTGCGTCTGTAAATAATGTGCCCCAAAGCTGTAGAGGCTTGGCTGTCATTAGGCTGCTTCTTTAAATGCCGCATAATTTTCTTTTTACGATTAGCCGCCCATTTGCTTTCACGCTCGTATCTTGCGTAACCTTCTTTAGATGACTTGCTCGTTCTCTTTCCCGACGCCATTTTCTTTCTCCTTTTGTTCTTTTAAAATTTCACAACGCATAATTACTTCTTCTGAGTCCATCCACATATCATTGCCATTAGCAACTGAAGCTATCTCTTCTTTACTAAGAAAATGCTCATAAGTACTTTCTAGCAAATCGAGTGACCACTTCAGGTCAAATGCGGCTTGTGCGTGAATCTCATGCCCCTTACCGTAAATACCTCCGCTATAGTTATGTATTAGAAACCTTGCTCCTGGAGCTACGCTCATAGAATCACCCGCTAAGAAGATCATAGTAGCTGCACTGCAACAATCCCCCTCTATGCTAGTATGCACTATGGCAGGCGTATTCTTCAAAGCACTAGATAACTGTATCGCACTAGCTACAGAGCCGCCATATGAATTAATTCTAATAGTTAGCATATCCTCTGGCTCAGCAGTGTTTATCTGATTTAGCCAGGTTATGTATGCTTCAGGGTCTTCAACCTCACCAGATAAGTACATGCTGTAAGCATTAAGCTGTAAAGCCTGTGCGTACACAGGCTTATACATTGGCAGGCTATCGTCTAGCACGTTTTTTCTTCTTGGTAATGTTCCAACGTCCGGGGCCTTTCTTAGTGTG
>Ga0307984_1000582_pt1 | contig 15927 bp, 14 predicted proteins | sample EllFjometageno78_FD_203169 | JGI IMG/M metagenome (GOLD analysis project Ga0307984, IMG submission 203169) | Marine microbial communities from Ellis Fjord, Antarctic Ocean - #78 | ecosystem: Environmental > Aquatic > Marine > Unclassified | place: Southern Ocean | collected 2014-10-09
TGTGGTGGCTTGAAATGTTGTGGTAATAACCTTAATACCTATATATTGCAAAACTGACCTATAAAGACCAAGCTTAATAAATAAAGGAATAGTTACAATAGGTACAGCAATAAATATCCATAATGAATCATAAATATAATCAAATGGAAATGGTTCCCCTAATCGTAAAACAAAAGATAACCACAATGCAAATAGCAGAGTACTAATATCTACAAACAACATAATAAATTGCTTGTAAATTCTCTCTAGATTTTGTAATTTAAGCTTCATATAATTCCTTTATCTTACCTACTACTCTTTTCAAATCTGCAATTGACATATTTGTTCCTGAAGGCAAGCACAATCCTCTATTAAATAAATCTTCCGAAACACCATTCACATAAGATTTACAACCTTTAAAAACAGGCTGTAAATGCATTGGTTTCCAAAGTGGTCTGCTTTCAATATTCTCTTTTTCCAGGTGTAAACGCAATTGCTCTCTATCTATTGTTGAATTTTCTGATAAAAGAATAGTAGTCAACCAAAAATTAGAATAACTACCCTCATTTTCATCCAAAAAACTAATTTCTTTAATAGAAGATAACTCCTCTTTATAAAATAATTTAATTGCTCTCTTTTGTATTATCCTTTCTTCTAAAACTTCTAATTGTCCCAAACCTATTCCGGCACAAACATTACTCATCCTGTAATTATACCCTATTTCAGAATGTTCATAATGTGGTTTATCATCACGAGATTGGGTGGCTAAGAATTTTGCTTTTTCAACCAAAATCTTATCTTTACAAATTAAAGCCCCTCCCCCTGAAGTTGTGATAATCTTATTGCCATTAAATGAGTAAATTCCAAATGCTCCAAATGTTCCTAAAGGTTTATCTTTGTAAGTTGAACCAAGTGCCTCAGCAGCATCCTCAATCACAGGGATATCATACCTATTAGCAATTTCCATTATTTCATCTATTTTAGCAGGCATACCATAAAGATGAACTAACATAATTGCCTTAGGCTTTTCATTTTCCAAAATACAATCCTCAATTGCTTTTTCTAGTAAAATTGGACACATGTTCCAACTTTCCTTTTCGCTATCAATAAAGACAGGATTTGCACCAACATAAACAATCGGATTTGCTGATGCTGAAAAAGTAAATGACGAACATAATACCTGATCTCCCTTTTTTACTCCAGACAGAATTAAAGCAAGGTGCAAAGAAGCCGTTCCACTACTAAGTGCAGCCACTTTAAAACCATTTGAAAAAACAGATACCTTTTTCTCAAAATTTGAGATATGAGGACCAAATGAAGCAACCCAGTCTATATTAAAATTCTTTTTAATAAATGCTAATTCTTTAACACTAATATCTGGAGGAGAAAGTTGTATTCTCTTCTTTTCTTTAATAGTGTAAGATAGTCTAAAAATAGTAGAGAAAATAATTTTCAAATCAATCCATAAATTATTCTTATAATAGTAAGTTAAATTAATCTTAACTTTATCTTTAAACATAACATCATAATGGTATTTTTCAGGATTAGCCTGTAATTTTAATATTTGCTCCTCATTAGCATACTTTAGACTTGCAGGACCTGTAATTCCTGGCTTCAACTCGAGAATTTTTCTATCCTCTCCTTTTAATAAACTATAATAATAAGGGAGGTCAGGTCTTGGTCCAACTAGACTCATTTCACCTATTAGAACATTCCATAACTCTGGTAACTCATCAATTTTATATTTTCTGATAAATGCTCCAAAACTAGTAATCCTTTGATCACCACTGACAGTTACGGTGTTATCATCTCCATGGTTTTCAATCATACTTCTAAACTTAATAATGGTAAATATCTCAGCATTTCTACCAGTTCTTTCTTGCTTATAAAAAATTGCACCTCTAGAAGATACCTTTATTATTATTGAAACAAAAATTAATAATGGAGATAAAATTATTAAACCTAGAAAAGCACTAGTTAAATCAAAAATTCGTTTCATCATTTAAATTCGTTTTTTTATTGCATTAAATGCATAATTAAGAAAATACCAAATACTTCTCACATAGCCTAACCCTTCTTCAATTCGATATATCCTCCAGACTCCTTGAAAAACTTTAAACTTATTAGAAGTATTTGAATTGCCAACAATTCTATAATATGCAAGACTTTTTTCAATACCATAAGCAGCTACTCCACCCTTCATAATTGACAGCCAAAGCGCCATATCCTGAGAGGTTCTTAGCTTAGGCATTTTAACATCACCTATTTTATCTTTATCTAACACTACAGTAAGACAGCCAATTATGGTGTTTTTTAGAAAAGAATTATAGTCGATTTTCAAAGGAGCTTTAATTTCTCTAAAAAATTCCATTCCGTTTTCAGACATTGGTTGGTAAGATGAAAAAGAAAACGAGATGTCATTAAATTGCATAAAATCAATTTGCGTTGTTAACTTCTCTGTTTTCCAAACATCATCAGAGTCTAAAAATGCAATATATCTACCCTCTGACATCTCTAAAGCAATATTTCTAGCGCCAGCTGCACCAATATTTTTAGTTAAAAATACAAATTTGATACGATTATCTCTTTCGGCAATATCACTTATTAATTCTCTTGAATTATCATCAGAAGCATCATCTACAATTATTAATTCCCAATTAGTATAAGTTTGTTCTAATACAGAACAAACACACTCATTTATAAATCTTGCAGAATTATAAGAAGGGGTAATTATAGATACTAAAGCACTCATTTTTTATAAAAAGCTTCTTCTTATTTTTTCTTGTAAAAGAAGAGAGTTAATTTTTAACGCAAATTTATTATTAAATCTATAAAATACAAATCTTATAGGGAATATAAACATTACAATAAATCTAATTATTAAACTATACTCAATATGTAATTTACAATATGCCTTTCTAAATCCAAACTTAGTAATAAGGAAATCCTGAACATTAGTCTTATGAACAAGATTACGCGCACCATCATTTACATATTTAAGCTTTCTTTCTGCTAAATAATAACGATTCATTGTATAAAACAATGCATAGCTTGAATAATATTTAAGATACTGAGGATGAAACTTAATCGTTGAGTAATTACAAGTGTCATCATTAAGACTACACATACAGTAAGCAATTAATTTTTCCTTATAATATACTCCGAAAAATTCCCAATCGGTTCCTAAAGATTCAATTTCTAGTATGAAATTAACCTTATCTTTATAAGTTGAATATGTAGTATACTTTAAAAATGCATTCTCATAAACTTCATAAGCATTTTCAATTATATCCTGTTTTGTAATTTTCATTACCACACATTTTTTCAACCCTCTTCTTATCTTACTTCTAGTATTGAGACTATAATCATTGATCTCTAAATTTTTATCACATATAACATACCAAAATTCCGTTTCTCTTTCACAATCAAATTTAGTTACCCATCTTGCTAAAAAGGCATTCTCTAATTTTAATAATAACGTTATATTTTCAATATTAGAATCGATATGCGGCGGCCTAATAGGAATCAAAGCTCCATTATATTTCTTCCATTCTCTCATGTTACTCAATTTTAAATATTCTTCTTCTAAATGAAAAAAGAAATAAATAAATTAACTTACCAAAAACTGATAAATAGCCCTTTTCAATTTTATTAATATCTTTTAACTGATACTTTGAAAAATAGTACCTCCAGCCTCCAATCTTTCCCTCCCTAAAAAGCCTCCAATTATCATCTCTTCTAGAAGGGTAATACTTGCTATTTCCACTTTTCAAATCTTCCCTTAACGATAATAAAGAAGTTTTTTCTTTAATCACCGTCAACTCTCTAATTGATAAATTATTGATACCAATAACTAATGCAATCTCCGTAACAGTATCCTCAAAATTATTTTTCAAATCAGAAAAATAAAAAAAATTACTATCTCCAATATTTTTTTTACACCTTAAATTAAAAAGCATTATTTCATAAGACTTATATCTACCTAATAAAAAATAATATACTGAAAAACTTAAATTTAATCTATATTTATTTTTAATATGAAAAAAATGTGAAACAATAGCATCTCGAATATCTCTTTCAATAGATAATATTTTAATATTATCAGTGAAATTTATTTTCAAAGTATCATCATAAAGAAAATGTGACTTAGTAAGGTAATTTTTTAACGCAAAATCTTCATTTTCAATGAATTGTATTAATCTACTTTCAATAATAGTAGTTGGTGAATTAATATCATTAGTATATTTAATTGGCACCTTAAATATATTTATTTTTTTAATAGCAATTAATTCAACTACAATGGCATGTAGCCATGATGAACCAGATTTAAAAGCACCATTACATATTATTAACATATTACAAGTTTAAAATAAAAATTGTATAGAATTTTCGAAAAATAACGTAGGAAGGGAGAAAACAAATAGTAGACCTAATCTAACTGAGGATCTAATAGCTCTACTCTCAATTTCAGAGCTATATTTATACAAATCATATATAAGAAAACAAATAAACATCATTCCTAATCTTTCAGAGACCATATCAATATTTAAAAAGACTAAACCTATCATTATTAACGAAACAAAAAATAAAGATGGTACTTTATCAAATAAAATATAAATATTTTCCTTAAAAAACATTAAACCGACAACAAGAGTACAAACAAAAATAAGCATATAAAAAATTCCTAAATCAATCCCTGTTTGCTCTGAGGATTTTAAAGTTGCTAAAACAGTAAGTGTAGATATAAAAATTAAAGTACATATAAATGCCAACTGAACTCTACTAGCAAAATCAAATTTAAAGAATTTTTTTAAAATAAATAATGGCAATAACAACACTATAATGTTGTGCATAAAAAATGCTATAATAAATAAAAAAATTGATGTATAATTTTTTCTTTCAATTAAAGAATAGGCAAATAAAGAAAATATAGTAGCAAAGAATTGTCTGTAAATATTTTCATAACCTAAAAAAAATGGGAATGAAGTAACTAGTACAACCAATAAAGCATTATTTAAATTTTTCTTATCATAATTTAACATTCTATTACCAACCTTTAGCATCACAATAATCCATAAAAAATCCATAAAAATAAAAGCCAATAATTCATTTTGAAAACAAAGGTAATATATTAACCTACTACCTAACCAAAAAACAAATTCTCTTATATAATAAAAATCTAGTCCTGTAGCCTTAAATTGTCCCGCATAAGTAATAATATCACTATCAAAACCTTCATTTCTAACAATAAACATGAAAACAAATACAAAAGGAATGAAAACCCAATTATAAAATAATTTACTTTCTAATAAGATTGAAAAAGCTGCTAAAAAAAGTAATATTATATAAAAATAAAATTCCATCTAAGCTGTTAATTTTGAATAACAATAATATGAATAAATAGATAAAAATAGACCCATTATAGAGCTAGTATAAATCACAATAAGTGTTTCTAATTGAACGTCTAAATCAAAAAATCCAGAAAACAAAAAGCCCGTGACAATTGTTCCAAGCAGTAATAATGATATATATTTTCTGTTCTTCTTATTTTTAGCGATTGGTAGAGAAAGGAATGGCTGGAACAATATAGTAGAAACAAACAACAGTAAGAAAGCGAAACTTAATTCATACAAATAAACAGCAGTCTGCTCAACATCAGAAATATTAAACACACCTCTTAGATAAACAAACTTAACTATTTCTGTACTGAAAAAGTGTAACATTACAACCATACATAAACCTACAAAAACAGAAACTAATAAGGAGTAGAAAATTAACCTAGAATTTTTCTTTATCGCAATTTTTCTCAGTAAAATAGTGCTTATATTAGTAACAACAGCTGTTAATAGTGCATTAAGTAATACTACAGCATACATAAAAAATGTAATATTATTAGAACCGTCTGCACCAGAAACAAAACGAGAAGAAATAATTATAATATTTGCAAAATTACCAAGAATAAGAGTTGGAAAATTAAAATCTGAATTATACAATTTGACTTCAATACCTGAAATTTCTTTTTTTAATGGCCTAACAAAAGTAAAATACATACATATAATACCTGTCAATCTACTTAATGCTAAACCAATAAAAGAAGCAACACTAATTAAAGGATAAATTAGTAAAGTAAACACTAAGGAGTTAGTTACTGAAGAATAAGAATATTTTAAAAACAAACCTCTTGCTTGAAAAACAGTAAGAAATATTGTATTTATAAAATTAAAACAAATACTAAAACTTAATATAAGAGATGCTACAAAAAATAATAAATTATTTTCTAAATTTAGAAGTAAGATAACAACAGTCTGAATAAACTGACTTATGAAAAATAAATAATAAGATGATTTTTTTGAGAACCTGAACACTTCACTTAATGAAACATCTTTATTCTTTTCATATAACATTGTGAATTTTGGTAGCAAATTAGCTTTTAAAGCATTACCTGCAGTTATTTGCGAGAAAAAATCAGCAACCACTCTCAATAACAGAAAGTTTGCATATATAATTGAAGAACCAAGAAAAAAAGCAATTACAAGTTCTCTTATTAAACCAAGAAACTTTTGAAATATATTAGCGAAAAATAGATTTGAAAAATCTTTTACTGATTGAGAAGCAAAAAAAACCTTTAAACGCATAAAACTATGCTTTTACACCAATTTGTAAATATTGGAACCCTTTACTTGCTATAAAATCTGTTTTAAACTGATTTCTACCATCAATAAATAAATTTCCGTTCATTTTAGATTTAATTAGATCAAAATCTGGGCTTCTAAACTCTTTCCATTCAGTTACTAATATTAAAGCATCAGCACCTTCTAAAACTGAATACTTATCATTACAATAGTTAACCTTTATATCTTTTAAATAAAATTTTGCTTCATCCATTGCTTTAGGATCATAAGCACTTACTTTTCCACCAGCTTTTACTATTGATTGAATTAAATTAATTGATGGTGCTTCTCTCATGTCATCAGTTTCAGGTTTAAAAGACAAACCCCATACTGCAATTTTTTTTCCTTGCAAATCATTTCCAAATTGACTAACTAACTTAGAAAACAAAACTTTTTTCTGAGCTTTATTTACTCGCTCAACAGATGATATCAACTCCGGATTATACCCATGATCATTAGCAATATTAACTAAAGCCTGAACGTCTTTTGGAAAACAACTTCCACCATACCCACAGCCAGGGTAAATAAATTGGTATCCAATTCTCTTATCACTTCCAATACCGGTACGAACATGATTCACATCAGCTCCAACACTTTCACAAATATTTGCTATCTCATTAATAAATGAAATTTTTGTAGCTAACATAGCATTAGCGGCATATTTTGTCATCTCTGCTGAACGAATATCCATACCTATAAACCTATCATTACTCAATGTAAAAGGATCATATAAGTTACGCATAAGCTGCATAGCACTTTTATCATCAGCACCAACTACTACCCTATCAGGGTGCATGAAATCATTAATCGCAGCACCCTCCTTTAAGAATTCAGGATTAGAAACTACATTAAAAGTTAAAACTGAATCCCTAACATCTAATGCAGATTGAATTTTTTCTTTAACCTTATCTGCAGTTCCCACAGGCACAGTTGATTTATCAACTATCACTAAATGATGTTGCATATTCTCTCCAATAGACTGAGCAACTTGAAGTACATATTTTAAATCAGCAGATCCATCATCACCCATAGGGGTTCCTACGGCAATAAAAACTACTTCTGAAACAGATAAAGCATCATTAATATCAATAGAAAATTTTAAAGAACTTTTAGCAAAATTATCTCGTACTAAAGCTGATAATCCAGGTTCATAAATTGGAATAACACCCTTTTTTAACTTATCTATTTTGGATTGATCTACATCAACACAAACTACATCATTGCCCATTTCAGCAAAACAAGCAGCTGCAACCAAGCCAACATATCCTGAGCCAATAATTCCTACTTTCATTAATTAGTTTTTTATTTTTTGATAAACATTTACGAATATTGCAACTACAATAGCTATTAAAAATGAAACTAATGCAACTAAAGACGCTAAAAACAAAACTGCTCTTTCTGGAACTTGAGAAACAGAAAAATCTTGAACAAAAGAAAGCGGCTTTAACAATGACTGAATAGTAGTATTAATAGATCTCACTTTAGTTAATTCAACTATTTGATTATGAATCACATCAACTTGTTTTGTTGTATAAAAATTAAGTGAACTCATATCAATCTTATAATTTTGATTTAATCTAAGAGATTTTAATGTTTGAATTTCATTTTCAATAGTAGAAATTTCATGTTTATTAGTTTCTAGAAAATCAGTAAAATAATTAGAGATATATTGATTATCATTAAAGTAAGTTAATAACCCAGATTGAACTAACATAATAATAGAATTATCTTTTACAGAAAGATGAATCTTAAATTTAGGAGTCTCATATTTTATTTTATCAGAAGTAATATAAAAAATCTGCTCAGCCTTGATACTCTTAATTAAAAAAGCTTCTTTTATATCAATATTTAATTTTGATGCAAGAACTTCATAATCATCTTTCTCAATATCAGACTGCAAACTATTAATTAAATTTATTGCTGTTCTTTGATTCATTATCTTTGCTCCTTCAATTCTTTCAAAAACAGAGATGCCAGATGTTACAATTGCAGTTGTAGAATAATATGCAGGTCTTAACTTCTGAAATGCTACTATTGCTAAAACACCAAATATGGTAATTGAAATAATCAATATTTTAAAATTAATAAAAAACAAAATCACCTCATTTATAACTTCTCTTAAACTTAATTCTTCTTTCATTTCTAATTTATTCTAAAATTTCCAAGTTGCATTATTATAAATACCTTTAAGGTCCAAAAGTACAAGTTTTCCTTTAGATATTTTACAAAAATCAGCAGTACTATAGTTAATAAATTCCTGATGTGAAACAGCAACAATAATTGCATCATATTTAGCCGATCCAGCAAATGGATTAGCTATAAAATTACTTTCCAAATCAATAATAATCTGTGGATCAAAAATAGAAACTTCACATGAAAAACTTTCTAATCCTTCGATAATATCTTTAACTTTTGTGTTTCTAGTATCAGCACAATTTTCCTTGAAAGTATAGCCTAGAACCAAAACTGAAGAACCTTTAATTACTTTATCCACATCACGCATTAGTTTAATTGTTTTATGAACAACAAATGATGCTACACTATTATTTATAGTTCTTGATGAGCGTAACAAAGTTGGCATATACCCCATTTCTTCTGATTTATGTAACAAATAATAAGGATCAACCCCAATGCAATGACCACCAACTAAGCCTGGCTTAAAATCCAAGAAATTCCACTTTGAATTAGCGGCATTTAACACCTCAGAAGTATTAATATTCATTTTATCAAACATCATTGCTAATTCATTCATTAATGCAATATTAACATCTCTTTGCGTGTTTTCAATCACTTTTGCTGCTTCAGCAACTTTAATAGAAGGCGCTTTATAAGTCCCAACTTTAATTATTTTATTGTACAAGTCATCAACTAATACAGCTATCTTTTCAGTTGATCCACTAGTAACTTTAACTACATTTTGTAAGTTAAATTTCCTTGCACCTGGACTAATTCTTTCAGGACTATAGCCACAAAAAAAATCCAAGTTATAAGTTAACCCAGAATTTTTAGCAAGAATTGGCACACAAAAATCTTCAGTAACACCAGGGTAAACTGTAGATTCATATATTACTAAGTCACCTTCAAGCAAAGAGTCTGCCACAAGTTCAGAAGCAGATTCTAAAAAAGACAAATCAGGAGCATTTTCATCATCAACAGGAGTTGGGACAGTAATAATATAAATATTAGATCCATTTAAATCACTTTCATCATTACTAAATATCAAATTTGAATTCTCACTTACAGCAATATCCAAATTACTATCTATGCCTTTATTTAAATCGGATACACGCTTTACATTGATATCATAACCTACAACTTTATAATATTCCGAAAAGGCCAAGGCTAAGGGTAAACCTACATAACCCAAACCAATTATTGCTATTTTATATTCTTTTTCCAAATTAAAAAAGCCCCATTGGGGCTTTTAATTATATATTATTTATTAAGATTAATATTCCCAAAAATCATGCTCAATATTAAATATTTCTGTTTTAATTCTTTCTGCTTCTAGTAAAGCATCAAGACCAACCATATATTCATTAATTTTTCTATCCATAACACTTGATTCCTTTGTAATAGTACTACCGAACATTCTTTTCCAAAAAATATCATCATAGGTTCTTCTTTCAGCATTATTTTTAACTAAATTAAAAACTTCCGCATTAATCAAAATTTCTCTAGCTTCTGGGAAATACACCCAAAATAATGGAGAAAAAGTACCTAATATCTGACCATTAACCTCATCTCTATCTTCTTGTAAAGGTGCAAGTCCTATAATACGTACATCCATAACCGATCTTTGTTTATCAAAGAACCATTCTTCTTTTAATCTCCATTTTTTAACAGAATTTCTATTAAATGCAGTTTTAACTACACTATTTACTTTAGCATCTTCTGGATCAGCACCTTCAGCTACAGCATCCCAATCAATTACCTCCACTAATTCTTCTTTAGCACCTCCAATTTTTTTGATAGCATCTTGAGACATTTCTTCTCTAAATTCATCATCCATAGCAGCATTATCATAGGCAGTAATACTACCTTCCTGTATAGCAGAGTAAATTACATCAATTAAACTCTTTCTATCTTGAATTGTGTGCCCAACGCCATCATTTTCTGGATAATAAAAAGGATGATTAATTTTTTGACGCAAATCAATTTCCCTCCAAATTTTACGTGACCACATTACATCTGCTTGACGTAAAGGAGCATACTGCTGAACTATTTTATTATGGTGCTTTTCTTTCTTATACACAGAATTCATTTCCTCTGTAGTCAAAATATCTTGAGCATTTACACCGACTAAACAAAGAGTAGATGTTACTAATAATAAGATTAATTTTTTCATAATTTTATGTTATTTAATTTCTATCACTAATGGATCTAAAGGACGAATTGCTGTATTTTTAGCATCTACCCTTTTAGCTTTAATATTTGAAATGGTTATTGCATTACCTGATTTTGTATTCTTAATAATACTTATCATTTTAGAAGTAAACTTAGGACCTTTAGCATCTTCCTTCATTTGCTCACCTTTATAAACTCCTGATAAACGATAAGATATAACTACATACCTAACACCTTTAAAATCAAAATCCTTTAACTCTGCACCTAAACCACCAGCATTTACCATTTTCATTTTATCAATTACTGTAGTTCCATTTACTTCTAATGTAAACTGAACTTTAGGTTTTGGAGGGGGAACTTCTTTTACTCTAAACTCCATTTCACCCATTTTAGTGCGTTTACCATTTACTTCTGCAAAAAGAGATACCATTGCCTTTCCCTTTTTAGAAGGTCGAGCAGAATATTCTCCTAATGATTTTTTAACTACTGAAACTTTACCATTATTAATCACTGCTGAAATTACTCCTGCAGTATATCCAGGAACAGAAATTTTAAGTGGGTTGTCAACCTCTAAATACAAAATATTCATATTTGTTGGCGAAACAACAGCTGTTTTAGCAGCTACCAAATATTGACCTCTAAAAGGATACATTTTAGTACCGTTATCAGTTTTCATAGAAATCAAACCTCCCCACTTTTGGTTACCCTCTGATGATGCTCTTCTGGCAAACATTCCCTTACCATTTACCACTTTAACCGTTTCATAATCATCACCAATCATCTCATACTTCCCACCTCCTAATGAATCAAATTCTCCAACATAAATAATTGGTGCCTGGGTAGTATCCTTTGCTGCAATAAATATTTGAGCCCTAAAAGAATCTCCTTTTAATACAAAATTAGAATTTGGAATTTGAATACCTTCAGCAGAAGTAAATTTCAATGACCCAGCATCAATATTTTCTCTTAACATATTAATAATATCTGCTTCAGTGTTTCTAACATCAGATTGCATTTTAGAAAGCAGTGTTAATGCTCCAACAGAAGGCATGTCATAAAAATTATAATATTCCCATAATTGTTTTTTTCCTTTTACTTTTTTATCATCATAATCGGAAGTTTCATTTATTGATGTCATTAAAGATTCATTTCCATCAGCAATAGAAAGAAGTAAATTTTTATAGGTAATCAAATCAGTCTTTAAATCTGTTGCAATATTCTTTTTTCTTTTTGAACTATAAAATAAATCACCAGCGGCATGTCTATCATCCTTATTAGTTAAAGCGCCAATATTCATTAATTTTTGTTGATCACTTAATAAATCCCAACTTAACTCAATCGCTTTTTCCTCAATTAAATCGCCTTCTTCATCTTTAATTTCACTTTCATATCCTAAATAAACCTTCTTATCTGCAGCTAAAACAAGATTATATTTCATTTCTTGCAAAGAAGCCACTAACTTATCCGCTTCATCTTTAATTTCATAAGCTTGTTCTCTATATGGACCTGCCTTAACAGGATTCACCTCAGCAGCAGCATCAAAAGTAGCATAAGTATCTCCATTTTTTGCATTAAAATTAGTAGTTGTTCTAGTAATACCAATATTTACTTCAAAAAATGAATTTAATACTTCCTTTGATACATTCAATGCAAGTAGTGCAGTGAGCACTAAATACATCATGTTAATCATCTTCTGTCTTGGCGACAAATTACCTCCAGCCATATTTTTTAATGTTTATTAAGTAATTAATGATGATTATTTATTTGGATTCATTGCAGTTAGCATGTTTCCATATACTTTATTTAACTGCTCTAAGTTATCAGCCAAACTACTAACTTGCTCCTGGAATCTTTTAGAATCGTCTACAGAAGACTGTAAATTTTGTAAAAATAATGTTGTCGCCTCCATTTGATGATTAGAAGTTTGTAATTGCAATTCATATAATGAATTCAAAGCATTCATATTCTTTACTCCTTCCTGAATTTGCGAATTATATTCTGAAATACCAGAAGCAGCAGTAACCGTTTCATTCAATTGTCGTGCTGAATCCCCAAATGATCTTAACCCCTCATTTAAACTTTCTATCAATTCATTATCAATTTTTGCTTTTGCTAATGCATCATCTAATTGTTGAGCTGGACGCTTAGTACCATTAGGATCCTCCATATGAGCAAGTTCAGGATAAACTAACGACCAATCTAATTCTGTTGCAGGTTTTTCAAAAGCAGAGAAAAAGAAAATTATAGCCTCTAAACTTAATCCAACAATTAACATTTCAGAAGCTCCTGGAAGGTGTTCAATCTTAAATAATGCCCCTAAAATAACTACTGCGGCACCCCAACCGTATAATTTTGGCATCATTGCTTTATACCATTTTGCTTCTGTAATATCTCCTATTGATTGTATAATATTCCCTAAACTCATTCTTTTATTATTTTTTGTTATTTAATATTTATTTTAAAAGTCTATTCAAAATCAGATTTATCCCTTCCAAGGAAATCAACTGCACACCTGAAACCAATATAACATTTTGCAGTATCTTGATATTCAAAAGTTCTTGTACTTGTTTGTATGAAATAAGCTATATCTTTCCAAGAACCTCCTCTAATAGATTTTCTTTTCAATACTGCATGATCATCTTCACTTGCATTATAACTGTAATCCATATTCATATCATGAGAATATGAAAAAGCAGATTCATCATAAGCATTTGACGTCCATTCGGCAACATTCCCAGCCATGTCATAAAGTCCAAAACCATTCGGATTATATGAAGCTGTTTTAATTGTTTTAAGACCTCCATCAGCAACATAATTACCTCTTAATGGCTTAAAATTAGCCAAAAAACAACCCTTAATATTACGAGTATACGGACCACCCCAAGGATAAGGAGAGAAGTCCAATCCTCCTCTTGAAGCATACTCCCATTCTGACTCTGTAGGTAATCTAAATTCTGGCAATACTGGCTGCTTAATCGCTCTTAAGAAAGCATTCATCATTTGTGTTCTCCACTTAGTAAATGCAGTAGCTTGTTTCCAGTTAATTCCAACTACCGGATAATCATCAAAAGCAGGATGAAAAAAATAATTCTTAGTAAACGGATCATTAAAAGAATAAGCATAATCGTGAATCCAAGCTAATGTGTCTGGAAAGATTGAAACTTCAACTTCAGATAAAAATTCACTTCTATCTCTCTTACCAGTAGCGTCACCTTCTCTTTTTGACTTACTTGAAGCCGCCTGAACATCTAAAACTTGATATTTATATACATACTTTCTAGTATCAAATTCTCTTCTACCATTCAATCGTTCATGTTCTGGCAAATACATTTCTTCTTCAAGTATCTCTCTAACCTCTTGATCATTCCATCTAATTTTAGTATTCCAGTTAATTTTTGCCGGCTCTAAGAAATTACCAAAATTATCTTCCTCAATTAGGTGTCCTTCAATTCCTGCTTCACCTAAAATAATATGCGCTAAAGAATCTCTCACCCAAGTTACAAACTGGCGATATTCATTATTTGTAATTTCAGTTTCATCCATATAAAATGCCCCAACAGAAATAGTTTTTGAAGCAGTTACATTTGCAAAAGGAACATCTTGATCAGAAGGCCCCATATTGAAGCTTCCTTGAGGAATATAAACCATTCCATAAGGATCAGTAGGATTCCAAATCTGTCTGTTTTGAACTCCAATTAACTCACCATTACCCGAACTACCACAAGCACTTAATAGCGCTAAAATTGAACTTAATAATATTATCTTTTTCATATTCATATTTATTTATCACTTTCGTGAGTTAAATCTATTTTATAAGAATCTTGGATTTTTGTATTTTGAAACTGCTTTGTTTGTTTTAATCTTAAAGTTATAACCCAACATAAATTCTAACGAATTTGACATTGCATTCATCATTGTAACATCATAAGCTAATCCAAATCTTAAATCCTCATTCACATTCATACCAGCTAACAAACTTACGCCTTCATCTAACCTATAACTAACGCCACCCCACATTTTATTATTGTATATTAAATTCGTATTAATATCCAATTGTGAAGTTGCTCCATCTGACTTCAGATATATTGACGGGTTTAATGAAAGAATTGGATTAATTTCATGGTAATAACCAGCAATTAAAAAGTAATGTCTAGCTAAAGGGTATTTAGCACCATCACTCCATTCGACAACAGGTTCAGTCATATGTGAAGAAGAAAGACCTATATATACATCTTGAGTATTATAATAAATACCTGCACCAATATCTAATTTTGAACCACTTACACTACCTGTAGGGATTGCACCATCTCCTGGTACAGAAAAATTAAACTCCCCTCCATCAACTCCACTTTGAAACATACCTACAGACATACCCATGCCTATTTGACCAATCCCTAATTCAGTTCGGTAAGCATAAGAAGCTTGTAATCCTAAACTGTTTTGTTGAGCTATTTCATCTTTTACAATATTTAGACCAACACCCCCATACAATGATGGTAGTTCAGCATCAATACTAAAGTTTTGAGTTGTAGGAGCTCCTTCAAATCCCATCCATTGCGATCTATGCAAAACAGAAGTAGCAATACCACCTCTACTTCCAGCAAAACCAGGGTTATTAGCCAACTTATTAAACATGTTTTGACTAAACTGTGGATCTTGCTGTGCAGAAATATTAATTACTGAAACAACACCTAAGATTAGTATAAATATTTTCTTCATATTTGTTTACCTATTGAAAATTTTGGCGCTAAAATAAACAAATTTTAATTAAGCGTACTAATTACTATCGACTATCTTATGTATTAAATATAAAATAAAATAAGATTTGGAACCTAGCAATCTAACTATCAAGGCGTTTAATTAAATAAACTTATTGTAAGTTTTTAGCCATCTCTCTGGCACTTCACCCTGATTTGCCACTTCATAGTCC
>Ga0307984_1000585_pt1 | contig 15900 bp, 11 predicted proteins | sample EllFjometageno78_FD_203169 | JGI IMG/M metagenome (GOLD analysis project Ga0307984, IMG submission 203169) | Marine microbial communities from Ellis Fjord, Antarctic Ocean - #78 | ecosystem: Environmental > Aquatic > Marine > Unclassified | place: Southern Ocean | collected 2014-10-09
AAATCTCAGTATTATCACAGACTCCGTTACCATCAGCATCTGCAGAACAAGTACCACCACAAACACCTAAAGCGTCTAGAACATTTCCGTCACAGTCACAAGTCCCATCAGCAATACCATCGCCACCACAAGTTCCACACTCATCTAAGACATTCCCGTCACAGTCACAAGCTCCAGCAGCAAGCCCAATACAGCTACCATCATCGTCTGAAGCAGAAGCGTCGTAGTTACAAGCAGTCATATCAGTACAACCACACGAAGGAACGGCTGTACCGGTAGTACCCTCAAAGGTTAGCTCTAAACGCGTTTCATCAGCACTGACACCATGGTTAAACATTTGCACCCAAATAGCACCTGAAGGAGTTCCGTCAGTAGTTAATTGAGCAACTAAAATTCTTTGATTCTCGTCAGAGAAAGCATTTGCAGTAGTTAAGGTGTTTGACACGTACCAAGCACCACCGTTAACATCGTTAATTTCTAAATCTCCTCCATCCTCAAATTCAGTGAACGGAAAGCTAGGACTCAAAGTAGGGGCCTCTTCACCTGCACCCGGACCCTCATCTAAACCAATAGTAACCCAACTATCATATTCTAATTCAGGGAAAGTAGAATAGAATCCGGGATTCATTGAAGAACCTAAAAACTCACCGAAAGCGTGTTGGTAAAAACTAGTTGATGAGCTTATATTTAAGTTATAAGCAACATCTCCATAAACAGCTGATAAGAAATCATCTGTGTGAGGAGTTGTAACATATAATCTATATGTAGTTTGACCAGCAAGAACTCCCTCTGTGTGTGTCATAACAACATCAACATCTAAACCATAGGCTTCTCCGACACAACTACCATCATCTACGGTCGCGTTTGGATTAAAGTTACAGGCTGCAATATCTGTACAACCTGGCCCCTCGAGTTCATCACAAATACCATTGGCATCTGCATCGTTAATACAAAGTCCAAAACAGTCATAAGGAGCTGAAGCATATGTACATGTAGCATCGTCTTCTGAAGCAGCATTGTCGTAGTTACAGGCTGAATCATCTGTACAGCCATAAGTTTCATTAACGTCACAAATCCCATCGTCATCTGTATCTGTAACACACACACCATCACAATCGTAAGGAGCGTTTGCATATGTACAACTTCCATCTTCATAATCAGCCTCAGGATCGTAATTACAAGCCACACCACCAGCGGTATTTGGATCATTATCCATACAACCTAAAGCCAAGCAAGATGTGAAATCACAACTACCGTCATTTACTGTAGCTAAAGGATTGTAGTTACACGCCATTTCTATAGTACAACCTGCAACTTCACCACCTTCTCCTTCAGAGAAGTTAGAAGTAACATTAAAAGCATTTGCTCCATCATCCAATGGGAATAGTTGAAAATTCAGAGTCCCACTTAAACTCCCAGTAGTTGTAATCTGCATGATCAGCACCCTCAAATCATCACCAGCAAGACCATTAGGGGCAGTGTTAAGAACGTAAACCGCAGCACCTACTACAGTGTTTATTTCTACACTGGCACTTTCATTATCCGTGAAAAATGGAGCTAATGGCTGGGATGGGTCCTGAACCAGAGAGGGGTCAGCTGCACCATCAATACCTGAACTACCTGCTGGACCGTCTAATCCAATTGTTGCATAAGAATCAGCAGCCATATCTGGAAATGTGGGAAGGAAAAGCTCATTTATTCCAGAGGCGCTCCAACTTGCATTAAAAGCAGAGTTAAAAACTCCTGCTGGGGCAGAGATCGTAAGGGGTAATAGGTTATGGCCAAAAATCGCGCTAATCCTGTCAGTCGGATTAACCATTTCCACATAAAAACGGTATGTAGTACCAGTTGTTACAGTTGATTCATTCGACTCTATGGTCAAACTGTAAGGATCCTGAGCATGCATTGTAAAACTCAGTAAAAAGAAAACTAAAGTAGTTAATTGTGTAAATAATCTCATGGTAGTGATTAATAATGATTTTCAACAGCAATGTACTAAATCTAAAGAGCTCTTTACATTGCTTTTCATGTAAAATTCACAATAAAATATTAACATCTTAAGGAATAGAAGACAAATATGAAGAAGACAGATGGGGTTTTAATTACATTCAAAAACTGCAAAATCAATCATACTAGTATATCTAAGGCACAATCATACAATTTCAAACGACAGAAGTACAAGAGTCCTGTTGATTTCTTATCGATTTGAAATAGTACATCTTAGTAAGTAAAAAAAAGACATAAAAAAAAGGGAAGCCTAAGCCTCCCTTTTTTAAATTATTAAAATCTTTTATTAATTTGCTTTCACCAATTGGATTGAAGAAGGTATACCGTTAGCTATAACGCTTAAACGGTAAAGACCATTATCGAGACCGTTAAGATCAAGAACTGTTTCGAACGAAGAGTCTGTTGCCAACCAAACACCCGATGTCACCTGACGCCCACGAGCATCGATAACTGTGAAGTCAACATATCCTTCTGCAAAACCAGTCCAAGAAATATTGAATAGACCTGTACTCGGATTAGGGTAAACTTTTGCCTCTATACCACCTTCAAGTTCGTACAAGCTTGTTACAACATTGAAAGTAGTGGACATTGAACAGCCCGCTGAGTCAGTAACCTCTACAATGTATGTACCAGTGCTTAGACCTTCAAGATCAGCTGATGTTACGCCATCAACTCCTGGACCTGTCCACTGATAAGAATAACCAGGAGTTCCTCCAGAAACACTAATGTTAATTATAGCATTTCCAGTCTCCTCACCCTCAGAAGCAATTCCTGTTATTACGATTGCATCTGGTTCAGCAACAGAAGCATCAACAGCTGAAATACATCCATTCTCATCTTGAGCATAGAAAGTATAATCACCAGTAGAAAGATCATCGAATTCAACATCTGCGAAAAAGTTGTTGCCATTTTCACTGTACTGGAAAGAACCAGTTCCTCCTGTTGCACCTACAATTACTTGACCATCTGACAAACCATTACAAGAAGCAGAAGTTGATTCCGAAGTTGTAACTATAGGTGTCGCATTCATAACCTCAACATCTTCGCTGTTTGAGCAACCGTTACCATCTGTTACAATAATATTGTAAACACCAGGAGCAAGATCCATCACTGAAGAGCCAGAAACATCAGTAGTGTCTACAACCACAGAAAAGTTTCCAACTCCACCAACTGGAGCCCACGAGATAGATCCATTAGCATCATCTGTACAAGCTACTGGATTAGAAGAAGAGTTTATGCCTATTACATCCGGACCGATAACGACATCATCACTTATAGCAGTACATCCATTGACGTCAGAAGCTATTACAATGTAAGTACCTCCTGCAACATAAAGAGGACTATATAAACCCGAGATTCCATCAACTGTAAAAGTAAGAGTCGCAGGAGCAACACCACCCCAAGCAGCACATGTAATAACACCGTCAGCGATGTCTGCACAAGTAGCAGGTGATGAGTTAGAGATTTGGATCTGGACTTCTGAGGGGTTGCTAACAGAAGTAGCGAAGGATATTCCAGAACATCCGTTCTCATCTATCGCGACAACAGAATATGCTCCTGGGCCCAAGTCAGAAAAAACTGTGTTTGATGAAGCCGTTTCTGGAGAACCCAATAGGTAAAACTCCAAAGAACCAGTTCCGCCCATTGCATTAGAAACCTCAATAGCAGCATCACTCAAGCCGAAACAAGAAATAGCATCTGTCAAAGTCGCAGTAAGAGTAACTGATTCTGTTACAGGTACTGTCACAGTAGCGGAAGACACACATCCAACACCATCAACAACCTCAACATAGTAATCACCAGCTAATAGGTTATTAAAATACCCGAAGTTTGAAGCAATTTCATCATCTACTCCGAAGTAATAATCATCTGCACCTTGAGCACCAGTAGAAGATATAAATAAAGCCCCATCATTATCACCAAAACAAGTAGGACTAGATAATGAATCTACTACTAAAGCAAGAGTACAAGGAAGTGTGCAAGAGAAATCATCAACTGTAACAGTGGGGTCGTAGTTCGAAGCGTCCACGTTAAGACATCCGAAAACATCATTGGGATCAGTACTGAAACCAACACCATAATGGTATACTGAGTTGTCTTGGTCACCTTCAACAAAAACCTGAACGTTAAATACGCCAGTGAAAGAACCATCAGTGGTGATTTGGGCTAATAGAACCTTGTTGTCGGCACCACCAAATGCATTGTAGGTACCTGAACACTCGGGAACTGGAGTAGTACCACAAGGAAACCCAGGGTAGAACCAAGCGCCACCGATAGGGTCGTCAATATAAAAATCTCCTGTTGCGTCAAATGAATCCATCGCATCATTCATTCCCACGTTGCTAAGTCCTCCATTGTCAGCGGCATTCATCATACCTATCGTAAGCCAGCTGTCAAATTCCAATACTGGGAGTACGCTAAATAAAACTGAATTGGGCTCATTTCCGTACACAAAGCTAGGCTCTGTATGAAACACCGTCCCTGTTGAAGAAAAAATCAATGGGTTGTTAGAATCTCCGAAAACAGAAGAAACGAAATCGGTACCATCTGTAGTGTTAGCATAAACGTGATAGGTTGTAAACCCAGCAAGTTCAGTAATAGATGTACCATCGTGGACCATATAGGTCTCAACTGAAATGTTTGTAAGCTGAGCTTGGGCTCCCAAAGAGCATATTAAACAAACAACAAATAGCAAATGCTTCATATAGATAATTTATTTATTTCTATTAAAAACGCAAATATAGAATAAGGTTTGTCGAAAAAATCTTAATGCAACAAAAAACTGCAGCTGATATAACTGCAGGTTTTCTTTTTACAAATTTTAGCTTAATTCTATTGGATTACCAACCTCTTGACTGAGGACAAATGATTCGATGATCGTAGTGCCACTTGGTATATACCTGGAGTAAGGTTGCTAATATTAATATTTAACTGTCCTTGAAGATTAGAGTCGGCAACTTGATACACTACTCGTCCTCTTGAGTCGGTAAGCGTAATAGAAGCCGAATTCATATCATTGCCAACTACAACAATCACGTTGTTGTCAGCCGGATTAGGGTAAATCTTAAAATCAACTCCTGTTAGAGAGACTATTCCGTCAGCCCCACAATCAGAGCAAGAGTTGTAACAAACGATGTCTAAGATCTCAGCCTCACCACTTCTTGTGTGAAGACGGTTGAAAGCTCCAAAACCGTTTGGCACTCCACACCCTTCTGACTCAAAAGTCACCTCAAGGCTATCAGGTCCTACAACAGAACCTGACTCTTCAACAGTGTAGTCTGCCTCTCCTTCAGGGAATGGATTACCATTTGTAAACTTGTAGAAAACTTCGGCTGCACCAGAAACAACAGTTGTTATTTCCCAAACATCATCCCCATCAGCATCGCTTAATGCGATAGTTCCTGACTGCCAGGCGGGATTCGTGAAGCTACCTATTATATACACTCCGTCTGCACTTGTTATCTCATCAGCCATATTCACACGAAATGTGATATCAGCAGCATCGGGATCTGGCATACATGCAACTCCTGGGCAGCTGTTGTAACAAGCCTCATAAACCACTGCATCCTCACCTACTTCTAATATGCGGTTGCCGTTGGTGACACAATCTCCAGCAGGGTTCTCGTTGTCGATGTTTCCAGCTCCATTTCCTCCCCAATCGTTTCCGTTAATGAACTTAAATTCGTAGTTGCCTGGAGCCATTTCTAATACCACTTCCCAAATACCATCTCCATCAGCATCATCAAGTGGTGTAGCTCCGGCACTCCATCCTTGGAAATTTCCAGCTACGTGCACTCCATTTTCAGAAACTGCTGCTTGAGTAGTCATATCAACTCTGAGTGTTACACTTGAAGGAGAAACACATGACCCACAGCTATTGTAACAAACGGGAGTTGTGGTGCCAACTACAGAAAGAACAACGTTCTCGCTGTCTAGTTGTAAAAGTCTGTTTCCATTCCCATCTTCACAATCTGATCCAGAAAGATTTTCGTTGGGATCTAGCCAGCTGTTGCCATTTACGAACTTGAAAATAACTGACTGCGTTGAGTCTGGAATGAAGGATTGGATCGTTTCGTAAATCATATCGCCATCAAAATCGAACAGCTGAGTTGTAGCAGGGTTCCAGTCTTGGAATCCCCCAGCTACATGAACGCCAGTTGCACTAACATTTTCAGCCGACATATCCACTCTAAATCGAACTGTTGACATCCCGCAGGCAGCACAACTTCCGAAACAAACATGATATTCTAGTGTTGCATCTTCTCCAGAAATAAATAACATTCTATTATCATTCCCTCCAACCTCGATTTGACAAGCATCTGGTACATCCTCTACAAATGCCCAATCATTACCGTTTATAAATTTGAATTGTGTCGAAGTTGCCAAATCGATAGAGACTGAATAAACACCATCCATATCATCGTCAGTGAGTTCTGTCAATGCAGCATCCCAACCCTGGAAACCTCCGGCAATATGAACTCCGTCAGGACTTACAATTTCACCATTCATATCGACGGAGAAAGTAACGTTTGTGGAAGTTTGGGCTGAAAAGGTTGCCGAAAAACACAGTAAAGTAAAAAACAAGTAGAAGTGCTTCATCATTTTAGATGTTAAATTAACGCAAGTGTACTTTTTACACTTTCAACAAACATACATCATGAATCGCCTTCCTCCAAGACTTAGGAATGAGAGTTGTTGAGCCAGTCTCCAAATCGAAACAAACTATAACAGTGCGGGAAGAAGCTGCAAGTATTTTGTTGTCTGTTTTAATAATATGAGCATTGTAACCTACTGTAAGACTCTTTTCCCCCAATTTTTCTATCCATATTTCAATTTCTAAAACGTCCTTAAGTTTTACAGGGTGTTTATAATCGACCTCTTGACGTGCGACAAGGACACCGTGTTTCTTCCAATCCCAACCTTCAGAAATTTTGTTGAAGAGTTCGATGCGGCTTTGCTCAAAGTAGATGAGGTAGTTTGCGTTGTGAACGATTCCGTAGCTGTCGATGTCAGCGAATCTGATTTCGGGGCGATATAATATGCTCATGACTGCGAAGATAAATGTACTTTTGCTTTATGCTTACAAGAAATAAAATATTCAGCCTTCTCCTTATTATAGGATTCTTTTTTTCAGCGGCTCAACTTTACCTAACACCTAACGCTGTTGCTTGGATGGCATCGGCACTCGCACACCTTATTGTACTCATATCAATAAGGATGGAAAGAATTCCTGAGTTTGATACTGATTTCTTAGGCATCTTAAATGTGACAGTAGGTCTTGTTGCCACAATTGTTGGGTTAGGTCAGTGGGTGGTTTCAGGTGAAAGCGGCCCTTTAGCGGTCATTATTGCGGCCTCTGCTCTTGTAATTTGGGCTTTAAGAGAGACCAAACAGAGTTAACCTCACTCCTTTTCACCTGATTTTACTCGAAAAACTTGGTTTTTTATCAGCTTTATTAACAAAAGGTGTTAGTTTGTTCACAAAATAGGGGTAAATCACCTCTAAGCCTTGACAGTGTTAGGATTGTGGTCATACATTGCGACTGACAAGAAACAATATTGTTTAATTTAATTAAAATTCATTCACATGAACAAAGCAGAATTAGTTGATGCAATGGCTTCAAGCGCTGGCATCTCAAAAGCAGACTCAGGTCGTGCACTAGAAGGTTTCCTCGATGCTACTAAAGGTGCTCTCGCTAAAGGCGATCGCGTATCTCTAGTAGGTTTCGGTTCTTTCTCTGTAAATCACCGTCCAGCTCGTAAGGGTCGTAACCCACAAACTGGTGCTGAGATTCAGATCAAAGCAAAGAATGTAGTAAAGTTCAAAGCAGGATCAGGCCTAGTGGTTTAATTCCGATTTAACTTAATGTCTAAAGCCTCTCCTTCGGGAGGGGCTTTTTATTTTTACACAATTTAGTTTTGCTACATGTCCGAACTTAAAAATAAAATACAGCAGTGTATCGACGTTTTGACACCTATTTTAACTGAGAGTAGGTTGGCGAAGTTTGAGCATGTGCTGTCAAATAGGACGCGTCACGTAGCAATGGTTTTAGAGGATGTATACCAAAGTCGCAACACAAGTGCCGTAATGCGGAGCGCAGACGGAATGGGTATTCAGGATATATATATGGTGGAGAGTTACAATGTTTGGTCTAAAAACCGGAGTGTTTCGAAAGGAGCCTCAAGTTGGCTCACCTTACATAGACATCTAGATTCTGAGGATCCCCACGCAGCCTGCCTTGCAAAACTACGTGCGGGAGGATATCGAATCGTAGCCACATCACCTCACGAGGGCGGCTTCACCCCAGACACACTTCCCATTGACAAACCTGTAGCGATAGTGATGGGAACTGAATTCAAAGGTGTCTCAGATAAAATGATGGCTGAAGTAGATGATTTCGTTGAGATTCCCATGTATGGGTTTTCCGAAAGCTTTAACATCTCAGTTGCGTCTGCCGTAGTAATGAACAGGGTTTGCACAAGGGTGCGTGAAGAAGGTGTAGCGGCAGGACTCAGTGAAGACGAGAAACAATACCTCAGACTGCAATGGGGATTTAGATCCGTAAAATTTGCCGACGAAATCTTAAAAAGATACGGTCTTGAAATGCCCATAGAAAAATGAGCCAACATGTGCCTGGAAGATTAAGGGTAGACACTTTAGGGCTTTTAAAAATCGCTTTGCCGATTTCCATCGGCACGTTTGTACAATTTTTAGTTCTGCTTACTGATAATTATTTCCTTGCTCGCGTTAGTGAGTCTGCGATCAATGGGGCGGGCAATGCTGGACTGGTGTATCTGACATTTGGGATGGTCATCTACGGGAGCGCCACCGGAATTCAAATTTTAGTTGCAAGAAGACACGGAGAGGGGAATGATGCCATGCAGATCCGGACCGGACGCATGGGGTGGGTTATTAATTTAGGACTTGGGGCGATAATGCTTGGCATCTTACTGGTCTTGAATCGTGGCTTACTTGGAGTACTGATATCAAGCGAGGAGGTTCGAGGAGTTTTCGAGCCATTTTTAGGAACTCGTATTTGGGGGTTTATCCCCGTAGGAATCACCTTTGCAATTACGGCTTACTGGACAGGGCTCGCTAAAACGCGTCTCCTTCTTGCTGTAAGTTTAACAACGGCCTTGACTAACCTCGTCCTCGATTACTCCTGGATAGAGGGGAACTTAGGTTTTGAAGCCATGGGGCATATTGGCGCCGCTCGAGCATCACTTACTGCTGAGATAGCAGGTCTTTTAGTGGCTGTTGCTCTCATGCTGAAGGTAGAGCCTCGTTTTTTCAAACTACCGAAGCGGCCCGATGGTGAGGTGATTCGCGCATGGTGGGCGATATCCGGACCGCTGATGGGCCAACTTATGATTACTGTCGGAACTTGGACATCATTCTTCTTCTTCGTAGAGAAAGTTGGTGCTACCGAGCTGAAAATTTCTCATATAGGCCGGAACGCCTTTATGCTTGCCTTTGTCGTTTCTTCAGGCATAGCCCAAACCACACGAACTGTCATATCTCAACTTATCGGTTCTGGACGTAATTCCGAGCTCATATCAGCAGCTAAGAGACTAGGTTTATTAAACATCACAGGCGTCTTAATCATGACACACGGCTTTGTTCTATATCCCAACACTCTTGCAAGTATATTCTTTGAAGACCCTATCGCTATAGAAAGTATGGCAAAGACATTTTCCACTCTTTTTATCGCTGTTATCGGGTTTTCTATCGCAGCTCTTTTCCTTGCAATTCTTGAGGGTGCAGGTGGCACTAAACGCGCTTTCATAATTGAAATAATAGGAGCAGGAAGCTATCTATTCGTTGCCAGCTACCTCACTTCTGAACATAACGGGCAGTACTTGCCCATCGAGGTTATTTGGCGTGTAGAATGGGTGTACTTTACATTCATCGGAATAGGAAGCTATCTAATGCTTAGAAACGGCAGGTGGAAGAAAGGTTTGGAATCTTTGAGTGAAGTGAAAGAGTAAGAAATGAAAAAGTTGAGAATAGTATATTTGGGGACGCCGGAATTTGCGGCGACGTGCCTGGAGACTTTATTGATGGGTAGGCACGAAGTGGTGGGTGTAGTTACTGCTCCTGATCGAGAGAGTGGACGAGGGCGTATTGTTACTCAGTCAGACGTGAAAAAACTAGCGATTGAGAGGGGCTTACCCATTGCACAGCCTGAGCGACTTCGTTCGGAGGGATTCCTCGATATATTAAAGGGATGGAATGCTGATTTAGGAGTGGTCGTAGCATTTAGGATGTTGCCAGAGGTTGTTTGGTCTATGCCTAAAATGGGGACTGTTAATCTACATGGGTCTCTACTGCCTCAATTCCGTGGAGCCGCACCTATTCAGAGAGCGATTATGGCTGGCGCTACAGAAAGCGGCGCCACCACATTCCTTCTCACGGGAGCCATCGACATGGGCGATATGCTCGGGCGCGTTGTCGTTCCGATAGGTCCAAATGAAAACGCTGGATCACTCCACGACCGCATCCTAGAAAGCGGGAAAAATTTACTTGCAAAAACCATTGACGATATAGCTGATGGTGTCTCGCAAGCAATTCCACAGTCAGATGTTATTTCAAAATTACATATCGACATCCTCGATGCCCACAAACTGTTCAAAGAAGACAGGAGGATTTCATGGTTGCGCTCGGCAGCAGATTTACACAACCATATTCGAGGCCTTGCACCCTACCCAGGCGCTTTTACAACATTACCTGATGCTCCGAAGGCACCTGTGAAAATTCTTGAAGCTAGGGTTGATCATGACTATTCGGGGGAATTGGCGGCAGGCGAGATATCAATACATGAAGGACATATGTATGTTGGATGTGGAAAACCGGTACAGGATGGCGAAAACAGCTCACTTGAAATCTTGCGCATACAACCTCCCGGCAAGGGAGCCATGGATACCGGAGCGTTTCTCCGAGGGCTGCGTGAGGAAATCACTCGCTTTACAGTATAAGATATGTATCTTGTGAAGATGAAAAAGTGTTTGCTTATTTCCTTAGGCTTCGTTCTAATTTTTCCTCTTCAATATTCAGCCCAAACTTTCGCACTTCCCTCCCCCACGTTTGGTCCTGCCTTCCTTCAAAATGAGATTGCCGTAATTGAGGTCTTCCTCGAACCTGAGGATTTGGAGTACATACTTCACCCCGACAATGAGCAAAGCAATGTAGAACATCCCGCGACTTTTATTTATACTTCGGATGCGGGTTCGGACACTTTGTACGATGTAGGATTTAGGCTTCGCGGGAATACTTCGAGGAGCGCGGGGAAGAAGTCATTTAAGTTGAGCATGAATACGTTCGAGGCAGGGAGAAGGTGGAACGGTCTTAAGAAATTGAACTTAAACGGGGAGCACAATGACCCGTCGGTCATGAGAGCGAGAATGGTTTGGGAATTTATGAGAGCGCAAGAGATGGTCGCCCCGAGGTATAGCCATGTGGAGCTTTATGTAAATGGAGAGTATCGAGGTTTGTACTTAAATCTGGAGCACGTCGATGAAAACTTTTTAGCAAAGAGGTTTGTGAATCCATCGGGGAAGCTTTGGAAATGCACCTATCCAGCCGACCTGAGTTTCAATGGAACTGAGGGGGTCGATTACACCTTTAACCACGCATGGGACGACACCCGTGTTTACGATCTTAAACACGGTGGAACTGGACTGAACGGAGATCCCACTGACGAAGATTACAACCCAATAGCCGAGCTCGCTACAATCCTACACGAAGTTTCTACGGAGAATCTCCCTTGTGAGATTGAGCAGGTCTTTGACGTGAGTGCTTTTCTAAAACTCGCTGCGATTGAAATCTTAGTGGGACATTGGGACAATTATTTCGGGAACATGAATAACTATTACCTCTACGAACGCCCCGAAGATGGTAAACTCATGATGTTTTCGTATGACGTAGATAATACATTAGGCATACAGTGGTGGGGTGATTATTCGAACTCAGACCCTTTCAATTTCTCCCCCACAGATTTCAGACCACTCTACGACCGGCTTATGGAAGTTGAAGAGTACAGAGATCAGCTTGGAGCTTTTATCAATGCTGCCCTCGAGGATGGATTTAATGGCCCTGATTGGGCTGTGAGAGGAAACGAGCTAATCGCTCTTTGTACATCGGCCGCACTCAACGATACATATAGAACATTAGATTACGGATTCGACAACAACGACTTCCTACTATCTATCTCAACAGCATGGGGCGGTCACATTAACAATGGTATTGCACCTTATGTTCTAGAGCGCTCAAATTCCATCACTTCTCAAATAAACCCAGTCGCCCCACTTCGCAGCATTCAAGCATACGCAAAAACCCCCGTTCACAATGACACCCTAACGATATACACTGAGGCATATGGCTCTCCCTCCTACCTCATCGCCACGATATTTCCTGACAATGCCCCGAGTTTCACTTCGCCCCTAAGCGAAATTGAACCGGGACTTTGGATCGTGGAGATCCCACTGACAGGAGTTACATCAACAGAGTGGATCGTACATGCCACTTACGAAAACAACGTCTCCCTTCCGACGATTATAACTTCCCCTTGTACTCCCGGGCGAGCATGGATTTCCTGGCTACCATCGCCTAATTTCGTCCTGAATGAGTTAATGCCACTTAACAACAGCTTCAACCAAGATCCCAATGGAGGTTTTCCAGACTGGGTAGAGATTTACAATTCCTCAACTTCTCCAGCTTCCGTGGCAAATATGTACCTAACTGACAATGTAGAGATCCCCACAAAATATAAGTTCCCAGAATTCACTGTAGAGCCAAACGACCATCGCCTAATCTTCCTTGACAATGACGTCGAACAAGGTCCACTCCACGCACCTTTTCACATAGATTCTAGTGGTGATGACCTTACTTTAATTACTTGGGACGATTTCGGGTGGAGGGTTATAGACAGGGTGGTTTGGTCCAACGTATTACCTGTAAACACAAGCTATGGACGCGTCGAAGACGGCTACACTGAGTGGATGGTTTTCGTGCCTTTAACGAGCACTCCTCCCACCCCACTAGCCGCCAACTCCGGCATGATCACCGTGCCCTGCCCAGAAGACCTCAACGGCGACGGATCAATTACAGTACAAGACGTCTTAATCGTCCTTGCCAACTTCGGATGTACGGAACCAGAACCTTGTATCGGAGACATAGACTCAAGCAACTATGTTGGCGTTAGCGACGTCTTAGAAATGTTATCCGCATTTGGCTCCAACTGTTAAGCACTCTATGAAAAATCTTCTTACAGCCCTTTCCTTCGCACTCATTTCCTGTATCTCCTTTGCCCAAACTTCCTCGTCTCTCCCCCACAACCTTACCATACAGGAGAAACTCAGCGCATTACAGAGTGGATATGAACGTCCCGAAGCATCCGAGAGAGCAACAACAACTCCCCCTCCTTATGCTAATTTGAGGGCCATGGCCGAGTGGGAAGAAATTCAAGCGCTTGTCGTGTCTTGGACTTCGTACACAGGGATTTTAAAGCAAATCGTGGCCGCCTCAGTAAGCGAGTGTCACGTAATAATCCTCTCTGAAAATCCATCTAGTACTCAATCCTATCTACAGAACTCTAGCTACGGCGGCGCTGTAAGCATGAACAACATTACGATTATAGACACCAACATAAATTCAATTTGGGTGAGAGATTATGGAGGAACTACCGTTTACGCAAACGAAGTAGACAATGGACTCCTCGTAGATTGGATATACAACCGACCTCGCCCTGCAGACGACATAACTCCAGAAGTAGTTGCTGAAGCCTTGGGACTAGAGATCTACACAACGACTTCTGCCCCATACGACTTTATGGCGACAGGCGGGAATTATATGAGTGACGGATTCGGCACTGCTTTTTCTTCAAATCTCATTTTAGAGGAAAATTCTGGAGGGAATACCGGTTGGGGAGGATCGTTCCCCAACCACAACGTTTCAGAAATCGACGCGATCATGAACGATTTCATGGGCATTGACACCTATATAAAAATGCCAACCCTACCCTACGACGGCATTCACCACATCGATATGCACATGAAGTTGCTCGATGAGGAAACCCTACTCGTATCACAGTATCCTACAGGGACTGCTGACGGCCCACAAATTGAAGCCAACATCCAATCTGTATTACAGAATTACACAACAAAATGGGGTACTCCATTTGACGTTCATTGGATCCCCGCTCCCCCACAACAAGGTGGAGGATATCCCAACTCAGGCGGATATTACTGCACCTACACAAACTCGATGTTCGTAAACAAAACACTACTCGTCCCCACATACTACGAACAGTACGACACCACTGCACTACGTATCTACGAGGAACTTCTCCCCGGCTACACAATCGTGCCTATCGACTGCGACGACAGTCCAGAAGCCATCATCTCTGCTTCGGGTGCCATACACTGTATCACACACGAGATAGGTGTTGAAGATCCATTGTTAATTAGCTACCAAGCTCTAGAAAACGAAGTAAGTAATCCAAACGGGCACACTGTTTCTGCGTACATAAAACACCGCGACGGAATATCTTTAGCTTCTATTTATTGGCGCGTTCAGGGATCCTTCAGTTTCATTCCTTCAACAATGACTTCAATTGGAGGCGGCTACTTTGAGGGTGAAATACCCACAATTTTAGGAGACGGAGGTGTCATTGAATATTACGTCCAGGCAGCCTCTTACTCAGGAAAAGTCCAAAGGCGACCTATGACTGCCCCTTCCGGCTACAAGTCTTTCGCTATATTACCCGGTTCCGGCATATATGGTTGTACAGATATGGGAGCAGAGAACTACGACCCTACAGCGACAGTAGATGACGGCACATGTGTACAACCCTGCCAAGGAGACGTGAACGGAGACGGAGGGGTAAATGTCTCCGACCTATTGGTGATCTTAAGTGAATTCGGATGTTCTGGAGAATGTAGCGCAGACTTAGACTCTGACGGAAGCGTGACGGTAGGAGACATTCTATTCTTCCTTTCTATTTTCAATTCAGGCTGCCCTTAAGCTTACAAGAAGCTTACCTACGCTTTCGCACATTTAACAATGTAGGAAACAGAGGGGGATTGTTATTCAAAATCATCATCCGTAATGATATAAGTACAAACCTGAATAGTATGCTTATTGCCACTTACATGTTCTGTCCAATTGAATTCATTTCTGAAGTCACCTATAAATATGAAATCATCAAGCAAAACTTCAAGTGTACTATTTTCTGATATTGAACACGGAGATGAGGGGATTTCACAGGGTTTATTACCCAATTTTTGGGTTAATTCTATATCAACATATGAATTTACCGGTAGGGTATAAATACTATCCATGTAATAATAACCACTGAAATAATCTATTTGTAATGAATAAGAGGAATCATTTTGAATAATCTTTCTGGTTGTATGAGTGCTGTCACATCCTAGTAAAAGCAAACATGTTAAAGATGAAAGTAAATATCTCATAGATCTAGATTTCTAAGGTACAGCTCTTCTGGTGTATCTGATTGGTAATACTAAATTAGGGGAATTGCATCCATAAAAAAGGGACACCGAAATGGCGTCCCTTTTTCTATTAAATATTATAACGAGTTATTAGCAAGTAGTACCAAACGCAGCAAGTAATAGCAATATATCTTGAACGTTAGTTGCATCATCTTCATTGATATCAACTGAACATCCTGACACACAGCCAAACTCTCCAAGAAGAACTAGGATATCAGCTACAGATATCACGCCATCTCCGTTGACGTCCTCAGGACAGTCACAAGAAGTGAACTCACACATTCCATTATCTATAGTGGAAGCGGCATCGTAGTTACAAGCAGTAGCATCCATACATCCAGAACAAGAAGTGAAGTCACATGATCCATCGTCTATAGTGGAAGTG
>Ga0307984_1000588_pt1 | contig 15877 bp, 25 predicted proteins | sample EllFjometageno78_FD_203169 | JGI IMG/M metagenome (GOLD analysis project Ga0307984, IMG submission 203169) | Marine microbial communities from Ellis Fjord, Antarctic Ocean - #78 | ecosystem: Environmental > Aquatic > Marine > Unclassified | place: Southern Ocean | collected 2014-10-09
CCGCAGTGGTATTTAGGTAGGCGCATTTGCCCTCGGTGCATACTTCGGAAAGCGGATATTCGACGATTGCTGGTACGCGGTCGTCTTTCTCGCAAGAGTAGATTGGCTTTGTTACTTTAGGTAACAGGCGACGCATAACTTCAGTTTGGTTGCCTGCGGCGTCCGTGTCCAAATATCGGCTGGCTGGGTCCATCATAAAAACTCGGTCGTAATCATACGCCGATATTGCAGAGTTTATGACCCAGATTTCATCCCATTGCTTAGAGTTTTCCAGACCAATAATGAAATCAATCTGAGACGCCCCAAGTCCAATTATTGCTATTTTTTTACCTTTAAGCTCTTTTATCTTTTCCATTAAGTAACGCCCGTTCGCAGTAGATCATATCGATATTCATCTCGGCTCGCCCTGCCTTCGCTAGAGTTCTTCATTCTAGCTACCGCTTGGTTGAACCGAGTCTCGATGGAAGCTACGACGTCGGGGGTTTCTTTTAGGAATATAGCAGCCTCTGCCAAGGTGCCGTACAACAGCGCATCCGAATACTCTGTGGATAACAGCGTAGTTGTAGAGTCGTCGTTGCCCAGCGTGATGCTGTTGGGCTTGTGCAGATAGTGCAACTCTACGTCGTACTGTGCGCTCGGTACTGGCGCCAATGCAAAAGACGCCTGATCGAACAGGCTGTAATACTTAGGCCGCCCAGTAACTGTTGTGCTCGGGCTATACTCTTTTAAAAAGCTTGGATGCTTATACGTCAAATAATAATATCTGTCTGAATCAATAACAGCCAGAGAGAATGGCGCGTAAAAATCACTTGGGGTTGCCAGAAACCTGTTGTTCTGAGACAACAACCCAGTGACATTTTTTCTCTGCTCTGGAAGTTGAACTAACGAAAATATTCGATCTTCGCTCTCTCTGATAAACTCATCGAGGTTTGCGTTGAACGTCGTCTCGTCAACCTGCATGTAATTCTGCACAGCGGTCTTTAATGTTCCAAGCGTGAAACTCATGTTGTCGTAACTCCCACTGTGCCAACATTAGCACTCATTGCAAAAGTTTGCAACTTTGTGCCAAGCGGTCCATCTTTATAAGTTGAATACACCAAAAAATTTGCATAAAAGTCATTTCCATTTGAAGATGGATCTGGCCTCGGGTCCTTTAACGCCTGCGGATCTACCGCAGTCGGCTTTGGCATTAGCTGCGGTTCTTTGGGGGACCACTGGTCTGGACCTACCAGAAGGCCGTCCCAAGTCTTTCGCATGTCGCGCAGACGGTAGCGAAATCCAGTGATGTCGCAAACCCCGTATGCCAGCCTGTCAGATGCATAGGCCATTAGCTAAGATTGTAGCCGCGTAAGTCTGGAGCAACCCTAAACGAAACCCTATCTTGGTCTTGAGATAAAGCACGCTCAAACTCTTCCTCATAAAGCTGCTTGAGCATAGATACTTTTTCTGGCGCACGCTTCAAGGCAATGTAGTAAGCCAACCCGGCGGCAAGGCACGGATAGAACCGAAAAGGCATTTGCAGGGTATTGGCACCAACATCGGCATCATCCATTCTTGTCAGAGCGTTGATGTATAAAGAGTAGCTAGTTGAGCTCGGTACAGGCCACACCGTGATTGTGGGGGTGATTTGCTTGTCCACAAAATACTGGTTGGGCTTACCCGTCGTATTCTTAGTCGAAAGATTCCCATACTCAGATCGGCTCATTCGGCTCATCGGTACGTCTGTGACCTGAGAGCTAATGGTCTCACGCACAAAAACATCCAAGACGTCGATTGTCGCCGTCGGGTTTGTTGCGTCAATCGTGTAGACAGACGTCCCTTGGACCATAGGCAAAACCTTCTGCTGAATGGTCCACTGATTTAAACCGCGATTCGCCCACTCGGACAGCATTAGGTTCAGGCTTCGATTGGCCGACTTCAAGTCGTAACCAGTTCGTAGCTCCAAGCCACAGCGCTCGAATGCTTCTTCGACGTAATCAGCAACGTCTAACTCAAATGTCTTAGTTCCGCTTAAAGCCATTATGGTCGCCGTAAGTTATTTTTACCAATGTTAGGCATACCGCCGCCCTTCATGCCGACAGGCTTCATTGTACCACCACCCATCTTTCCTTGGGTCCTGCCGTACAGTCCGCAGTTCATGCTTGATGGTGGGCGCATTTTACCGGAGGCCGCGCCGCCCATGTTCATACCCATGGCTTTCTTTGCCGCCTTCTTTCCAGCGGTTGTGTATGGAAACTTTTTACCGTCTACGTTTGGCATTATCGTCCTCCTCGGTACATTGGGATTGGTCTTGGAGCCCCAGTCTTTACGGTGCTACCGCCGCCACTGATTGTTCTTGGGCCATTCATTTTAACTGGGTTTCCAGCGTTCTGCGCTTGCATGGCTTCTATTCTAGCCATAAGTTCTTCTCGATCAAAATTTCCTATAAAGGGATTGCTTGACATCTGCGCCATCAAAGATTCTGGGGTGGTTGTAGGCGCTACCGCTGGAGCAACGGCTTGTGTCGGGATGTTGAAGTTGCCCCCAAAGCCACCGAAATTCATGTTGCCCAGTCGCTCTCGCAAAGCCGCCAGTTCTTCGGGGCTCATCGTCATCGCAGGATTTGCCGCAGGAGCCGCTTGATTAGCCGCTACCCTTGCTTGCATCTCATCAATGCGGGCTTGCATATCGGGGACTTGGATATCTGCGACGTACACATCTTGCTCAACCGGCATTCCGTCAGGAATAACTTCCTCTATTGTTCCAGTGGGAGTGCTGGGCATTGGCACCATTTTATTAAAGTCTTCTCTAGCCGCGATCTCTTCAGGAGTTCTGGTTTCAATGTCGCTGGGATCTATTGGGCCAAAATCAACTCCGTAAGCCTCATCTACAGGCGGCACATAACCAAACCCTCGCTGATCGACCGGAGTATCTAACAGATACTGAAAGTCCGCATAAGGTGACGGTCCTGCTTCGGCTGGGGGTGGAGCCATTTGATCATAAAGCGAGCTATTTCCGCCGCCTTGTAATGCCGCCAACAAGTCCGAAATCCCGCCCGCTTGTGCTCGGGGTTGTTGCGGAAGTGGCGCTGGACGCATTGGCCCTTGATCAGTGAAGCCATCGAATAAGCCATCGAACAATCCCCTATTCATCGGTGGCATCGGAGGAAGTTGGGATTGTCTAGGCATCGGCGTTCTCATCGGAGAAAAAGGGTCAACAGGTCTTCTCGGCTGTTGCGGGAGATTGCCGCTCACTTGAGGAATCAAGGAAAATTGTTTTCTTCCGGCATTAGGTGCTTGTATCATAATAGATTACCAGTTTTTGCAAGACCAATAGCTTGGGGCAAATACATCCTTCTTCTTCTGCACCGAGTCGCAATTGTGCCTAGCCCGAAAGGACTTACGCCTTTCTGGTTGATTAACTTTTATTTTCATGTTCGGGTCGCCATATCTAACCAGCTTGATCTGATCGCCCTTTTTTGCCAAAACTTTAAACTTCTTTTTTCCACCAGAAGTTCGGACCTGCTTATTGTAAGCAGGAAAAGACTCACCCCTATAGGTGAGCCTTCCCGATTTGCTTCTTGTGACGTCTTTCGTCGTAGCCATTCTAGGCGTGGAAGACGGTCATGTTGGCGAAGTCAGCTACATCATAAAGCAAGAATATTCCGTCGGTAAACAAAATACCCTCGTCAGGAATAGTCACATCCCTGCTCACAGTAGCAGAAGCAACCGTTCCCAATTTTAATTGAGACGCGCCTGTACTGCCTGTGGTGACAAAATTTAAGATGCCAGCGCTTGTACTGCACACAATAAACGTGCCTTGCAGTCGAGCCCTTCCGCCATAAATGTTGATAGCCACCGCATCGGACATTCCGAGGCTTACATTTTGCGCTGGCTGAGCGCTAACAACCGCCCCACTTATAGTTTTAAAGTACAAAGAACCAACGACTGTGGCCGCACTCCCAAGCATAGTAAGCTCTTCAGACTGCGCGGCGCCATTGATGTCTGTGCCTGTGATAGTTGCTTTCTTGCCAACGTCGTTCGTACTGGTCGTTGTAACCGAAACTTTACGGGCACTAGCAAAAACTACCGCACCACCATCGGCGTCAGTGCCGTTAATAGTGAATGCGCCCGTTGGGCGTTGGTTGGCGGCAATCGATGCAACGTCAGCCGCATTTGTATCCGCCTCTACGAAAATCGCAGAAGCGTCAGAGCCAGTAAATCTTGAGCCCATGTCGCTTCTCCTAAGTTATCGTTCGATTGAGGCGATCACATAATCCAATGTCATGCTCTTAGCCGCCGCTGCGCCATTCTGAATGCCAAACGAAACGGTTAGATCTTCGTCGTCTGGAACATTTGTCAGAGTAGCCTGAGAGGCAACATGCACATCATCAACAAAGATCTTGAACGCACCCGCTCCGTCTTGACCGCCGTTTGGATCGTAGTGAAAAGCAACAGTGATAAAGGTATCGTCTACCATCACATGTATATCTTCGTTTGCCGTAACCGCGTTATTCTTCTCGATATTGAAATCAAGACCAGTGCCGCCGTCAATTTTGATGAAGTAAAGGCCATCGGTAGTATCAAGGGGTGTGGTGTCGGTGATTCCAAGACCCATAACGAAGTCACACTGAGTTGCGTCATTGACCTTAAATCGAGCCTTAAAGAAAAGATTCTTGTCGGCAACATAACGGAAGCCTTCGCCCTTCAACTGCAAGAAGTCGAGATCGTCGTCGCCTGCGTCGTTGAGGATCTGCAAAAGACCGCCAGAGCCAGATACTAAAGCCTCGGTAGCGTCGCCGCCGCCAGCCTCTGTAGTTGTGACCGTCCAATCTCCCGCCGTATAGGTGAAGAAGTCGTTTGTGTAGGTTGCGTACTTAAATGGATCTAAGTAAGGGTAGTCATATAGTGGATCGCCAACCGCTTGGTTGGACACGCCATTTCTAAAGTGTGTAGGCATAACAGTTCTCCAAAAAACCAGCGCGAAAATGCGCCATTAGCTACAGTGAGTCCCAAGTATAGCGCACAGTTTTTAGTAAAAATAGTTTATTTTATTTGTCCAAACACTTGCACAACGACACGATATGTGAGACTATAGATGTGTAGTCAATTAACAGCAGAAAGGGGAAAAAGATGAATAAAATTAAAGTTTATCACAGTGCAATGTTTGGTCGCCCAGATAGTGGATTTTCTTTGGTGGCAACAGTAAAAGTGCCTGAAGACATGGGTCTTATAAAAGCTCTTGAGTATGCCTTTCGCTGGACAAATAACGTAGCGGGGTCTTGGTCAAAAGAAGAGGTGTTATCTTACATGGATGAGTATGGTGACAACGTGGAAGAGACTAACGGGGATTACAACAAGGATGTCACTCCATATGACCTCAGAGACGATGGACTTGGCACCCGATCAACTTCAGTTGATGATCGAATGATTTTAAACGGTGTTGTTTACAAAGTATCTGATTGCGGATTTGAGGAGCTTGATCTAACTCCAGAAGAGATTAATGTTGACCTCTACAACCCTAAATAATTGATAAAAAAAGGGAGCCATAAGCTCCCTTTTTCGATTTACAGCCTTTGGGATTAAGCTCCCTGAGAACCGTAGATACCACGCCAGTCAGACCATGAGAAGCTATAACGCTCTCGGGCCTTGTAGCGAATGTTGCCGGTTGTGAAGTCTGGCTCCATCGAAGTCTCCATTGGAGTACGCTGGAACATTTTAAGACCTTCGCCGCTGTCAGTGACAGATGTCAGCAAGAAGAACGCATCGGGATCAGTCAGGTAATGATTGACTGTGTAGCCGCCGGGTAATACGCCGGTGTTCTTGATGGCATTGATGTCGTTGTCAGCAGTGCCCGAACGCAAAGTAGAGTTCAGGATGCGATCCGCCACAAATACTAACTGTGGTGGTACAACAAGCTTAGTGGCTTGAACAGAAACAGTCAGTCCCTTATCGTCGGTAAATGTGCTGATATCAATCAACGCATCTTCCAGAGACGTCTCATTCAGGTCCGCCATGGTGGTAGCACGGTTAGCCGCAACTCCGCCGCCAGCTAGTGGGTGAGCGGTGTTGATCATTGACACACCGTCGCCGCCAGTGAAATTAGCATTGAATGCGTTGTTTAGAATATCCGCACCCTTAACTTCTTTCGTGTTAGCCATTGAGCGAGCCAGCGCCTTGACGTAACGCTTGCCGAGGCTGTCGTAGAGGTTGTCTTCTACGGCTTCATCAGTAAGAGCAAAAGCCAGTGCAATAGTTTGATGCGTGTATCGAGCCGAGTACGACTCAGATGCATTATCAAAAACAACGCCCTGTCCTTCCGTCTTGGTTGGTGCTGATCCAAAGCCCGTAATTAGGACCTCTTCCTCGAATGCACGTTGAGAATCTTCAATAGCGTAGATCTCTTCGTACTCTTTTTCGTAACTGTCATAGCTCAATCCAAACAGGCTGTTTAAACCGGGCTCTAACTCTTTTGCTAATTGTGCTCTTGAAATAGCCATTCGTCATTCTCCTTTATGCTAAGCCAGCGCCTTTAACACCCATGATATGGTTTTGAATTACACACATAACATTGGTATTAGCGGTAGCTACGTCGCTGTTGGATGGGTCCTGACTTATGTCAATACATTTCAGGGGCAAAGTTGTTGCGGTGGCGCCTGTAGAAACAGCAAGCTCCACGTTGCTACGGCCACTTGCAGTGTCACCAACAGAGGCGCCATCGACAATATCAAAATTGCCAAAAAGGTCAGCTACTGGGAACGCGGCATTTGCCTGCACTTCAAACACAACATTAGCGTCGTCAATTACAAAAGCAATAATATCTGCGGCGGCAATGCCACCGGGATAGTAATTACTAAATACTTGCTCACCAGATGTTGGGTCAGTGTACTGACAACCATTAAAAACTCCTATTACGGGGCTAGTGTCAGAGGCAGGAAGGCGAGCTATTACACCACCTGTAAGCTGCTGAACTAGATCTCCATTAAAAATTGCACCAGCAAGACCTGACGCAATTCTATATCGAGACTGACCACCTGAATAGGGAGCACCACCCATCATACGACTGGGCTTCAAACCAAACGCGGCATCTTTATTAGCCATGTTATTATCTCCGTTATCGTCTTCCGAAAGTTACTTGGGAGCTTCTCTGCGGATCATACTTAACATAACGAGAGTCTTTCTGGGCGTCGCCAAACATTGTGTTGTCAAGCGCCTCATTAGCTTCGGCGGTCTTGCCTTCATAATATTCTTTGCGCTCAGCTATCGTTTCGTTAGGCATCTTCGCAAGAAGAAGTCCTTCGTTGTATATGACGCCAGCATGTCTGCCATTATCCATTGTCGGTAGAGTTTCTGCCCACTCGGGAGGAAGATCCGTACCACGAACCAATTCCCAACCTTCTCGAACTCTACGAGAGACATTACTTCTGTCTTCCGCTCCCAACATAGACTCCCTGATCCACCGATAGGTATAACCGGGTGGTGGCTCTGGGGTATCAAGCTTTCTTACTGGTCGCCACGGTTTACGGCGAGTCTGATTATCGTGCGTCGCACTTTCACGGTTTGTGCGGTTTGAGCTTTTAGGTGTCGTCATTATCGATTCTCCTTTGCTGATATTTTCTGCTTTTCTTTGGCTACGTGTTTTAACCACACATCCATAGTCATATTCGCAGGCTTTAGACCAGCAAGCCTTTCAACTTCTGAGTTACTAAAAGTCACTCCACTATTTTTTCGTGTTTGTTGCCGACCACTGGGTGCAGCGGAGGACGAAACTCTTTGCACGGCGGGTTTCGATCCATTTGTTTCGGCGCTTGATCCTACAAGACTAGGATATACTTTTTTAACTCTGTTATCCAGTGCCTGATAATATTCGTCGCTGTCGGCGTCAAAACCCTCATTTAAAAGGTTAAAGTGCGTAAAGTAAGCAAACTGTGTTGCCTGCAAATTTTCTTCGTTATCTTTGTCTCCGTACCACGAATTCTTTTCGTGCCATGACAAAGCTTCGGTAGTCGGGGCAACTTCCTGCTGTTGCTGCGGCTGCTGTGCTCGCGCCTGCTCTTGATAGGCTTGATACTGCCCTTGATCTTGCTGCTGAGCCTGCTGCTGGGGCTGCCGAGACTGCGCCACACGAAGGCGCTCTTGCTGGATCGCAATCTCATTTTTAAGATCGGTAGCCTTGGACATAAGCTCGGCGTCACCAGAACGAACTGCCTGACGATAAACTTCGTCGATCTGAGCAGTCTTGGCCTTTACAGCCTCTGCCTCTTTGACTAAAACCGTATTGCTTTGCTGCGTAGTCAGAGCTCGATACTGCTGAAGCTCCTGCTCTTTTTGCATCGCAATCTGTTCTAGTTGGGCGGCTCGTTGCTCGGTTTCTTTGTTCTTGGCGTTAAGCTTATTAATTCTCTTGCTAACCGACTTTGTGTAGTTCTCTAGCTCATCATCGGGGTTAACAGGGGTCCCAGACTCTTCGGGGGAGTCTGCAACAATCTGTATATCGATCTCTTCGGAATTTAAATTTTCTTGATCTGCATCAGTATTCATCGGAAGCTCACTATGTCGTCTGGGTTAAGAATTGTGCCAATGACCTCGTCGTCATTAATCATTCTAACTTCTGCGCCATCTTCAAGCTTAAATCTAGCGCCAGAATATCTCCCGATCAACACCCAATCCTTTTCTTTGCACCACGGCTTATCGCCGTACTTCGCCTTGTCTCCATAGCATAGGGGGCCAACCTTAACCACATACGCAACCACGGTGGCTAGAGCCTCCCTATCAAGGGTTTCTTTGGTTAATGCAATTCCGCCAGAGGTCATTCCCTGCCCAGTATATGGAAGAACAAGCATTCTCCATCCGGTAGGGGTTGGCATTCTCTCAACAAGACTTAGGTCCAGAAGCTCTGGATGAAGGGTCCTTTCGTCCCCTTCAACATAGGCGCTGTCAATATTAGATTTTTTAGCGGGGGTTTTGCTTAGATCGGTCAAAATTTATTTTCCTTATAAAAGTCAGAAATGCTCATTTCTACTAAGTTTAGCACTTCTAGCTGTCCTTGCAAACTTTTATAATGTTCTATATCTTTGAGCATACCGTCCATTAGTATGCCATTTATCGCTTCCCGCCTTTCTCTGATTGTCTTCTTAATAGAAGCAGAGAGGTCTAAATCATCCATTACGTCTTCTCGTAATAGTATAGGCCCTTGGTCGCGGCGCCGGTGCCTCTAGTCTTCATGCGCTTTACTTCGCCGCCCTTTTTCATTCCTTTGGCGGTCTTCATAGCAATAGCTACGGCCTGCGACTGCGGCTTTCCCTCACTACGAAGAGTCTTTATGTTTTTGCTGATTGATTTCATACCTTTTTTTAATGGCATTATTTATTACTCCTAACTATGGGCTTCCTTTTTGAAGCGGGCTTCTTTTTTGCAACAGTGTTTTTTTCTGGCTGATCTGAAGCCACGGATAGTGCAGCCTCCGCAATCGGCTTTGGTTTCGGCTTGGCCTCTTGCTTTGGCTCTGGGGCTTTTTCGCCCCGCATTCTGGCCAGCTTTGCTTCTAATCTTGACTTTGACGCAGCCTCTTCGTCGAGTGCTTCTTTAGCGTTCCACGCAGCTTTTAACTTTTCGGCCTGCCGCTCTAGTTTTTTTAACTTACGAAGGTCTTCTTGCTGCTGCAATATATAATCAGTTGTCATTGCTTACTCCCAAATTTTGCACCCATTTCCATGAGCTTTAAGTTGTTTTGCTGCTCTAGCCGTTTAAGGCCAAGATCTAGCTTGTCGTCTGCTACCTGCTTTTGAACACCCATTCTTTGCTTGGATATCTCTGTTTCTAGCAAAGTTTCATTTTGCTTGGCGGCCTGCTTATCCGAAAACTGCTGAGAATCTTGGTCTATTTCTTTGTCTCTCAAAGCAAGCTCTTGCTGTCGTATCTGTACGAGCGGATCAGTTTCGTTGCCCTGTCCAATACTAACCATTAGCTCCTGCGTAAGCTGAGCCAAGATCGGTGAGCTAAACTGCTCTTGCATCATTTGAATGTCTGCCTGAACCTGAGATGCCTGTTCTTGGGGTATCTGGCCAGACTGCATCATTTGATTAGCCTGCTCAATTTGCTGGACGGCCTCTGGAGGCATTTGATCCGCCGAAAGCTCAACAGCCAAAAACTGAAGATGCTGCATCATATGAGCAATAATTAAACCCTGCAATTGCGGCGTAGTCTTTACCACCTCCGTCAAAAACAAAGATCTGTGGGCGTCAATATGGGCCTGATGATTTTGCCCCTCAAAAGCCTGCGCCTGCTGGCCCATCATAAAGCCAGAGTTTTCTATGCCCGCATCAATTGGCATTGGCGGTGGTGGCGGTGGCGGCGGTGGCTGTATCAGGGAATCAACGTCGTCTACGCCAAGCGCAGCATACATGCGGCGATAAGCCTCATAAATTCCTTCTGGACCATGTATTTCTGGATTGCTTTGGACCATGGTCAGCAACTCTTGGGCCATAGTTATTCTTTGCGACTGCGAGAATATGTTTGGATCGGAAACTGGGATAACATCCACTCTTCCGTCAAAGTCTTCGCCCTTTATCTCTTGGGCGCCGCTGCCGGTGTTGTATGGGTAAGACGGTGGCAAATATTCTCCAAACACTTTTGCCAACAACTTAAACTCAAGGCGCTGCGAATAGTGCAGGCGCTTATGGATTGCGCTCATTACCTTTGTGCCGCGCTCCAGAAGAGCCACAGTGGTGCCGACTGGCATATTTTGCGCCGCATCACCAATGTTCATATCGCCAATACTTGCAAAGCGTTTGCCGCTATCAACCAAAAGCCCCAGCATTTGTACGAGGACGGTTGACGGCTCCTTGATCGGAAGCGGTATTAAATTCTCTCTTAGGGATGCGCCGGTGGTGTCGATGTCTCTGAACTCGCCCGGTTGCAGCGGCTCGTCCTCGTCTCGAATGCGCATTCCTCGCGCTTTAAATCCAGCCGGAAGGTTTGCCAAGGTTCCCGCATCAATAAGCTGCCGTAGTATGCTGGTTGCGGACTTAGATATACCACCAATCATATGGCTTAGACCGAGGCCATAAAAGCCAAGGCCCGGTAAAAACTTATACTGCACAAAGAAATTAATCTTGTTTTTCTTTATGTCGCCCTCAAGATAGTTTCTTCTGATAGAAAGTATCTTCTGGGATGACTCATCAATTGTTACGATGTACGGCAGCTTTAGGCCCGTCGGCTCTCCGTCGTCTCCTAGGTCTTCAAAGCCGGGTAGGTCCAGCACTGTGTGCGTCTCAAAGACCGTGTTATCTCTGTCTTCCTGATAGCTTGGCGACTGGCCTTCTATCTCATCAATTTGCTGACTTATGTCGCTTTCAGTAAAAGAAGTACCCCCACCAGTAAGCTCAATGTCAGCGTAGAATCCAATTAGCTGCTGCTTCTTGATTTCGTTTTTACTCATCTTCAAAACGTGCGTAACACGCTCCGCCGAAGAAAGATCAGTGGCCTCGTAAGGCACCACTAAATTTTCTGGGGCAATAAACTTAGAGAGGGCCCTATCTCTGGCTGTATCGTAATAAACCTTCTTAAATGCTGAGCCAGCAAGGGGAAGGTAGAACAACAGCATGTCTAGCTCTGGGTCGTATTCCTCCATTACATTCATAATGTAGAAATTCATAAACTCTTGAACGCGCTCAGCCTGCATCTCTACATCTGAGTTTCGAGTGCCGATAATCTCAGTTTTTACTGGGCCCTTGGCTGGAAGAAGCTCTTTATAGGCTTGCGCCTGAAACTGAGTTACTGCCTCTGCCAAGATAGGGTGAATTACGCCAGAGCTACCTTGGAACGGGGTGCTTCTGGTTTCGTCAAACTTCATGCCCAAGTATTTCAGGCCGTCGGTATAGGTCTTCTCCCATTCCGAGCGAGATTCTATGTCGGCCTGAATTGACGACAAGACATCGCTAGAAAGCCCCATGAGCTCTGACGAATCAAGAAAATCAACTAAGTTGGCGTTGAAGTCAGTTTGGATCATATCCTCAACAGCATTCATTTCGTCATCAACAAGAATTTCTTTCTCGGTAACCAAAATTTGTGCCGCATTCTTGATTAGGTCGGACCTGTCTGGCTCCTGAAACACCTCTACAGAATTTCCTGTATTAACTATTTCGGGTGTGCCTAGATCTCTTCTCTCAATAGCCATTAGTAATACACCGTTCTATTTTGTGGGAGCAATTTTACTTCGTCCATATAATCACTATCCAGATTTAAAAACCCGCCTTGGCGGAATCTCATCAAAGCCATTGTTGCAGAGTCAGTATAATCGTCATGCTCTGCAAATGGAAAACTTGCCATTTCGTCAATCACCTCTTCGGCGAATGTTTCGTCGGGAGCCCAGACCATCCCCGACTCAAATATTGGCGCAACGCTATTCATTCGCGCTATTTTATCCTGACCCCTGCTGGGGGTATAGGCGGTAACTGGGATTCCCATTCTCCTTAACTCCTGAGTAAGTGGCGTTCCAGAAGCCTTGGCCTCAATCAGAACGCAATCTGGCTCCCAGTATTGATACTCATCATACGCTAATTTTTTCAATTCTGGAAAGTCAAGGCGCACGCGCTTGGCGTCAAGCAGTATAATTTGATCTCCGCCTTCAGGAACGGGCTCAAAAACAGCCCAAGTTGTAATGGCAGAGTAATCCGCCGTTTCTTTTTTACTAAATGCGGTGTCGTAGCTTTGTATAATGTAAGAGTAGGCCGGAACAACTTCAGAATCGTATACGTTCCACCACTCTCTTTTGACTATGGCCCCAGAGGCTGCGGTAGGATTCTGCATCCATTGGGCATTCCATTTTGAAAGGGGCAGCGATGCTTTGACCGAAAGCAGTTCTTCTTTCTTCCAGAAACCGGGCCATAGGGGCTCGTCTGTCTCTGGCATGATCGCTGGAAACTCTACAACGTCCCATTGGTCGGCGTGCTCTTCTCCCTGACGCTTTAGGACCTTACCTACAAGATCTTTAGTGCTCCAACGAGTCATTACTATTATGATTATGCCGCCCGGCTGTAATCGCTGTCTTGGACCAGAGGTATACCACTCGTAGGCCGCATCCATAGCGCTGGGCGACATTGCATCTTGCTCAGAATGGGGGTCGTCAATAATTAGAAGGTCGGCGCCGCGACCCGTAATTGCTCCACCAACACCGGCGTAAAAACTTTCTCCCTCTTGATTTGTAGTCCATCGACCCGCGCTTTTATTGTCTGATTGTAATTTTAAATCAGGAAAGATGCCTTGATAGTCTTCGCCATCAATTATGTTTCGTACCTTACGGCCAAAGCGCACGGCAAGCTCGGCGGTGTGCGTTGTTTGAATGATTTTTAAGTTTCCGCGCAAACCCATCATCCAAGCGGGAAAGAATGTGCTGGCAAACTCCGATTTGGAGTGTCTGGGAGGAAGGCAGACTATTAGTCTTTTTAGTTTTCCTTGGGCTATTTTATTAAACTTCTCGCCAATAATCCGATGGTGGCGCCCCTCAATAAACTCTGGCCACATATGCTTAACAAACTTAATAAAGTCGCCTTGGCACTCTTCTTGTTTTTCTAGGCTTTTGTATCTATTTAGCAGCGACTTTGCTTCAATCTGCTCTTGCTCAGACAATACATCAAAGTCCTTAAAGACCAGCGACTCAGACATGGTCCCACTCTTTTCCCTGCCACAGCAAAGCCTCCGCCTCCCTACGCCTAATAAGGCCGTCCAACACTTTGCCGCCAGCCCTATTCCAGCGTTTTATCTGGTGAGGAATATCACCACGACTGCTGTCAGTATTATCATTAATGCGACGCAAAAGAGTAGACTCTTTAAGGTTACCTCCACCAAGATTGTATACCCAAGAAACGAGCGCATCGAATTCATTTTGCTTGAGAGGTACGTTGACTTGCTTGTGTATAATTTTTTCAAATCTATAAAGATCGTCTGCAAGTAAAGATTCAGCCTCGTCTTGCGTACAAGCATCTCCCTCCTTAACTCCCTTAGTCGTTCCAAAGCCAATCGTCCATACGTCAGCGCTGCACTGATAAGCATCTAATTTACACCCCTCAAATTTTTTAATGAGGGCGATTCCCTCTCCGCTAGTTTTCATTTTTCTCGACTCACTTTTTTAATCTTCTCTACGGAACGCATAGTGCCTAGCCCAAGCATACCTAAGAGCACGGGCATCATTTCAGACATCTGAAGTAGGGGGATGGTTATCTCACTACCAGCAATAGCTAAAGCAAAGTTGCCCATTGGAATTAAGATGTAATTTGAGGCCATGCCGATTACAGTCACCCAGCCAACTGCTGGGCGCCATCCAGCGACGAACATGGATTTTGAGGCCGCTTCGACTTTATTGACCTCCAACTGACCCTTGGCGAGTTCTTGAGCATGGCGCTCGGACATGGTGGCAATCTCATGTGCCAAGGCGTTTTTGGTGTCTTTATCTTCTATGAATTTGTCGAGTAGGCCAGAGACTGGGCCTATAAGCGCTTGTAGCATAACAACTCTCCTATTTTGACCAGTGTACACAATTAAGCACTGTTTAGCACTTTTACATTTTACTTGCGCGTCATGTAGGCCGTGGCGCCAAAAAACATGCCAATTATGCTGGCTTGGGATAGGAATAACATGTCACTTAAAGACGCTATAGTTTCTAACCTAGATTCGGGTATAAAAGGCATTATAGGAAGAAGCGCGTAGACGCACATAGAGATCATAGCCACCCACGCCATCTTTCTCTGGCTATCGGCCTTTTCCTCCCTGATGGTCTGATCAACCATTTCGGTATGGCGGGCAATCTCTTCGTCAGTAACGACGCCGTCTTGATCCAAATCAAAATCAGCGTACTTGCTTTCTTTTTCTAGTCTTTTTGGTGACATTACTTTTCAAAAATCCTAATAACTTCCATGGCGTACCAGCCCCCTGCGCCAAGGAGGGCAAGAAATAATACCCCAAGAATGTTTTTTATCATCTCATCGCGCTTGGTTATAGCCCTGTTCTTGGCTAAACGAGCCTTCTCGCGGCGCTGTTTGTCTTCCATAAGGGATTTGTGTTGAATAGAAAGCATGTCGCGCCATACTAGGCGGGGGGTAATTTTCTTGAGTTCTTTCTCTTTCTCTCGGATGTCATTTTTAACCCAAGCAAGCTCAAGAGCCTCTTCCTGAGTGATAATGTGGTGTCCTTCGCTTACTTCGGATTCTATCTGCTCCACAGCCGCCTTGCTTTTCGTCAGGCCGTCAAAAACACCAGTCAATCCCGTAAGGTGGCTGCCGCTTTCTTTTACTGTAGATATTCCATCATTAAGCGCCTTGAGTATCCCAACTACGGCGGAAATTTCTGCGATCATTCAAACTCCTACGCAGGCATCCACTTAAACAAAGCTATCGCGCTTATAATAAACGGATACATGCTAAACATTATCAACTCAAGGCGATCAAACCTTTTAGTTCCCGACTCAAGACGCCTTTCTATGTTCTCGTATCTTAGACTGCACTCTTTTTCGTGCGCCTCCAGTTTTACTATTGTTTCCCTTACTGTAGACAATTTATTGCTCCGTGGGGGCTCGCTGTAGAAGATTAAGAATAGCCTTTGTGTCAGACCTTACCTCTGACAAGTCCTGAACAGCGTTGTCAATCTGAATCTCAGTACGAGTCATCTGTTGCTGTAGCTCAGAAACGTCTTCTTCAATTTCTTCAACTTGCTCTGCCACCTCTTCAATATCCTCCGCATTCTCAGACGCGGAAGCTTCGAGGCTGGCATAGCTAAATATAGCACCCGCAGCAACAACTACAACAGGCAGCAAACTTAATAAATTATGTGTCTTAATTTCCATTGACTACACCCTTAACTCATTTAGAAACACATTCCGCCCCAAGTCACCCACTGGAAACGTA
>Ga0307984_1000589_pt1 | contig 15825 bp, 17 predicted proteins | sample EllFjometageno78_FD_203169 | JGI IMG/M metagenome (GOLD analysis project Ga0307984, IMG submission 203169) | Marine microbial communities from Ellis Fjord, Antarctic Ocean - #78 | ecosystem: Environmental > Aquatic > Marine > Unclassified | place: Southern Ocean | collected 2014-10-09
ATGAATTGAGTTTGGTGCCAATCGCGCTTGTTATTTGTGAGCTAACAGATGACGTTGTCGCATACAGGCCAGCATGATCGCCCCAGCCATGAGCAGTGACTGCTTTAGCGCCATCACTCGCTACATCGCGACTATCGACAAGGCCACTAACAACTATATTGCCAGTAACGTCTATGCCTGTGTCACCTATTACTAACCTATTGGCACCGTTAGTCCTAAGTTGTAGCTCATTTTCAACATTGCTACCTCTAATAGCGGGCCGATTGCTTCCAGCCCCCCAAGCTAAAAATATACTCTCGTCTAAGTAAACAGAGTCTGAAAACGTGTTAAGTCCTAACCATGTATTGTCAGTTGGGAGCAGTGATGGCCCTGATGCGAAAGCCGCCCCATTAACATACAAGCCGGCGGTGCTATCTACTTTTATAAGCTCGGCAGTGCCCGTCACTTTAAACTCTGTAGTAGTGACCTTAACTCGCTCGGTGTTGCCGGTTCCGATAAGCAAAGTATTCGTCATTGAAGACGTACCGTCGAGGTCGCCTATAATAGTGTTGTTAGCACCAGACGCTAACGCCGCCCCAGCACCGTAGCCGATTCCTATGTTGCGAGAGGCGCTAGAGTTAGTTAGCGCATATCGGCCAAGAGCAGTTGAATTGACAGACGCCGTACCGTTTTCTAAAGCGTCGTTGCCTATAGCTACGTTGTTATTACCTGTAAGGTCATGGCGCATGGCTTTGTAGCCCATCGCGGTGTTTGCGCCGCCAGCGGTATGAAAACGCAAAACATCATACCCAAATGCTGTTGTACTACCCGCGCTAGAAGTAGGTACTGCGGCGGCTTGGCTGCCAAAGATAGTGTTGCTAGCTATCTGATTTGCGCCGTAGTTTCTAAATTGACCCCCACTGCCCATTAAGGAATTTGTAGTTACAGTCCCAGAAAAAACGCTGTCAGAGCTAACCGTAAAACTACCAGTTACGTCTACACTATTGGCGTCTACCTGAAGTATACTAGTCTGTACCCAAGCCGTGCTGCTCCAACGCAGTGTATTATTCGTTGTTGAACCGTTTGCTATCTCAGGGTCTAGCGACGCGGAGCTTAGGCTACCGTCAGCGTTGACCGTTACGTTCCTTACGCCTGTACCTGCTAAAGAACTAGAATTAACGCTAGTAAATTTGCCAGCCGCAGCGTTGGTCGCGCCTACAGTGGTGCTGTTTATGCTTCCGCCCGATATATTAGCTGAGGGAGTGGTAACTGAGGAAAAACTACCCGCCGCCGTTTGGCTCGCGCCAATAACTGTGCCGTCTATCGTTCCACTTGTTATTGCTGCGTTGTCAGGCGGCGTTAGGCCGGCTTTAGTAAGACGAAGCTGCACAGGAGAAAAAGCGGCCCAAGCGCGGGCAGAGGTGCCGTCTTGCCCACGCACCATGGTTATAATACCGCCACTCCTAGCGGTTACTTTTACAACTTCCCAATCAGTTTCCTTTCCTGAGCCAGCGTCAACTTCGGTAATCGTGAGGAAGTAGTACTCGCCGGTAGCAGGTTGGGGAAAATTCGTAGCGCTGCCAAGCGTCATAGCAGTGGAATCAGCGAGCAAAGCGCCTACTGTAAAACTAGATGCGTTATTAGAGAATATTTGTCCCATAGCTTAAATCTCTTTTATCTTAAAGATAATTTCGTCCTGTAATATTCGCCCATCTGCGGTAGTTACGTCCATTTGCATTTTATACTTAACCCCTGCCGTACCGCCAGAGACATAAAACCTAACTCGCGGGTCTATTACTGATAATTCGTTAATAACTAGTCCAGAGGGTGATACTGATGGCGTTGCAGTCGATACGTTATCGCCGTCAGTTAAAAAGTCTTTATAATCAATAGTATACGAGAGCCTTTCTGAAGGCTGCTGTGTCACGGTGCCGAGTTTCATGCGGCCCTCCTAAATGTAGCTGGGGATGAAGTTCTACTTAATACGCTAGTGTACGGTGGTCGCACGAAATAAGATAGGTACGGCGGCCTTACAAACGTAAACGCGGGCTTATCGCGGGAAGCCGAGTTAGTGCTAGGGAAGGCGTGTGTGCTGCAATTGGCCGCCACTGTCTCGGCAATACCGCCGTGAATGTGAGTGCCCGCAGGAACCAGCCCAGCTACCCCTGCAACAGTTGATACAGGTGCCAGAACCCTCGTAGCGTTAGCAGTTATTTTAGCTTCGCAGGGATAGATCGGCGTCCACTCCATAAACCCAAGGCCAAAGTACCGCAAATCAAGCATACAGTGCGTGATTCTAGTGCCAACAGCGGTAATAGCAGCCGAACAAACAACTTCATTAGAGAAACCAGACTGAATATACGCACCAGAGGCTTCGACCCCTGCGCTACCGCCGCAGAGTGCTTCGGCAGTGGAGTGTACGTATGTTATGTCAGCGGCCACGGCAGCGGTGCCTTCACTGGTTATGTCAGCGCTGTAAAAATTAACTGTTCTAGTAGGCGCAGAGGTACTATCACCCGTGCCGCTCGTAGACGAAACAGGTTTAAGAACGCGCGTTGCGACGGCTGTTACTAACGCTGACCCTAACGCTGTTGTCTGCGCGTTAAAAATGTGAGAAATATTGGCTATTATAGAGGCTGGCGCGGCTACTTGCGCGTGCGCCAAAGACTTCTGATACGGCCCAAATAGTACAATTGCCGAGGCGTCGGAATTAACTTCCAGAACTGGTTCTACTACTCTGATGGCAATAGCTTCTATAGCAGCGGTGCAAGTTATCGGCCCGTCTACCTCGAATTGCCCTGAGTTAAATGCGTATACAAGTGTCTCGGCTGACCCTGAAACTAAACTTTCTATAGCATGGGTTTTAGTACCTGCGGAAGCCGCCTCTGAGTACCCCACTAATGTAATATGAGGAAGGACAAAGCGAGTAACACCGCTATCTGGTAGTAGTATGCTAGCAGAGGCTGTAATATAGGCGAAGCCGTCGTGCAAGTTGTTTACTTTAGCTTCAGCTCGTACTTGCGCGGCACTGTCTGTATTTACTAAGGTTCTAGCGTTTCGTACTACAAAGCCCAAGTCGCCTATAACAACATTGGCGGTTGCTGCTACAACCGTAGCTGCGGGGATTATTTTGGTGGCAATAGGAATAATCGCAGCGGTAGCGTCTACATCGCTAAAGCCAATACCGGCGGCTACAATTGATGTTACGGCAGCGGTGCCTTGAAAATCTATAGAGGATGGTACTACGCGCACTATTAAAGATATTACAGTCGCGGAAGCTATTACTTCGCTGCTAGCGGTAAGTAGTGAGCCAGAAATAACGCGTATTGCCGCTTGGCCCGACAGCGTCGCCGCGCCGTGATGCGTATGAAGCGGTCGAGGAATTAATAAGGCGGTAGCGTCTATCTCGCTAGAGCCAAACTCTATAAAATTAGCGGTAGCGGTTACTTGTGCGGATGCCGCGACGGTAGCGTCGCCTAATATACTAAACAGCGAGCGCGAACCATTAACTACTACACTGTTTAGTGTATTTAAGTTCATGCTATTTTCGCCTCAGCAGTTGTACTAGCTAAGCCAGTTTAAAATAATTGGGCGGCGCGCAACGCCCGCCCAATTTAACTGCTATTAGGCCAAGGTAACAGTAATAGAGTTTGTACCAAAAGACAAAACGTCGCCCGTAAGAAGTGTTTTCTCGGTAGCGAGATTGGAGTGAAATAGCAAGTTTGCGCCAGAGCCGCTGCCGTCAAAAATACCGATGCCTCTGATTGTTACGCTTGCTGCGCCGTTGTTTGCTGCAAAAGTAATTACCTTCGCATTACTAGTACTACCGCCCGATGAGTTTGGAGTCGACCAACCAGTTGCTATTGCCGCGCCAGTAGTCCCGTCGCCATTTGCGGCGTCCACTCGCAAGTAGTTAGACCACGCGCTAGTGCTAAGTACTTCATTCGTGGGAGAGCCTAGAGCATCAGCGGGGATTACAGTAAACAACCCTATATATATGGCTCCGGGCTTAACGTAGTCTACGCCACGGAAAATATGGTTTAGCAGCTTTTCTTCTAAATGGTCTGAAAATTTACTCATTGTGTTTCTCCCAAAAGATTATTGTTAGCCAGCGGCTGCGCTTGAGCCAGTGTTAGGGTTATTAGGTGATTTAGGGCCAACTTGAATAGTTGCCGAAATCTCAAGGCCAATAGCGTTGGCGAACGCTCCATAGTGCGCTTGGGCGCGCTGCGCGTTGCCCGCGTACTCACTATCTTTCGTATAAGCTCTGTACATAATATAGTCTTGAATTATGTTGCCGTAAATATCTGGAACGTCCAAGTTGCCAACTACGTCACTAAATAGTGAACCTGCGGACGGCTCTGCTATGTCTAATGGGTACACAGAGTAGACTAAATCAACTTTTGATGTAGTCAAAGCAGGGGGGTATACATAATACACAGTGGGGTCTCTAGGGTCGTACATGTAGTGAAGTAGTTCCTGCTGCCCAGTAATATCATGCCAACCCGGGGTCTGAGCGTCCAAAATTTCTCGGTTAACTAGACGCATAGATTTTTGAGTAACCCCCGCCACGTTGTTGCGGATTATCTCAATAAGTTTAGAGCCGTCGCTTCCGGGCAAAGTTTGTCGGGTGCCCGCTACCAGAGTGGCGGTAATATTCCTTACAAGCGCGTCAGGGCGATACAAAGCCACTTCACGTTGCCCATCGTTTAAGTACCGTACAAGTTCTTCAGTAGGCCAGCGTACAGAAGTGCTGTCTTGAAGAATGTCTATACATCGCTTAATTATATTTTTTGCTGCTAAAGCCATGGGCTACCTCACAAAAGGGCGTGTTTTTGTATCTAATGAGCCGACAATACGGCCTATATTACTCTCTATTCGTGCTTTACTACACTCTGCTCTAGCTTGTTTGTCGTGGTACATCGCTGCCGCAGGGTCGCTAAAGGCTTGTCCTGTTAGTGACATAATACGCGATAACGCCCCATGAACTATACCATCCATCCAATAAATGTACAGCTCATCAGCGAAAGATGTTGCGTCACGCTTCGGGCGAACTACCAAAGACATGCTAATAGAGTAAGCATCGTCAGGCGTGCTATACAAGTTTAGCTGTAGTTCGCCCGCGTCTTGCGTTATAAAATAACGAGTTGGCCTAGCTTTAGAACTGGCAACTGTGGGCAGTTTTTCCCTAGGTAGCGAGCTAATCTCCACGCCGTCTATTTTTAGGCTTACAACGCGCGAAAAGTCACTGCCTTGTGGCAAGTCTAAGTCGTAAGTGGCTTGGTTATCGACCGTGAACTCAGTGTCTGGCGTAAACCTCAAGATGGTAGACTTCTCGCAAAAGTATATTGCGGAGTCCACAAGCGCCTGTTCCGCAAGCGAAGTCGGGCAAGCCGTTACGTAAGGCAGTACTCTAGGCAGAAAATCTGCTAATGCTTTCATACCTTAATTTACTCTGACGCAGCCATATAAGCAACTTCTTCAGAGATCATTTTTAGTTTTCTTAACTTTAACTTTGGCTTTGGCTTTAACTTTAACTTTGGCTTTGACTTTCGGCTCAGTTTTTGCCTCTTGCTCTGCCAATAATTTAAGGCCAAGCTCATTAAGCTCAAACGCTTTGTTGTCAATCAAGGAGCCTATATATTCAGGCTTGCCGTTGTATTCTATACGGAGCTTATTGGCGTCGGCATAGCCGCCTAGCTCTTTACACAATTCTTCAGGGGTCATGCGCTTCTCCTATGCGAAAAACTGTGGGGGTGTTACCCCCCACAGAATTATTCAACTATCGCTATTGCTAAAGAACTTTAGCAACAATCAACGCTTCGTCCTTAACCACTTTGCGACCATATACTGCCAATCCGCGAACGATGTCGCCAAAGTCAGTTTGGTTGCGCAGAGGCTCAGTCTTGCTGATTGTCATTGCGAACGAGCAAGCGTTCTTAGTACCTGCAACCATAGTCCTACGTGCCGCTGCGGTAATTGCCGAGCCGCTAGAAGTGGCGGTTAGGCCAGAAACTAACGCCTTGGAGGCAGCGCCTTTAGGCAAGAGATTAGACACATAAACCGTAAAGCGGTCAAGCATACCAATCTTGCCAGTGCGAACAATACTGGAGCTGTCACCAGTAAAATACGCCTGTGCAATATTGGTCTGCATCAAGATTTGACGGTCAAAGGGGCTAATAATTAAAAAACGACCATCTTCAGGTACGTTCTGCTCGTCAAGTGCAGCAGACATCGCGAGGATAGTGTTAAGTAGATTGCCTGTATTGCCCGACGAGGATACCGCAACAGGTGCGGCGTCAGTACCTAAGTTGTAGTTCTGCGAGATCGCACCTGCGGTAGCACCTGCGTTAGCAGCGGCTGGCCCATTGGTAACAAAGGCATTAAAGAAAACTTCATCTTCAATAGCAATCTTCAGTTGCTTAGCAGCATCTTCAGTAAACATGTTCATCAAGTCCATATCGGCTTGCTGAGCAAGAACGTCGTTTGTCTGCACGCTGAAGTACTTAGCCTTATTTATCTGCATATCTTGAGTGATAGGGACAGGAACTTCAGTCGCCAAGGTTGAGCCGGCACCGCTGTAATCATTGATGGTAATTGAAGGAGCAGTGCGGATACGAATAGTATCGCCTTTGTTCTTCAATTCGCCTTCATAGTCGGTGTTCATAATCTCCGACAGCATAGTGTTCTGGTAAAACTTCGCCAGTAATTTGCCAGACCACAGAGTTGGGATAAAGCTCCCTGTGTACGTTGGGTTGGTGGTAAAGTCACCAGTAGTTGGAAAAACAGCCATGATAATATGCTCCTATAGCAAAGTTGTTACGCGGATACTCGCCCTTGGGCGTAGGCCGCGTCGATTTCAGCTTCAAGTTTTTGAGCATCGTCGGTGCGATTCGAGTTATTAAGCTGCATGACTTTAGCAAACATGCCCCTAATATCATTGTCAGTGTAGAGCTTGCCTTTCTGGCTACTTCTACTCTGCGTCGTACTCGCTACCTTCAATGGTTGAATCTGACTTTCAAGTTCTAGTGAATTGTCTTTTTTAGCGGGTTCAGCTCCTTGTTGAGACTCTCTGAACAAGTTTACATAGTGCGCGACACCTTCAGCGTCGCCTTCCGTAAAGGCTCTCTGCGCCGCGCTTGAGCGCGGGCCTCTCAGCATTGGGTCAATCTCACCTAGCCACTTAATCCACACAGGGTCTATATTTAACTGTGCAAAATCAGGTACTAGGCTCGTAAGCCTCTGCTCGAAAGACGATTCCCTAACCGTTTCGCCTTGACGTACAAGCTGGTCATTTAGCTCGCTATTCTGGGCAGCCACGGCTTCGAGCTTATCACTAAGCTCCGCAGTTTCTTCGCGTGCAACTTTGCGCTGGAACGCTATCATCTCCTCACCAAATTCTTGACGGTCTTCATCAGTAACAAGATTGCGACTAGCTGCTTTCTTGGCGACTTTCTTCGATTCTTCAGCTTCGTTGCCAGCTTTTTCTACATTGCTTTTTAGAGTATCAAACTCTGCTTGCATTGTTTTAAGCTGTGCGTGAAGTCGAGGAACCTCGGCGTCATACATCCCCTGTAAGGTTTTGTACTTTTGTTGCCAAACCTTTGCATCGTCTTTTTCTTGTTTTTCTGGCGCTTCCCCAACAGTTTCAGGCTCAGGCTGCTTAATAGGTTCTGCTGACTGCTTTGCTTCTGGAGTGACAACTTCCGCTACTGGCACATCTGGGTCAGTAGGCTGTTGGTCTCCATATAGCTGCTTCTCAATTTCTTCTAGTTCTGCTGCTTGTTCTCTGATCTGTTTTGGTAGTGCCATCTCTATCTCCTAAAGCTCCAACTCTGCTGCGCGCTCCCATTGGTGTGCGCTTAGCATAATGGTTTGCCGGACGTTACTGCGGGCTATTAACCCGCGCTAATACCTCGGGCGATGTTTCCACCGCGTCGAGAAAATCTTGTAGTGTTTTCGCCGTACCTTGTAGGCGATGTATATTTACTGGGTCATCTGCCCGCACCAGAGCTTTCTTTGTGTCTTCTAGTACAGAAGAAAACATAGCCTGTAAGTGGCTGTGGCCTATCCTACACTCGACTAACGATTGTAAGTGGTGTCTATTAGGCTTGTACCCTATAAATATGTTCATTACGGCAAATCTATACTAAGTTAGTGGTGAGCGCAACTAGTTGTTGTACAGTTGTGCTTACTAAAGTTGTTAGGGGGTTAATTGCCCACACAGGTAACGCCACATTAAGCCTTAGTCATTTCTAACGCGCTTTCTTTTTTGCAGTAGCCGACAAGTCTTTATAGTGAAACAACCTGACACTTGTTTTACCATGCGTTTTGCCAGTATGAATATGGCCGTTGGGCATCTTGTGGCTACTGCCTGTATGTGGAGTGCCGTCTTTCTTGTAGTGTTTTACGCCTTTCAACCGTTTTTCCCTGTAGCTACATTACGCATAAAGTTTCCGTCCCGCCCACCTACGGGGGAGCCATCAGGCTGTAGGGGGGTGGGGCTTCCACCGCCGCTAGGAGCCTGTACGGGCGCGTTGGGGTCTTGTGGCGTCTGCTCTAGCATCATTTGCATTTGCTGCATCTGCTGCTGCATTTGCTCTATTTGCTTGTTTTTCTGCTCAAGAATTGTCATTTGTCCGCTGTTCGGCACAACTTTATCGACGTTCATATTCAAGTTGCTGGCGGCATCTCGCAACAACTCTGCTGCGCCCGACTGCCCAACAACCTCAGTAGCTACAGGGCTATTGAGTACAAGGTTAAGGAACTCAGCGCGACGTATGGCGTCAGCTTCCTTGACGACTAATGAGCTAGCGCCCCGTGCGACTATGTGCATATCACCGATAATGTCTGGGTCTTCGCTATAACGCAGGTTATCGTGATATAGCCGCTCGATTGCAGGTACTATCACATTCTTATCTATATTGTTAATAACTTGTTTTATGCCTTTCCCTGCGTTTGAAATCATCATGGATAGCCCAGATGATGTTCTCCCTGCTCCGGGTGTGTGCTGCCCCGACATATACTTGGGAATCATAGTGTCTTCATCTGCTCTGTCAGAAAACTTTTCCAGTACAGCCATTAGTTCTTGCGCATTAGACGGGGGCGTAAAAAACGATAGCGGGGGCGTACCGTCGTTATACTCACTAGACTCAAACTGCCATATTTTCCACGGGTGAAGGTCAGTAATATCTTCCCCCGGAGGCATACGGCTAACATTAACGCCAACTTGGGGGCCAGATGATATACCCATGTTGTTAGCCAACGCCCGCGCCGAGGCGTTAATCATTGCCTGAGAGTCTCTACACAAATCCGAGACCCCGTTACCAGCCACAGACCCCGGCTTATTCTCGTAAGAAGTAAGGTAGTAAGGCTTGCGGCCAACAGGGTCGTAGTTAAGAACTGCCCTAATTACCGTGTCGCCCATAAGCCACACTTCACATGGGTAGCTCAGTGAAGGGTCAGGTATCTGTTCTTCGTTCATGCCCCACTCAAGTAGCAAACTACCTTCTATGGAGTCCCAAAGCTGTACAGCGTCTATCAAGTCTTCGGAGTTTTCAGCGTCGTAGGGCTTACCTTCGGCTTCAGATACAGCCGAGTCCGTCCACAGCCAATCAGTAAAGTTGCCACCACCAAAGTCGCTAAGTACGGAGCGTATAGCGTCTTCGTTATACCCCGGCACTCCTATAAACGCTTGGAGGGCATCCCTAGTTAGCTTGTGGCGCTCAATGATAAAACCATCATTTATGTCCCACGCCCAAGGTGCCCAGTAGAGCATAAACGGGTCTACACGCTCCCATTCGTTGCGGATTGTCTCTACGGCTTGCATAGAGCCTTCTTTCCACTGCATTACCTTGCGGCGACGTTTTATCGGCCCTTTGATGCAAGCGAAGGGAAATGTAACTACGTCGTCTATAAATTCGTTAAAGGCTTTGCTCCACCCGCCTTCTGTAAGTTGATCTTCCATTTTGCGTTCCATCCTACGAACGCGCATTTCCGATTCATCTTGAAAAGCTCGAAACGCCTCGTCTTCCATTTCTTGCGCTATCTCTCGTAGCTGCCCTTCATCTGGCATGGGCATACCTTGCTGCATCTCGGCTTGTAGCTGTGTAGCTAGCTCAGCCTTGATAATATTTAAAACATCTTCAGGTAGTTGAGGTTCTGGAGTAGGGTCTATTGACCAAGGCTTGTCAGTACCCTTGCCAAGCAAAGTGTCACGCAGCCAACTAGTTGCCGCTCTACACTTGACACTGGTGGTGCGAATAAATACGCCAGACCCGCCTTGTTGGTTAATTTCAGAAGCCATAGACGGGTCGTACTCGCCGTTGCGTTGGCGCAAGCACTCTAGCATTCTTTCTTCTAGCTCACGTCGGCCATCCCTAGCTGTTTCCCAGCGGCTTCTTACATGTGACGCCAAACCCTGTAGCGTTGCACTTGCTTGCATTGCTGCGTTCCGCTTTTTAGAATCACGTTCTAAATCGGCAACACTCGCTGCTGGTACTAACGCTGGCCCCATTTTATCCATTATTTATTTACCTTTTAAGTATAAACATAGCTAGACTTTACCACATTGCGACGGGCGTTACGCTGTACAACGCCTCTAACGTGCATATCCATAATACTGTCAGCATACTGGTTTGCATCGTGAATGTGCGAGTATTCGTTCTTTTCTGGCGAGTTTTCAAGCTCTCCACTTCTTTTCTTTTTGTACCTGTACCCGTGCTGAAAACCTTTTATCAGCATCTTACATGATGTATCTATAAGGTACGCGCCTTCTCCATCTAGCTGTTGTGACAATAACCGCTCAACTGCTTGGATTCTATAGTCTGGCTTATTTGAGGGAGGCTTTACACACCTGTACCCCGCGTTACGAAGCGCGTCTACCAGCGTTAACTCGTTTAACTGCTGTTTCATAAACCCTGCTGGGTCAGGCGCGCAGACTATATCGTAACCAGCGTACTTGTTAGATATGTGTGGTGTCAACTTTAGTCGAATAAAGGTTTCTATGCCCATATTCTCCGAAGTTAGCTCCGACAAAGTAATTACACGTCCGCGAGGGTCGCGTTGCTTAAACACTGCCGCTGGTGTCCTGCCGAAGTCAATTCCTACGATTATAGGGTACTCATAGCTCTCAATAGGCAGTAGCCTCTCTTTGGCGATGTGAAAGCCAGAGTTAAAAACTTTGTCGTACACAGGGGTTCCTGCTAAAGAACGCCCAAACTTGTTGTGTATGTAAACAGCTATCCAGTCCTCAGTCTTACCTTCTTTGAGGTTGTCGTAGTACCCGTCTACTAGGTACTCCAACCAGTCTGCCTCTGGAGAAATGGCGCTAGGCTGTTGGAATATCTTTGCGTTTATGGGAGGGTCTTGCATGTACTCCTCCCAGTAGGTATCAGCATCTGGAGCGTTAGTCGCTCCCCACAAATGGTGATTCGGGCTGCCATCCTCCATAACGCAGCCGCCATTGGCTACCGAGGGGTAACGGCCTACACGCCCTTGCAGTGCGTTAAAAATATCTGGGTGAATCTCTCGATACTCGTCAAGTACGCCAAACGACGCCTCTAGCGACAGTAGGCGCCTCACGTCATTGGCGTCATCTAGTCCTCTGAACAACACTTCGCACTCGACGTCATCAAAGCGTAAAAAGAACCGTTTATCTGTCCGAGCGAACGTGCCCGCTACGCCCTCTGGAAACCACGTCATAAACGTAGGAATAGTGGCGTCTGTCAGCATCTGGTTCGTATTCCTTACCACCACTGCTCTGGAGCGCCTCACTCCGTCGCGCCCAGCACGCATTTGCTTCGCGTGGTACGCTATTTTCATCATGGCGGCGGACGATTTGCCGCTACCTACAGGGCCAGAAATCAGCGAAACAAAGCTCTGACTGGTCAAAAACGGCGCTAACGACGGTGGTGGGGTGTAATTTACCTGATTATTGGGCGTACTTATGGGATTATTGATCGCGGAGGGCATATTCAGTCCTCCTCGTCGTCGTAGTCGTTATCGGTGAATTCTAGCTCCACAGACGCCTCGTCACCGCCTTCTAGGAAGTCATTAGCCCATGCAGATAGCTGCATCATCTCCCTCTGGGTGCTGTCGGGCCTTCTTAGCGGCACTACATCGCCAAAAGTAGTTGGCTGCGCGATAAAGTCTTCTTCTGGCGCTGATTCAGGTGTTTCTGTGAATTTTTCATCAGGGTCTAGGGCTTCTAGCTCCGCCAAAGTGTCACTTATTGACAATAAACCGTCATTTTCGACATTTTCGTCATATTCCCCCTCCAAATCCAAGCCTTCTTCGTCATTATTCGGCACAAGGGAGATCGTAGCCGCGTCTGGCTGCGTTAAATTGATATTTATGGAAAATCCCGCGCTACCACCCGCCATAACGTCTGTTTTAGGCTCTAATTTGCCCCATTTGACAAGACTTTCCATTATTTTGGCTCTCACAGGGGCTGGCGTGTCCATATCTCGGCCTAAATTGTAGAACCCGGGCAGCATATCCTCTGCTAAGAGCTTACATTTGGCCTCAAATGAGAATCCAGAGTCAGTTAGCTCTTGCTCATACTTCGCTAGGTGCCTCTGGAACGTCGGATTAAGCTCTATATCGTGATATTCAGTGAGGGTAAGCCCTTCGCTTTTCATAACTTGATGTATTGGTATCGCAGCGCCCACGTTGTTGCGAGCTACAGCGAGCGCGAGAGATTGTAAGAATACTTCTGCTTTTACGGCGTTTTGCATCGAAAATTGTCCCTTCCCTATCCCGTTTTAGCGGGTGAGAGTGCCTATGGTCGTTCTCGCGAGTGTACCAAGGATTTTACCTTGAAGAAAGCGTGAGATTAAGGCAGCATAGCATGGCGAGTCAAAAATCAAACAGATAAGGACTAAATTATTATGCCTATGACACCTCAAGCTAGACGAGAAGCTCTAAAGCGATCTACCGCAGCGAATAGTCAAGCAGCGACTGGCGCAGCAACTAAACAGCGTCAATCGCGCAGTCGCCCTGCTTCTGGTGGCATTAGCGCAGCGGTGTCAGGCGCAGCAGCTTCTGTTCTGAACGCCAAATCTACAGTCGAGGGTATGAAAAAGGCCAAATTAAAGAAACAGAGAGCTAGCTTAAAGCCTGTAAAAGTTACAGCTAAGAAAAGACCAGTAAAACCGAAGCAAACGTACTAAATAACTCAATAACTGAATAACTAAGGTTTTATTTGATAGCTAAGGTTTTGTATGATAACTAAGGTTTTATTTGATAACTAAGGTTTTATTCGATAACTAAGGGGAAGTATTATGGCTAGAACAATAGCTCAAGCTAAACGAGAAGGTAAATCCACGTTTACTGGTAAAGATGGTAAGGAGAAGGCCGCTGTAACCCGCGAAGAACTTACCGCGTGGGAAAAGAAAACTGGCTCCAAGGGTTTGCGCGCGTATCTCAACGCCCAAAACCGAAGTAAAAAGGCTGCTGCCCTAAAGAAATCCACCGCAGCGTCTAGCAAAGCAGCTACTGCTGCGGCAGCTAAACAACGCCAGTCGCGTAGCGGCTCTAAGGTTGCTTCCGCCATTGGTAATGTCCGAGAAGCGGTGCAAGGTGCTAGTAATCTCGCTTCAAGGGTCAAAAGGAAAGTTCAGGGCGCTAGCTTAAAACCTATAGAAGTTAAGGCTAAGAAAAGGGTGCCTAAGCCTAAGCCCAAAGCGCGCACTAGTGTTGGGGAAAACTACAAAGCAATGGCTCGCAGTGAAAAGGGCATTCCCGGCAACCGTAAGAAGTAGATAGGTGGGTGAGGAATAAGGGATAAAAAAGTGGGGAAACTGAAGGCTGCCGTTATTTGTTTGTGGGCAGTCTGGGTCATCTTCATAGTCACTTGCTTATTGACCGGCCCCGCTTAGGGCCGGTTTTTTTTCGCCTGTTTTTTAGACCCTACGTCTTGCAGGTTTGGGTTTTGGCCTAGGCTTGGGCTTACCGTATGCTGCCCTAGAGGTAGGCTTCACAGGCGTCTTGGGCTTGGGCTTGGGTGGAGCCTTTGGCTTAGGCTTAGGCTTAGGGTTCTGAGCATCTTCAAGCGCCCTGTCTATTTTACTTTTGTTTGCACGGTTAGACCCAAAAAAGTCCATTTGCTTCTCCTGTTGGTTGCCTTGACTACTCTACCACAAAAAAATAAAAAATTTTTGGCTTCTTGGCTGAGCGGGACGGGTACTGAAACCCAAACGGACTACTGTATATATGTACAGGTAGTTCAAAAAATAGACCTTGTTATGTGAGTAACGGATATTAGGTTGTTTTGGGTTGGGGGGTTGGGGGCCATACCCCCCACTACTATCAAGACCCTGTGGACAGGCGGGTGTAGATAGGTAGAATAGGTTCTGTTGTCAGGGCAAACGCCCTTGACCGAATGCCCGGAGGGCAAGCACCATGAAGACTGAAACAGCGAAGAAAAACGCGAAGGTAGTAAAAGCAATTGGTGAAGCATGTGCTGCGAATGCTTCAGTATATGGATACTTACAAGATGCGGCAGGGATTGCAGCGGATGAGTTAAACGAGTGTGTGCCTATCACTGAAGCAGTCGAGGAGTTGATGACTCGCTACCTTGATTGCTTCAAGGAGAATCACAATCTCAAATCACAATTCAAGAACCTATTAGTCTGCCATTATGGTTGCACTGTCCCTGTATCAATTGACATGGGAAAAGGTAAAGACCCAAAGCATACCACGGCGGGCGAGGCGGCAGGATTGTCTCGGCATAAGATGGATGCGGCAGCGAAGCAGGTACGCGAAGCGCACGGAACGGCACGCGACAGCGGAGGCGGCAGGACTCCACGAACTCCCGAAGCCCCAAAGGTAGCGGACTGGACTGTAACCTTTAACGAACTAATGGTGACGGATGAAGGGCTTGCCCAAATCAAATCACTGTTAGCCCTTCACGGATTCCAGTTACGTAAAGCGCCAGTGAAGGCGGCGGCATAGTGGAATTCCTAGCGCTCGGCCTGTTCGGGGTTGGCGCTAACCTCACTGGGGATGATTGGTTTATCATCAACTACTTTGTGGTTAGCTCGGTTGCCATCGCAATGGTAACAACAATAGTCTTTAGTATCATTGACCGATAACATCCAGCCCGCTAGAACGCGGGCTTTTTTGTGTCCGCGTTTTCTGGAAAACCTTAACTACTATCATGTAACTCTGGCTCAAATCTGTGACTCGCGTACAATTAACTAGTCGGCGCTATGCGCGCCCTATGCTTGGAGTAAGCTAATGGCTTTACACACTTTTAAAATCAATTTCCGCGATACTCGCAGTGACATGAATACGGGCGAGGCTAATGTTTTCACCACGGTAGAATACATTGAAACATCAGTGTCTAATGCTATGAATAGACTCGCCCGCGAATACGGCGCAACTGACGACGATTTGTGTCAGATTGTACTGGTAAGGTCTGGAAGTCTTAAATGGGCAGATAATAGCCTCTAGCCCCACCGCACGCAAACCCCAGCCCGCCACGCGCGGGCTTTTTTGTGTCTGCAAAACCCTAACTACTATCATGTAATCCCGTGGGATTAACTCACCGCTCGCGGTGATAGTAGTTGTGCGGCTCCGCCAAATTTTTTAATCCCATGGGATTAACTTGTACCTTGACATCCTGGAAACTAGTTGTGTCGTTATTTGACATAGTGCCAAAAAGGCGTATAATGGTTGTATGGATTGGAGATTTTGAGCCTTTCCTAAAACGAGTTAATCCCATGGGATTAGCTGACTTATTTACTGATAGGATTATATTATTATGGCTACATCAAATGAAGTTGTTTCAAAGTGCGCGGCGCGTGACAAAGTTGTTGCGGGTAAAATCAAAGAGAGCATTTC
>Ga0307984_1000590_pt1 | contig 15793 bp, 9 predicted proteins | sample EllFjometageno78_FD_203169 | JGI IMG/M metagenome (GOLD analysis project Ga0307984, IMG submission 203169) | Marine microbial communities from Ellis Fjord, Antarctic Ocean - #78 | ecosystem: Environmental > Aquatic > Marine > Unclassified | place: Southern Ocean | collected 2014-10-09
TAGCCAACACTTGGTTAGTGTTTGATGAAACTGATGATAATTGGAAGATTAGCTATGATGGCGGATCTTCATTCCCAGATTTTGTTGTTAGTAGTGCAACAGGAATTACAACAGTAGTAGACGACACTAGTCCTGAGCTAGGCGGAGATTTAGACATTAACGGGTTTAACATTGTTAGCACCGTTAGTAATGAAAACATTGAGATCATACCTAACGGAACTGGAACACTCAGTGTACAAGCTGCTATTAAGTTAACAGACCAATCAGCACCAAGTGCAGTAAACAATGCAACATTGTTGTATGCGGCAACTGCCGCAGGCGGCGGCACAGGTGTATATTTTGTTGATGGAAGCACTAGTGACGAGCTAGTAAGCAAATCAAAAGCTATTGTATACGGATTAATTTTTTAAAGGAACTAACAAATGGCAATTACACAAGTAGGTGCAATAGGAACAAGTGCAACAACAGTATACACTAGCAGTGGCACAACTGCTATTACTTGTATGTTTTTTATGAACGACAATGCTAGTGCCAGAACACTTTCACTACATGTTGTACAAAGTGGCGGCAGTGTGTCAAGCACAAATCAAATAGTTAAAAATATTAGTATTGATCCTGCTGATTCATATGTTATTAATCTTGAGAAACTTGTATTAAGCAATGGAGATACTGTTCAATGTCTTGCTAGTGTAGGAAGTAGCATATTTCCTACAGTCAGTTCGGTGACTATTTAATGGCTGGATTTACAAAAACTAAAAGTTCTGATGACGGCGGTACAACAATAAAAGGTGTTGTTTCAGACGGCATTGCTGTCGGCGGCACTGCCGCAAGATCATCTGATCCTAAAGCAGGTGAATTTAGATATAATAGTGACACCAATGCTCTTGAGTACTTTGATGGGTCTGTTTACAGATCTATTAGTTATTCAGGAACAGTAGCAGTTACACAAGATAGCTTTACTGGCGATGGCTCAACACTAGCATTTACTATGAGTAAGAGTGTCACTGGGAACGAAGAACAGCGTATTATCGTTGCTGTTGGAAACGTTTTCCAGAACCCAGCAAGCGCATACGCAGTATCTGGCACAACATGCACCTTTACTAGCCCTCCTGGCAGTTCAGAAACTATTACAATAATCCACGGTCTAGACAGTAACGTAGCCACCTCCTAGTATAAATAAATGTAATTGCTAGTAAAGCAAGGACACACCCTGCCACCTCGGACTGTTAGTAGGTGGGCGCAAGATAGCGGATGGAGAGAGCAAAACTATGGCTATAAGTCGTATAGGCGGAAAAGCCTTAAAAGCAAATCTAGAACGAGATAGCAATCTTGCGTTCAACACTACTACCCTAGTAGTTGACTATGCCACTGGAAGAATTGGTGTTGGAACAGCATCCCCCACACATTTACTCACTGTTGACGGAACAGCAAAAGTTACTGGTGCTGCTACATTAAATAGCACACTAGGATTTGCTACTGGCGTTACTGCTAACAAAATCTTAGACGAAGATAATATGTCTAGCAACGATGCTAGCGCATTGTCATCACAGCAAGCAATCAAAGCATATGTTGATGCACAAGTTTCAGGCGGTGGCGTTAGCACTGGTATGCAGATTACAATGGGCACACCAACAGATTCAAGTTTAACTACGGATGGTGCTTACCAAGGATTTCTTACAAGCACAAAAGTTACTGACGCTATTGATGACTTAAATGAAGTAACGGAAAATATACGTAACAGTACATTTGTTAAGAGTGTTACATTTACTAGTGATGTTACCGCCGCAGGCAGTGGATTTACTGCTACCCTATCCATAACTGCAACTGGCACGGCAAACCGATACGTTATTAATTGGGGAGATGGCACTAGTAACACAACTACAGCAAGCACATCCCCCACTCACGTTTATTCAAACTTTGCAGATAGCCCACATAGTATTACAGTAACAGCAAGTAATACAGGCGGTAGCGGAACTGGAAGCAGTGCGGCCTTTACAAGAACAGACTACATCACAGTTTATAGCCCAGACCCAGTTATTGGCTTTGCTTTTTATGCCGCAAGTAGTGGCGGTAGTCCAATTACAACCTGGGACGATGGTGCAACTGTGCATGTACAGAATAATACTACAAATTCTGATGTTGTTGGCGCCACTATCCAATTTACATATGATTGGGGTGATAGCGAGTCGGACAATGTTATTGCAAGCGATAGTGCTGCAGGAGGGTCTGGAGGAGCTAGGCTAGCACATACATTTACTGCAAGCACAGAAACAGAAGTAACACGCACTGTTAGGTTAACATTAGACACTATGAGCACTGCTAACCCAGCAGTTATTCCAATAAACGACACACTCGCCGTTAAGATTTATGACACACATACACCAACAGTAGCATTAGACGACGTTAGTGGTGTTAACGAAGAGGCTACCAGTGGACATGTTGTTGAATTTACAAACAATACTGAATCCACAATCGGAAGTCAAGCAACTTATGGTATCACGTATCAATACCAATGGGGCGATGGATCTAGCAACACTAATGTAAACACTGGTAGCGGTGCAAGTGGAGATACTGGCGGAACTATTAATCACACGTATACATTAAGTTCTAGCAACCAGTCAAACGGAACGGCTGTGGACTATACCGGAACATTAAGAGTCATAAGTGAACACACTAGTAGTCCTTTTGTAACCAGCAATTTTTCAGTACACGTTGAACCAGATGTTAGAACTAACTTAGCGGCGACAGCAATCACAGTTAGTGATGCTAGTGGCGACAACTCATTAACAGTTTACAGTCACACTGATTTATCTGGCGTAAACAGAGCGTTAGTGCGTGGCACAAACACTTCACAAAATGCTGACAGTTATGTTTGGGCTTGGGGTGACGGCGACACTGATAATGTTACAGAAAACGGCAGTTCAGCAGGTAGTATTGGCGCAGTTATTGATCACGACTATACAGGCGAAAGCACAGGAAACAAAACACTTAGCCTAACCTCAACCGGTACACCGGATATCACGGCACAAACAGACGCAGAGAGTTTGACTATTGCTCTTAAGGCAGTACCAAGCGCACCGGCAAATTTAAGCACGAAGAGTATTACACTTAGTGATGCTTTCCAAGGAACAAGCCCAAAACTAGCCCACGGATTTACTGATAACAGTGACAGCAATCCACTAGCGGCTGCTGCAGACTTAACCACAACAACTGCTAGGCGTTATACAAGCGGCACTCTTGATACTAGTGTAGCAAGCAATGCATATAACGGAGCGGCTGGAACATTGTCTGCTGTAATTAACGGAAGTGCAGACGGCGCGAAAGCGTTTAGCACCACAGCAAACGAAACCGGAACGTTCACAAGTTTAGTTATTAGTAGCCAAGTTGACTATAACAGTGTAGATGGATCTTACCCAAGTGATTTTTACCAAGTGGTTAGTGCTAAAATTACTAAGGCACTTAGTGGATATTCAGTAGGCGTAAACGATGAAAGACTAGAGCATAGTGCAACTGGTAATACTAACTATGTTGCTATAGTAAGCGACAATTTAACAGCAAGCCCTAGTTTTGGAAGCGTGGGATCACTAGCAGAAGGCACAGCCGGAGCAAAGCGTTTTATCTCAGGAATTCCATATTACAATTCCGGAAGTCCAACAGTTAATTTAACAGGAATGACTATTAATAATTTAGTTGGTCAAGCATATACTAACCAAAGTAATATTGTTGAAGTTGACAGTGGTACAAATGCTGAAGGCACAAGTAGTAATGCAAGCAATGCAAACGATTACACATATGCTAATATAGACGGCGCGACTACGATGCTCAATAGCGGCGTTCCAAAAGTTAATATTGGAACAAGTAGTGCATATGCTATTGGAAGTTTAAGCGTTCCTATCACATCTTCAAGCGTGAGAACTATTGAAACAATTAAAGCAAGAGCACGTAACGTTAATGGTATTAGCGGGTATACAGAACTAACAGCAACAAAGTTACAAGTTCATACAGCCGCACAAAGTGGCATAAGTGAACTTGGCATTGCAGTTAGTGATAGTTTGGGCGATGGAACTTATACAGATGACGCAGTAAGAATATTTGACCTTAGTTCAGCCACTACCAACACTCCGTCGTTTAATAGTAGCACAAATTTTTACACAAACAGTCTTTATACGGAATCAGCTGATCCTGGAGTAGAAGGCACAAAAGAAGCTACTATCAGACTAGGTGTAATTAAACATGATGTCATTGATTACAGTAGTGGATATTTACCAGTGGGTCCAGACAGAAGTGGTGATACTGGAACACAGTATATTACTATTGCTTTCCGTAGAAGAGTTGTTGCTAACTTTGATATTACTATTACTGGAACTGTGGCAGGACTTTGGTATGCCTCACCAGGCACAACATTAACGGCAGCTAGCGGTATTAACGGCTGGGTAGAAGGAACTACACAGTATGCTGGTGTTGGATTACCAGGCACAGTCACAGGAAACGGCGGTAATAGTTCAAGCGGTGGTGCATTCACAGGCGCTGATGTTGTTCCAACTGGTTCTGCTATTAGCAATGTTTCATATACAATGACGTTAGGAACAGCGAATATGAGTAACGCAACCAATAACGTTGTACTGGTGCGCATTGCATTAGCCAGTGGACAAAGTGTCTCCGCACTTAGTATAGGAGTTGCCGCGTAATGGCCATTTCAGACAGCCAGAAAATTGACTACCTATTTAAGAAACTAGGATACGGTGCAAGTAAAACCGATACAAACTCAAATAAACTTGCACCTAATGAGGCTATTCCGAGTCCATTGCTAATACGTGGCGATAGAGTTTGGCAACAGTCTTCTAGTATTCCCGGTGTTAAACCAAGTAGTACTTCAAGTATTGTGCAGATATACGCCGGAGCCTCAGCAGTGGAATGTTCAGCAGATGGAACTGCAACCACAAATAGAACCTGGAAAACCAATCTGACAGGCTGGATACCACCACAGTTTGGTAGTACCTATATTGCAAATATCTTCATACATACATCAGGTGATGCGGCTAATGCTGGCGTTATAGGCAATAAAGTATTTGTTACTGGTAGTGGAAACAGTGACGAATGGTTCTTTGATTATGAATCTGGACTAGTAAACTTCATTGGTACAAACCTTCCAGACGGAAAAAGTTTTTCAGGAAAGAGTGTTTATATTGAAGCGGCTAGGTATGTTGGAACATACGGAGTTGGTAGCAGTGACGTAGACATTGGTGACCTTTTGTTTACAGACACTACTATATCAACATCTACTACAAATTCAAATATCGTATTAGATCCAAGCGGAACTGGCATTATCGACATGGCTACGCCGTTTGCACTACAGTTACCAAAAGGAACAACTAGCCAACGTCCTGGAAGCCCAGCGGCTGGGTACTTAAGATTTAATACTACAAACGGTAATGTCGAAACTTATACAGGGTCTGCTTGGGCTATTGTTGGTGATCCAGATACTAGTACTGTTCATGTTGATAGCTTCAGTGGTGATGGCGCAACAACCGGATTTACAATGGGTGGCAGTGCTAGCACTAACCAACTTATTGTTACACTAAACGGTGTTGTCCAAAAACCAACAACTGTGTACACTGCATCAGGAACTACATTGACATTTACCACTGCTCCAGCAACTGGTGATGATATAAGTGTTAGACGATTTGTTGCAACTATAGATAATAGCCTTATTGTTGACGATAACGGAAATACAAAAATACAAGTAGAAGAAGGCACAGACGATAACACTATTAGATTTGATGCCGCTGGCACTGAAGTAATGACTATGACGAGCACTGTAACAACAGCTAAGACCCCGGTGCAATTTGCAAGTTATACAACATCAGCGCGGAATGGGTTAACTGGTGTTAATGGCATGGTTATATATAATAGTTCTACTGGCAAATTCCAAGGGTATGCCGGCGGTGCTTGGGTAGACTTACATTAACTTGGCGGTATGTATACATATTCACCGGTAGTAACTGAGTTTAACACTATTACTCCATCACGCAATACTTGAATATCTATATTTTGATTAGGTTTAACGCCATCCATACTTTTTCCTATATGTCGAGGAAAGATAATATCAAACCCGTTGATTCTTTCTAATATATCTCCAGCCTTAAACCCAGCTTTATCCATGGGACCATCTTTTTCTATAGCGTTAACTACTACTCGACCAAGGTCAGGATCTATTCCAAACGACACTCCAATTTTCCCCCTGCGTATTTTTCCAGTTAAAATTAGTTCTTTAACTATGCTAACTGCTCCGTTGCTGGTAATACTAAAATTAAGTCCAATACTTCCGCCTCCGTTAGCAGCAAAAATAAATGCATTAACCCCAACGACTTTACCTTTTGTATTAAACATAGGACCGCCGCTGTTGCCTTGGTTAATACTAACGTCTGACTGTATAACTTCTTGCCAAGTGTTCATTGAACGTTTCTTTGTAGCACTAATAATGCCCTGTGTTACTGTCCATTCTTGTCCCATTGGATGACCAATAGCAAAAATTTCTTGTCCAGGCAAAGCCTTGTCGCTGTCAGCCCAAGACAAAGCAGGAACAGATTTTAGTTTTTTCTGACCTAAAGCAGTAGTCATTTCTAAAACAGCAATGTCACTAATTTTGTCAGCGCCAACAACTTCAGCAGAATGTCTTTTTGGGTCGTTATGAAAACTAATACTAATAGCGATATTTTTCTCATCATTGGCGTATGCAACGTGTTCGTTAGTAATAAGATATTTGGTATTATTCACTGAAACAACGAAACAACTTCCCATACCGCCCGGGGCCTGTTGTGGAACGGCCTTGGGCAATGGTTTTAAAAACTTGTCAAATGGATTTTGTTGTATGCTAGGCCCAATGCTATCAACTACTAATACCCCTGCCGTTGTTTCAACTCGACAAACACTAGATATTACCTTAGCTATAACATTAGAAAAATCATGAGCTAGGCTTGTTGATGATCCTAAAACTACCGATAGCACGACCGCTGCTCGCGTCAAACTGGTCCACATATTTGTTAATCCTCTTTTTCTTTACACTTGCTTCTTGTGCTAACCTATGGTGATCGCAGTCTGAGCAAACATGATGTATTGATGTATTTTTAAATCGTTTACTAGACCTTTCGAATTGCACATTACAGCAATCACATTCTAGCAGATACCAACGCTGACGAGTCTTTACATTCTCTTCACAATTATTCCTAATTCTAATATGAATGTTTTCTTTAAGATAACTAGTCACTAGCATATTTATATTTAGCAAGCGGCTTCGTTGAACAATGTATAAATACAATAAAGATTTACGGAGACATTTTAAATGGCACAACAATCAATTAACATCGGCGCATCAGCAAATGACGGATCAGGCGATCCGTTACGTACAGCCTTTGATAAAATCAATGATAACTTCTTAGAGTTATACACTGTATCTGGCGCAGGCCCAGGAAACAATATTGCCTTTAGTGGCAACAGTATTATAAGTGAAGATTCAAGTGGAGATATAACCCTTGATCCAAACGGAACAGGAAGAATTGTTGTAGCAACCGCTGCGGAATTAAGATTTACTGATCACACCGATAATGCTGTGGCGTATGTTGACACTGATGGAGATGTGAAGTTTAGTAGCAGCCTTACATTTGACGGTACAGACTTAGTTGCTGGTAGTGCAGTAGTAAGTGATCTTACTACTGGTAGAGTTACATATGCAAGTACTGCCGGAGCATTGGTTGACAACGCTAACTTAACATTTGATGGTTCAACATTAACAGCGGCAAGTATTATTGCAAGTGACATAACTGACAACCGTGTTGTTTTTGGTGGAACAAGCGGATTACTTGAAGACAGTGCTAACTTAACATTTAATGGAACTACTCTTGCGGTAACTGGAACAGTTACAGTTGGCGGCCAGCTATCGTTTAACGATAATCGAATCAGCACAACGAATTCAAACGAAAATATCGATTTAGACCCAAGCGGAACAGGAACTGTAAACTTTGCTGTTCCTACACAAACTACTGTAGGAAGCGCGGGCGCGGCATCAAACGTCCCTGCTGCTCCAACAGTTTATTTAAAGATCCGCGTAAGTGGCGTAGAATATGTAATACCAGCATTTGCTGTAAGTTAAGGAATAGTACTCAATGGCACAACAATCAATTAACGTTGGTACTAATCAAGACGATGGTACTGGTGACCTATTAAGAGCTGCATTTACAAAAGTAAACTCAAACTTTACTGAGATATACACAGAACTAGGCGGATCTAGCCTAAGCAATATTAGTATGAGTGGATCAACTATTTCCACAGATATATCAAACGGAAGTTTAACACTTGACCCTAACGGGACAGGCGCAATACTACTAGTAGGAGCCACGTCAGTAACAGGAACTCTCGGAGTATCTGGTGCTACAACATTATCAAGTACACTTGGTGTTACCGGAACTAGCACATTAGCGGCACTTGATGCTACTAATATAACCGCCAGTGGCACACTTGGAGTAACTGGCATCTCAACATTAGGCGTAATAAACGTATCTGGATCTTCAGCATTTGCTAACACTACTACTTTTAACGGACTATTAAATGCAACAGGCAATGTTGACCTTGGTGACTCAAGTGCAGACACGGTTACAGTCACAGGAAGATTTGATTCAAGTCTAGTGCCTAGTGTTAGTGCTACTAATAATCTTGGTAGCTCTAGTTTGCGATGGGCCACGATCTATGGTACTGATATTGATGTAACAGGAAATATTACTCTTGGTGGAAACTTAGTAGGCGGAGATGCTAGTACTGATAGTATTACTATTAATGCTGATTTTACAAGCAGTCTTATTCCAAATACTGATAATACATATGACTTGGGATCAAGCAGCAAAAAATGGGCTAACCTTTATGTTACTACTGTTACTGGAGCATTAACTGGAGCATTAACTGGAAACGTTACTGGCAATATTACATCCTCAGGAACAAGTGCCTTTACGGCAATTGACGTCAACGGCGGTGCTATAGATTCAACCCCAATTGGTGCATCATTGCCATCCACTGCCAGCTTTACTTCCGTTATTGTTGATAGCCTTAGTATAGACGGAGCAACAGTTCAAACCACATCAGGAGAACTTTTTCTTGCAAGCGGAACTGGTAGTATTAATGCCAGTACAAATATAATTTCAAACGTTGGTACTCCGGTTGGAACTGCTGATGCGGCTACTAAAGCGTATGTAGATGCATCAACTTCGTTAAAAATTGTAGACGACTCATCATCATTAAATGTTATAGACAATGGTGAGGTCCTTCAAGTACTAGGCGGCACGAATATTACTACATCAATAAGTGCTGATGTATTAACTATCACAGGCGCTGCAAGCCAAAACCTAAGTTCAGTAACTGCGGTTGGCGCTTCAACTACTGATACTATAACAGTAGGCGGAGTTATTACAGATGGTATTACTATTAATGATAACAATATTACTACAACTAGATCTAACGATAATATCGTACTAAGTCCAAATGGCACTGGAAGTATTGATTTAAGAACTAGTAAAATTATTAATGTAACAGACCCAGCTGCGGCACAAGATGCTGCTACTAAGGCATACGCAGATCTAATGTTGCCGCTAACAGGCGGCGCAATGACTGGTGCTATTACAACCAACAGTACGTTTGATGGAGTTGATATTGCTACAAGAGATGGTATATTAACTTCTACTACTGCTACCGCAGATGCGGCACTGCCTAAGGCAGGCGGTACGATGAGTGATGCCATTGCGATGGCAACAAATAAGATCACTGGCATGGGCGACCCAGCAAGTGCTCAAGACGCGGCAACAAAAGCATATGTTGATTCAGCAGATTCTTCTCAGACTTTAGACAGCATCACAGGTGTTGGCGCTACTACAACTAACAGCATTACAGTTGGCTCTGTTATTACGGACGGAATTAATGTTACTGATAATAACATATCAACTACTAGGTCTAACGACAACCTTAACCTAAATCCTTCAGGAACAGGCAGGGTTGTTGTGGCTGCAGACAGGTTGCAAATTGAAACTAGTTATACTCCAGCAAGTGCTAACGGCCAAGCTGGCGATCAAGAAGGTGATATTGCAGTTGACGCGAATTTTATATATTATTGCACGGCAGATTTTTCAGGAAGTGCTATCTGGAAACGCACTGCTATATCGACTTTTTAATTTAAAAACCTTTGACATAGTATAAATAAAGATGTAGCAACATTCGTTGGTTAAGCTCTTCACACTGTGAAGGCGCACACTCTCCTAGAAATCCTGAATATATTTTTTAACAAAACAGGATTTAATAGGTCGTTTTCTGTTGAGTAATGTAATAAATTCCTGGATCCAACTAAATATATAATAATACAATAGACTACATCTGGAGGATGAATATACATGGCTATTACTAGAATTAAAACAAATCAGATTACTGATGCGGCTGTTACAGCTGGCAAGATCGCCGACTTAGCAGTTACAGCCGGTAAACTGGCTGATAACCTCAGTTACGATAGTGATTTTACCGTAACTGGTAACTTAACAGTCAGTGGTACTACCACGTCTGTTAGCACAACAAACACCCGCATTGAAGATAAGATCCTTGCATTGGCATCAGAAGCCACAGGAACAGCTACACATGACGCTGGTATACTTATCAACCGTGGTAACGATGCTAACCAAGCATTCCTATGGGACGAAAGTGCAAATGAGTTTGTAGTTGCAAGCGTTGGTGCTGAAGATGGCGACACAGCTGGAAACGTAACTCTGGATAGTTATGCTGGATTACACGCTGGCGCAGTCATTTATGGATCATTAAATGATGGCACAACAACAGTAACAAGTACAGCGGCTGAACTTAACCTTCTTGATGCAGCTCAAGCTGGTACGATTGTTAACAGTATTGCAGTTATCTATGGTTCAGGCGGTGAAGTTAACGCAACTAAACTACAACTTGGCGGTGCTGATATTACATCAACAGCCGCAGAATTAAATCTTGTTGATGGTATTACCGCAGGTACAGCGTCAGCTAGTCTAGCAGTTATACTTGATTCAAGCAAAGATATCGCTGGCCTCAATGATGTGTCAGCAGCAGGGCTTACACTTAGTGACTTAACTGACAACCGTATTACGATTGCTGGTACAAGTGGTATTCTTGAAGATGACGCTAACTTTACATTCGACGGTACTACACTTACTGTTGGTGGTTCTGATAGTACAGTATTCAGTGCAACCGTTGCTGGTGTTGTTGTTGCTTCTGGCGCAATGACAGTTGATGGACTTGCTTCATTAGACGGCGGAATTAACGTAAATGACGACTTTACAGTTGACACAGACGGAAATGCTGTTGCTGTTGGATTAACAACAACTGGTGTTATGGACTTTAATAACGCTACGACGTCTACAAGTACCTCATCTGGTGCTGTTCAAGTAACTGGTGGTGTTGGTATCACAGAAAACTTATTTGTTGGCGGAACTGGCAGTGTTGCAGGCACACTTAGTGTTGGACACGATTCAGCATTAGTATTAGGCGGAAGCACTGAAGTACAATTAAATATCCTTTCTAATGCTAACTTAGAAATTAAAAACACAGTTAGTGATGGTGACATTGTCTTCGTTGTTAACGACGGCGGATCTTCAGGAACAGCAATGTTTGTTGATGGCGCAACTAGCAGACTTAGACTTGCTGGTGCACCGGTTAATTCCTTAGATGCAGCTACTAAAGCATATGCTGATAGTGTTGTTTCTGCTGGTTCTACGTTAACTATCGCGGCTGACGTCGGAAGTAACGATACTGTAACTGTTGGAACTGATACATTTACATTTGAAGGAACATCAGGCGAAATTGAAACTACTGTTTCAGACAATAAAATTAACATTGGTTTCCCAACTGATATTACTATTGCTGGTAACTTAACAGTTTCTGGTACTACAACAACAGTTGCCTCAACCGTTACTACTATTGCTGATCCAATCATTACTTTGGGTTCATCAGATTCGGATGACAACAAAGACCGTGGTATTGAATTTAAATACAACAGCGGTGGAGCAAAGACTGGTTTCTTTGGTTTTGATGATAGCACAGCTGGATTCATCTTCATTGCAGACGCAACAAACACAAATGAAGTATTCAGTGGCACAGCCGCTGCAGCAACATTTGGTGCTGTTACAGCAACAGACGTAACTGCAACTGGATCATTTATTATTGGCTCAGCTTCAATGAACGAAGTAGATCTTGAGAAACTTGATGGTATCTCAAACGGTACTGGTGCAGCAAATAAAGCAGTTGTACTCGGTGCTTCCAATGCGATTAGCACAGGCGGTGTTGTTACAGCGACTGGCTTTACTATTGGTAGTGCAGTTATGAGCGAAGCAGATCTAGAACAGATCGACGGCATAACTGCTGGTACAGCGGCAGCTAGTAAAGCAGTTGTACTTGATTCAAGCAAAGATATTGCTGGCCTCAATGACGTTAGTGCTGCAGGTATTACACTTAGTGACTTAACTGACAATCGTGTTACGATTGCTGGTTCATCAGGAATACTTGAAGATGACGCTAACTTTACGTTCGATGGTACTACGCTTACAGTTGGTGGTTCTGATAGTACAGTATTCAGTGCTACAGTTGCTGGTGTTGTTGTTGCTTCAGGCGCAATGACTGTTGATGGACTTGCTAGTTTAGACGGCGGAATTAACACCAATGACGACTTTACAGTTGACGCAGACGGCAACGTTGTTGCTGTTGGATTAACAACAACTGGTGTCATGGACTTTAACAATGCTACAACTTCAACTAGTTCTACAAGTGGTGCGGTTCAGGTAACTGGTGGTGTTGGTGTTGCTGAAAACATCTTTGCAGGTGGCACAATTAATGCTGCTGGAGTAATTAACGCAAACGCAACTACAACTTCAACTAGTGTAACAACTGGTTCTGCCGTTGTAGATGGTGGTTTAGGTGTTGCAGAAAACATCTTTGCAGGTGGGTTTATTAATACTGTTGATGATGTTAGAATCTTAGCAGATAATAAGCAACTTGAAATTGGTGCTGGTACAGACTTTACTATCGGACACGATGCTACAAATACAACTATTGCCAACGCAACTGGTATACTTGCTATTAATAGTGCAGGTGGAATCCGTATCAACGAAGACAGTGCTAACGTAGACGTTGTTATTGAATCCAATGGTAACGCTACTATGTTTATGGTAGACGGATCACAGAATAACATCGGTATTGGTGGATCTCCAAACGCAAATGCAGTTCTTCATATTAACGATACAGGTGCATTAATCCTGGCAACAGGCACAACAGCTCAGCGTCCAGGCACTGGTGTTGTAGGTATGTTCCGCTTTAACTCAACTCTTAACGATATTGAGTTTGCTAAAAACGATGGTAGTTGGACAACGGTTGCTGTAGATTTTACAGTTGCAACAACACAGGCGTTTAGTGGTGACGGGTCAACAGTTAACTTTACACTATCTACATTAACGGGTAATGATACATACATTGCTGCAGGTGTGCTTGTCATGCTTAACGGTGTTGTACAAAACCCAGCTGATGTTTATAGCATTGTGTCTGCTACAACATTGCGATTCTCGACTGCTCCGGCATCGGGTGATGTTATTGAAGTACGTAAGTTAACTACAGCTTCAACAATTACTGGATTGACAGATACAGACGGTGATACGCAGATTCAAATGGAAGAGTCAGATGACGAAGACATCATCCGTTTCGATATTGCAGGCACTGAAATTGCTACGATCGATTCCGGTGGAATTACACTAGCAGCCAACAAAACTTTCGATGGTACAGCAACGTCAGCACAGTACGCTGATTTGGCGGAAATGTACGCAACAGACAGCGAAATTGATGCTGGTACTGTTGTTCACTTCTCCGGAGAAGGAAAAGTTGCTGCATGTGACGTTGATGCATGTAGTTCAGTTGCTGGTATTGTTTCTACAGACCCAGCTTACTTGATGAACAGTGGACAAGAAGGTGCTGCGTTAGCACTTGCTGGTCGCGTACCATGTAAGGTAACTGGCCCAGTTGCAGCAGGAGACATGATGGTTTCTGCAGGTAACGGAATGGCACGTGCCGAAGCTTCCCCAGCAATGGGAACAGTAATTGGTAAAGCAATCGAAGCTAACGAAAGCGGAGATAGCGTTATTGAGGTACTTGCATTAATGATGTAAGAACTTAGATTACATAGCTACAAGGACTGGGGGGCTTTAAGCCCCCCTTTTCTTTGCATAAATATCATTAACTAACCAGGAACTTATCTACTATGGCATTTACTAGACCTACCGCAGCTCAAATAAATTTTGACTTAGTCAACCTTACTGACCCACTTATACGTTTAAATAGTGGAGAGACTGGTAGTGCAGATAAAGATGCAGGATTTGTTATTGAACGCGGTAATGATACCAATGTAGGATTAATTTATGACGAAAGCGCAGATTCCTTTGCGTTAATTAATACAGATGAGATAGGCACAACTGCTGGTAATGTAACTATTGCAAGTTATGCTGATCTTACATTAAAAAAAGTTACACAATCTGAGCAACAATATACAACTTCTAATATGATGAAGTTTAACCAATACTATCTTGGAAATGCAAGCGGTAGTTATTTTACCAACGGTGAATACCAAAAGGTTCTAACAATTATACCAGCTGGCAATAGTGAAAACTACCAAGTTAGAGGTACTATTTCTGCACAAAATGCAGGCGAAACACATGTTGTTACCTTTAATGCCGCACTACGAAGTGGTGATCCACTTCCAGATTTAAGTTGGTCTATTCAATATACTGAACAATATAATGGAAGTAGATATATTGATCCTCAGCTTTGGACCAAAGAAACCTCAACCGCTGGATTTATTTTTGCTTTTAAAACATTAGGTACAATTTATGGAAACGTTACAGTAGACATTGATGTGATTCCTAGATCTTCAGGACTAAAATCTAACGTTACGATGAATAATACTGTAAGTAGTGAACAAGCTGGTGTTGATTCGGGTTACACTGCTAATGATATGTCTAAAGTTTTTAGTATTATTGCTGACGACTTTACTGTCGCTGGCACCCTTACTGCTGCCGGAAACGTAGAGGTAACAGGAAATTTATCTGTATTAGGGATCACTACTACAGTTGACGTCAACAGCATTAATATAACAAACAGTTTTACGTTTGAGGGAGCAACCACAGACGGGAATGAAACTAAACTAACGGTAGTAGACCCTACAGCAGATAGAACTATTACTCTGCCAAACGCTACTGGCACAGTGGCATTGACAGCAAATGTATTGGCACTAGCAGGCGGCACTATGAGTGGCGCTATTGCATTGGGAACAAATAGAATTACAGGCGTAGGCGATCCTGTTGGTAGTCAAGATGTAGTTACTAAAGCATATTTTGATGCTAATACAAGTTCGTTTTCAAGCAATGCGTCAGGATTTTCAAATAGTACATTTATTACTGTGCCTGGCGCCGTAAGTTTCGACTTAGTAAAACAACAAGACCAATCAGGAGACGCAGAAACGCCGTTCGTTGCATCAGGTAGCCTTGACGCATTTGGTGTTAGTCTTAGTGAGGTATATGATATGATGGAGCCGATTGGTAAATCTACAACCACTGATCTTGGCGCATTGAGTTAATAACAATTTAAGATAAAGGGAAGCTACCATGCCAACAACATTACAATTTAGAAGAGGGACAACATCCCAGAATAACTCATTTACTGGGTCGTTGGGCGAACTTAGTATTGA
>Ga0307984_1000592_pt1 | contig 15788 bp, 28 predicted proteins | sample EllFjometageno78_FD_203169 | JGI IMG/M metagenome (GOLD analysis project Ga0307984, IMG submission 203169) | Marine microbial communities from Ellis Fjord, Antarctic Ocean - #78 | ecosystem: Environmental > Aquatic > Marine > Unclassified | place: Southern Ocean | collected 2014-10-09
TGCGTACATCTAGCAAAGCAGTCTCTATAAACCGTTCTCATATCATAGGTGATGATAACCAGTTTAGAACAACGTCAACGATTACAGTACAGGAGATACAAGGATGACATCTAAACTAAAAACAGACATTCTTGAAACAGTCTCTGGCTCTGGCACGATTGCATTGACCAACCAGTTGAGCGGTATGACGGGTGCTAGTATGCCTACGGGGTCAGTTGTTCAAGTTATAAATGCTTCTAGTTCAACAGCGTTTTCTACCACAAGCACATCAATAGTAAACACAGGATTTTCAGCGACCATTACCCCAACATCTGCTAGCTCAAAAATAATTGTAATGTATAGCACTGCTGCTTGGGCGGCCAATACTTCAAATATGTCAGTAAATCTATATCTATTACGAGGCTCTACAGACTTAGGTGTTAAAGCGATTGGCTACGCTGCTTCTGCTGGTTATGTAGCTTACCCTGTGGGCTTTTCTTATTTTGACACCCCATCAACAACAAACGCAACAACTTACTCGCTATGGGTGAAAGCAGGGGGTGCAAACGGAACAGTTTCAAAATCCACTGAATTAGCCCAATTCACACTAATGGAAATCAAAGGATAACATCACATGACCGATAAAGTCGCAGCACTACAAGCACTAACTCCATCGGCCCAATGGGTACTCCGTGGTGACGAATTAGAATGGTTAGACACTGTTCAAACCCAACCAACTGACTCAGCTATCGCAGCTAAGATTGTTGAACTACAAGCAGCCCATGACGCACTAGCCTATGCTCGCGCAAGACAAGCAGCCTACCCATCCACCCAAGATTGCATTCATGCTTTACTTGATGGTGGCGCTACGTTGACTGATCTACAAGCACTACGCACAGCAGTGAAAGCTGCTAATCCAAAGGGGTAGGTTATGACTACAACTATAACGGGTGCTGGCTTTGCAGCTAGCCAGTTAACTGGGGCATTACCAGCTATTAGTGCCGCTAGTTTAACTAACATACCTATAGCATCAGGAGGCGTTTTACAGATTCAATTCTCTGAGACGAGTAGTTCGGTAACACAGCCTACTGATAATACCTCAGTACCTTGTGGGGTTGCTTATAAGGAGCTAATATGCAGAGGTGCAGGCTCAACATTCTATTCTCTATACTCCTGCGAGTCTGGTACTCAAGCCGTAGGGTCTTGGACAGGGACACATCAGTTTCAGACATCTACTGATGGAGGCTCTACTTGGAGTGGGTGGACTGAAGAACCAGACTCTGCATATTGGTATTTTCCTTCAGGTACTGATAACCGAAGGCAGAAGTTTTGGCATACCATATCCCTCCCTAACTTAGCCATTGGTAATAAGATCAGAATTAGAGCAGTCTGTGGCTCCCGCCATAACAATTCAGCGCAGTTCGATGGCAGGAAATACGAATCGTTTTATGAGGTGCAGGCATGATTAATCTAACTGACGCATTGCTAGCATTAAGACCCGAAGGCGGTTATAGAATAGAGTTAGATGAATCTATCGAGTATTTTGGAGATTCTGAAAACAAGCCAACTTTAGAAGCAATTAAAGTAAAGCAAGTAGAGATGCAAACAGTCTACGACTCTAAAGCCTACTCACGCCAACGCCAAGCAGCCTACGCAGCACTCAACCAATTCGAGATGCAATTCGATGATGCTGCCAATAGCACCACTACTTGGGTAGATGCGATCAACGCTATTAAGCAGGAGTTTCCTAAATGAGCTATCTAGGCAGGTCAGCAAAGCTAAGTTTAAAAGCACAAGAGAAAGTCTCCTTCTTAGCCACAGCAGGACAGACAGCAAAGACAGGTCTTAGCTATGTGCCTAACTTCATTGAAGTCTACGTCAACGGCATCTTACTTACAGACACCACAGACTTCACAGCCACCAATGGTAACAGCGTCACCTTCACTGTTGCACTGGCCTTGAATGATGAAGTGACTGTTGTGTCCTTAAAGACGTTTAGTGTTTCAAATACTTACACACAGCCAGAAGCTGACGGACGATTCAAAGCCATTGGAGCAGCAGAAGGTGGGCCATCATTAGGAACCAACAGCGTGATACGCACTAATGCAAAAGTCATTGATGAAAACATAACCTTCACTGGCAACGAGAATGGTTCGTCTGTAGGCCCAATTACTGTAAACGCAGGGAAAACTGTTTTGGTGGCCTCTGGCTCAACGTGGGTGGTCTTATGAGTACAATTAAAGCTAATGATTTACAGACGACTACAGGTGGGATTCCTACGGTTAAAGGTCAGAAGTTAATACCTACAGCTTGGGTTAACTTTAATGGTGTAGGTACTGTTGCCATACGAGATTCTGAGGGTGTGAGTAGTATTGGTGATAATGGTACTGGTTACTACACTGTCAACTTTACTAACGCTATGGCTAATATTAATTATAATGTTGTTGGTTCGTGTGCAGCAAACGAGGGTGTGCAGCAAACGGGAATGGTGACCATACACAGCAACGCTTCGGCAGTGGAGGTTGTTCCAACAACATCAGCATTTAGTTTTATTTCAGTGAATGTAAATGCGGCCGTATTTAATTCTAAACATATATCTATTTCAGTTTTAGGAGGCCAAGCATAATGAGTACAATCAAAGCTAACACGCTCCTCCACAGTGACGGCAGCACAACTAACCCTCCAGCTATTCCAGCGTTAGACCAACGTATGGCTAAGGCTTGGGTTAACTTTAATGGTACGAGTACAGTGGCTATTCGTAGCTCATACAACGTATCTAGTATTACTGATTCGGGTACTGGTGATTACACTGCTAACTTTGCTGTAGCTATGGCAAATACAAACTATGCAGCAAGCTCTAACGTAGAACCTACTGTGAGTAATGGAGGTTCAGACACTTATATTTCCAGCTTAGCTACTGCAAGTTGCCGTCTAAATCACTTTGAAGTGGGAACAAGAAGGGATGGTAATCCTTGTAACGTAATAGTAATGGGAGGCTCATAATGTCTACTCAAATTAAAGGAACAAACAGATGAAAATCATATACCAAACAGACGATGGTATTGCCATCATCACACCAGCCCCTAACTGTTCCTTAACAGACGCACAGACTGCGGCTAAAGACGTACCAACAGGAAGTGCTTACAAGATTGTAGAAGATAGTTATGTACCTTCAGACAGAACATTTCGTAACGCATGGTCTATTGAAGCATCCGAGCTAACGGATGGAGTGGGTGACTAATGGCTACAGTAATACGAGGTGATGATAACTTTGATACTGCTTACGCTAAGTCTGTAGCAATCATTGCTGATGTTAAGACTTATAATGTGCATGGTGGTATTTTTACAGCAGGTGATTGGCGCACTAGAGACTTAAACACTGAACTAGACGACCCTTCAAACATTGTTACTATTGCCTCCAACCAATTCACGTTACAAGCTGGCACATACTTAGTTGAATGGTCAGCACCAGCTTATAAAGTATCCCGCCACTTTTCTAGGTTGCAGAACATTACAGATTCTACGAAAGAAGCAGAAGGAACCAGTGAGTATACTGCGGGTAGTGATGATGTCGTAACTAGAAGCACAGGGTCTTGTATTGTAGCGATAACATCAGCAAAAGATTTTCAAATACAGCACCGAAGTAGTGTTACTAGAGTAACCAATGGTTTAGGTATTAATTCATCCATATCAGGCCAAAACTCAGTATACACCTTTGTTAAAATTCACAAGATTGGAGCATAGAACATGAGCATTACAATAGACATGACCAAAGCAAAAGTAATTGCACACGAAGTACGCAGGACTGTACGCAACGCTGCCTTTGCACCCTTAGACATTAAGGCAACCATCCCACATGAAGCTGAACAAGCAGAGGCAGATCGTGCAGTGATTCGTAGTGCTGATGCTGATCTTCAAGTGTCTATGGATGCTGCAACAGATGCTAGCGCATTATATGCGTTAATGCCTACGGGAGAATAGTAAATGAGCAAGGCAAGAGATGGGGTAGAAGACCTCAAGACGATTGACGCTAACTTTGCTGCTAAGGCTCCCATTGCTAGCCCAGTGTTTACAGGCAACGTGGGTGTTGGTGTAACTCCTAAAGCAACACATACCGATGCGGATGTACTGCAAATAGGTGGTACAGCGTTTATAGCCAACTGGGAGGACGCAGAGACTTATGTTGGTGAAAATGTCTACCTAAGCACAGCAGGGGCTTATAAATACCTAACAACGAGTCACGCTAGTCTCCATAATCAGACAGGGGGTACTCACAAGTTTCAAGTAGCCCCATCAGGCACAGCAGACGCAGCGATAAGCTGGACTACTGCTATGACTATTGATAACACTGGTCAGCTTCAAATAGGCTCACCTTCTGCTAATGCCTCAAACATCCTGAACTTAAAAGCAGCGAGCGCCCAATCAACAGTTCGATTGCAGTCTAATGATAGTTACAATGCCATATCATTTTTAAACTCCGCAGGAACTGAAAACGGCTTTATCCGTTCAAACACATCATCAATAGCCTACAACACCTCATCAGACTACCGACTTAAAGAAAACGTCACACCAATTTCAGATGCAACAGCACAGACTAAGCTACTCAAACCTTGCAACTTCGATTGGATTGTTGGAGGTAATGTCAATGGCTTCCTTGCACATGAGCTAGCAGACGTTGTACCAGAAGCAGTCACAGGCACTAAAGATGCTATGCGTGATGAGGAGTATGAAGTAACTCCAGCTACCGACACAGAAGCAGCAGTCATGGGTACACGCAGCGTTCCTGATATGCAGGGAATTGACCAATCTAAAATCGTCCCACTATTAACAGCTACGATACAAGAGTTAATTACTCGCATTGAAGCATTGGAAGCATAATGAGCGTAGACTACAGAGGTGAGAAGTTTGCTGGCTACAACAAGCCTAAGCGTACACCTAAACATGCTACTAAGTCTCACGTAGTATTAGCCAAGGAAGGGTCTACCATTAAGATGATTCGTTATGGTGAGCAAGGTGCAAGTACAGCAGGTAAGCCCAAGGCTGGAGAGAGTGATAAGATGAAAGCTAAACGTAAATCATTCAAAGCTAGGCATGGTAAGAACATTGCTAAAGGTAAAATGTCAGCAGCATTCTGGGCGAACAAATCAAAATGGTAAAAGAAAAATCAAAAGTAAATTAAGAGGAAGTTATTATGAAAGGTGTTAAGCATTACTTACCAAATGGTAAGGAGTACACAGGTAAGACTCACAAGACTAATGGTAAACTTATGACAGGTGCGAAGCATACTGCATCTAGTAAGAATCTAACTCATAAGAAGACTAAGAAGTAATGTGGTCTATCCTTGTAGCAACTATGCTTGCAGTGACTGAAGTACCTGCAATGCCTGTTATAATTTCTAGCTACTCAACTCTTAAAAGTTGTAGGGCAGAACTAATAGATGTTTCTATAAAGTTAGAATACAAATTAATTGTTAGTCCCATGTTGGGATACACAGCACAGAAAAAGACAGAAGAGAAAACTACTGTTGCTTTCTGTGCTAAGAATATACAGAGTATATAATGAACTCTAGTCCATTAGAAATATACCCTGTTCATGTAGCTCCATCATTAGCACCTGTAGGTCAAGGTTTACTTATTGAGCCAGCAGTGAATAAAGTAAATGCAGAGTATCTTGTTGTTCAACCATCAAGAGAACCATATGGGATTCCCGTAGAGTATACAAAGAGGGTATGGGTATGTTAGCAGAACTTATGGTGGCTAATGCTGCCTTTGCAGTTATTAAGCAAACATTATCTAATGGTAAGGAGATTGCTGATGCTGGATCTGCGCTCACTAAATACTTTGGTGCAAGTCAAAGCATTGAGAACAAGATTAAGTCTGGCAATGGTGATGTACTAGGAGCATACCAAGCTAAACAAGCAATAGAGAAGCAAGAAAAAGAGTTAGAGTTCATGCTCAATAAACAAGGTCTTCTAGGATACTATAAGTACCAACAGTTTAGAGATGAGTTTTATAAGAAACAAAAAGCAGATGCTAAGAAACAGAAAGCACAGGCTAAGGAAATTAAGGATGCTCTGGTACTAGCAGGTCAGGTTGTAGGAATACTTATAACTATCCTAGCTGCTTTCTTTGGTGTAGTTATATATCTTAAATATTAAACCGGTGAGTGATCCTAAATTGACAGAAATAGAGAAAGATGAGATAGCTGATTTGGCTGCACAGAAAGCATATGATAGATTCTATCTAGCAGTGGGCAAGTCAGTTGTTAAGAAGTTAATGTGGATTATAGGGGCAAGTGCATTTGCTTGTTGGTTATATTTTAAAGATGGAACTTTTTAGTAAGAGGTAGGTTATGTTCGGTATGCCAATAGAAGTTATCACATTGCTGTTAAGCGTCCTAGGAGGCGCTGTAATGAAGATGATGGCACAGGCACAGAAGGATAAGGCTGATCAGCAAAAGATGCTCATGCAGCAATTCTCGGCCTCTGAGGACAGTGTAGCAGCAGCACGTAGCTACGATACTCCTAATGCACAATGGATACGTAGATTCCTAGTGGTGTCCTTCATGGGCATGGCTATGTTTATTCTTATTGCTCCTATCTTAAACCTACCAACAGTAGTACCAGTAGAAGTAACCAGTGGATTTAAACTTTTATTCTTTGACTTCACTACAACAGTAACAGAGTGGAGAACACTGGAAGGAATGGTTACTCCTGAGTGGTTGCCTCATGCAATCATGTCAGTTGTTGGTATGTACTTTGGTCAATCAATTGTAGCGAGAAAATAACTCTTGACTTTTAAACAGAAATATGGTATAATCCTATGAATTACTTAGCAGCAATCAACTCAGTTCTTGTACGTCTACGAGAGCGTCAAGTAGAGTCTATTAATGAGAATGAATATTCATCTCTTATAGGTACTCTAGTCAATGATTCAATTCAAGAAGTAGAACAAGCATGGGACTGGTCTGCCTTACGTCAGAGTCTAACTGTTACTACTTCCAATGGTGTTTTCAATTATCAATTAACTGGTTCACAGAACAGTATTAAAGTTCTAGGTGTTGTTAATGCAACAACTGAAAGTGATGTTGCTTATCAAACTGCAAATTGGTTTAACGATAGATACCTTACACCATCCCCAGCCACTGGTTCACCTACCTTCTACTCTTTCAATGGTGTTGGTACTACAGGGGATACTCTTATTGATCTATATCCTAAACCTGATGGAGTGTACACAGTTCGATTTAATGTTGTCCAACGATCAGCAGATTTAGAAGAACCTTCCGATAGAATATTCTGTCCTCATCGTCCTATAGTTCTGTTAGCTTATGCTAAGGCTGTAGAAGAGAGGGGTGAAGATAATGGACAGACAGGTAACAGTGCTTACATGGCAGCAGCTAACTCTTTATCTAACGCAATCGCCTTAGATGCATCAAAGCATCCAGAAGAGACAGAATGGTATAGTGTATGAAACAATTAGTTAGTCAGTCCATTGCAGCTCCAGGGTTTTTTGGGTTAAACACACAGGAAAGTAGCATTACTTTAGCTAGTGGCTACGCATTACAAGCAGACAACTGTGTAATAGATGCTGAAGGTAGACTAGGTGCTAGACAAGGGCATGTATATCAAACTACTTCGGGTGGTAACTCTTCTTCTCTTGTAGGAATGCATGACTTTGTAGGTTCTACAGGACACTTAGGGTATATTACTTGGGGTAATGGTAAAATATATAGAGGTCTTGGTACACTCACTGCTATATCTACAGGACATGGTTCTAATAATGATTGGCAAGCTGCTTCACTAGGAGGTGCTGTATACCTAGCACAAGCTGGTAAGCCTATGCTTAAAGTAGCTGCTAACTTTGCAGTGACTACTCATGCCACTACATCTTCTAATCATCAGTTCTCTTTTGTAACTTCTGCTTATGGCAGGTTATGGGCTGGTGGCACTGCTACAGATAAGTACACACTGTATGGCTCTGACTTAGTTAATGGTGCTTTTGCTGGAGGTTCTACTTTATCTTTAGACCTTAGACAGATATGGACTAATGGTGGAGATGAGATTGTAAGTGTTGCTGGCTTTAACGGACGAGTCATTGTATTTTGTAAACGATGTATTGTAATACTTGGTGACGATAACAATGCAGATTTAACTATTGAACCTGCTAAATTATCAGTAGTAGAGGTACTAGAGAATGTAGGGTGTGTGTCTAGGAAGTCCATACAGGCCGTAGGAAACGACATCTACTTCCTAGCTAACTCAGGTCTACGTTCTTTAACTCGTGTCATACAAGAGAAATCTAACCCCTTAGCAGACCTGTCTATTAATATACGTGATGATCTAGTAAAGATTATTAATACATCCTCTACTGAAAATGTAACTTCAATCTACTCAGCTTCTAATGCTTTCTATTTATTATTATTTCCTAATTCTAAACTCATCTATTGTTTTGATACTAGAGGAAGACTAGAAAATGGTGGACTACGTGTAACTAAATGGGTGGACACTAATATACTTAGTGGTCTGTCTGCTTTTGATGGCACTCTCTACCTTGGTCTTGTTAATGGAATAGCTAAGTATTCATCTTTTCAAGATGGGGGATCGCAATATTACTTAGCCTATCGTACAAACCACTTTGACTTTGATCAACCTACAGTTAATAAAATAATAAAGATTGTAGGCGTAACTGTTATAGGAGGTAGTGGACAGAACTTCTCTGTTAAAGTAGGCACTGATTATTCTGATCAACCAAGGTCTTACAACAGAACTATAAAACAAAGTTCTGTATCTGAGTATGATGTTGCACAGTATAACATTTCAGAATATACAGGCGGTGGTTTAACGGATCGTATTAAGGTTCCAGTAGGAGGTCAAGGTAGTGTACTTCAATTAGGTTTTGAGGCTTACATTAATGGTGATCAATTATCAATTCAAAAGTTTGACGTTTATGTTAAACAAGGTAGAACTAACTAATGAGTAATTATACTAAGTCAACTAACTTTGCTGTGAAAGATGGACTCAGTGCAGGTACAGCAGCTAAACGAGTACGTGGTACAGAGATAGATGATGAGTACAATGCTATCGCAGTAGCTGTTGCTACGAAAGCTAATACAAACAACACAGCATTAACTGGTGTACCTACTGCCCCAACAGCAGCAGTTGCAATTAACACTACACAGTTAGCTACTACAGCTTACGTAACAACTAAAGTTAATACTGCTGCTAGTGTAATACTTGACGGAACCGCAACAACAAATAGTAAAATATATGTAGATACAGACGCTGCTACTGGTGGTAACAATGGAGATATTTGGTTTGAGTATTAAAACTAAAGTAAGCGGAGTCTGGAAATCCCCTTTAATTAAAGTTAAGGTATCAGGGAACTGGGTATTCGTTAAACAAGTGTGGACAAAAATATCAGGTACTTGGAAAAGGACATGGGTTTCTAATATAGGATTTTTGTATAATTATTCTTCCTCCCAAGATACGGACTTTTGGCTATGTAGGTTTGTAGGTAGTGGAAACCCTTCAACTAATGGTGTTCCTGAGTTTCAAGTAGGATTTACTCAAGATGGTGTACCTTCTACATCATCTAATTTATTTTTAGATGATGCTCGATTTTTGCAGCTAACAATATCTAAAGATAGAAGTCCTACTAATGTCAATTATCCTAATGGTTTAATATTAGTTGAACTTAGAGTTTCTTCAGCTCGTAAAGGTTCTTTTGATAATAATACACAGAACAACTATATACGAGACTTAGAGAATAGTGGACAGTTTGTAAAGTCTATTACTTTTGGTGGGATAACTTTAAGAAGAACAGATAACAGCGCATCAGGTAGTACATTCGCTCAAGCCGAAGACATACTTAATAGTGATTCAAGTCTTAGACAATTTTACTGGTCTTGGCGTGTAGCGGCACCTCACTGGGATCCTAAAATAGAACTTGGTACTACCGATGGTGTTACTAGTTCTGGATTTGCTCCACTCAGTGTTGAGTTAGGTTACAACTAAAACAAATTTAAAGTAAGGGATAAATAGAATGAGTTTATTTGGAATGATTGCCTCAACATTACTTGGGGGTGCTGGTGCTTATCAACAGCAACGTAAGTACGGGGAAGCCCAAGATAGAATGTCTGATGCGGCAGATAGGGCAGCAAGAGAAGGTAAATACAAACCATTTGGTGTAACCTCTGGTGCTGGTAGTGCTTCTTTTAAAGATGGTAATGCTAGTTACTCAATGGATCCTCGTTACCGAGCGCAACAAGAACAGATGTTTGGTCTAGGTACTGATGCTCTTAACAGGGCTGGCGGTAACTATGACGATATGGCATCTGATATGTACAATCGGCAGCGTAACCTAGGTGCTGATAGTAGAATGGCAGAGGCAACACAGCTAGGTAATCGTATGTTTGGTGCTGGTACTCAAGGGCTTAGGGTTGGTGGTGAGGCTCTAGGTGGTTCAGCAGATTCTGGTATGATGAGTCCAGATGGTTATGGTTTTGCTAGGGCTTATGAACAACAAGATGCTATGGATCGTAGCAATTCTTTTGAGCAGGCACAACGACAACGTGAGCGTGAGATTGCTATTGGTCAAGGTATGTTCAGTCAAGGTCAAGGCATGGATGCTAATGCTATGGCTATGATAGGGCTAGGTGGTGATCTAGGTTCACAGCAATCGGCAGCTAACAATGCAGCTATGAATAACTATCTTAGTGGACAGAGTTCAGCAGCAGGTTATACAAAAATGCGTGGAGATTCACAGGCTGGTGGACTAATGGGACTAGGTAATGGACTCAATAGTATGATGAGTGAATCACCACCCACAGTACCAACCTCTCAATACATGGCAACCCCAACAGGACAGAATAGAATGGCGAGTTACAATTCTATGGGCAGTGGTGGTATGTACCCTAATGGCAGAGGTGGTTCAGCATATTCTCAGTATGCAAATACTGCTCAAGGTCAAAATAGAATAGGAAGTTATAACTCTATGGGAGGAATATCTCCTTTAGGACAGTGGTCTGGCGGTGGAACTACAGCAGCCACTACTACTCCACAACAGAGATATTCTAATCAATCAGCATACCCTAATTTTTATAATCGTAGAGGCTAGGAGATAATTATGGCTAGTGATGTAATGAGTTTATTTGGTATGGATCCTAATGTGATCCAACAGAATCGTGTACAGAGTGGTGTTGATACTGCTGCTCGTATGAATCCAGAGTTTGCTATTGGTGCTGCTGGTGGACAGATGATGGGGTCTGGTCTTAGTTCTCTATTTGGAAGGGAGTCGCCTGAGATGGCACAGGCTTCTAGTGTACAGAGGGCTATGCAAGGGGCTGACATAACCACTGTTGCTGGTCTACGTGCTGCTGCCCAAGAGCAAATGATGGCAGGTAACTATCCACAGGCTATGGCATTACACGCACAGGCTAGGGACATGGAGGCTTTAGAGAACAAAGCACCTAGCGTATCAAATCAGAAGACCTACATAACACCTGATAATAAAGAATTAGTGGGCTATGTAGTGGATGGTGTACCTTCCTATCGTAAAGATGGATCATGGATTCCTCTACCTGATGGGTCTACGATAAAAGATACCAGTGAGATTAGACCTTTTAATATAACTGGAACTAATATTGATGAGGCTCTTGTCGAACTTAAAAGGCAAAAGATTAAGTTGAGTGATACTGATAAAAACTCTGCTGCTAGGTGGATTGCTAATCGTAGCGAAGCATTACAACGTGATAATAAAATGCGGCCTAATGATGCACTGCAAGAGGCGACACTTGAGGCAAAGACTAATTATATAAAAGATGGTGGATGGTTTGGGTTTGCTGATGATGATTGGAATCCTCCCGCTGCTACTCAACCTGCTGCTGGTGCTGTTCCTGCTGGGTATGAAGTTATTACTTATAATGGTAAGCAATATGCTAGGCATAAAACAGATAAGACTAAGCCAATAATTTCACTGTAAGGAGAATATATATATGGCGACTCCTACATGGGATGAACTATCACAAAATACTACAGCCTCTGTTGCTCCTACATGGGATGAGCTATCACAAAATATGCCACCACCTGTAGAGCAAGAGCAAGAGACATCTTTTGGTAAAGGATTTGTTGAAGGAGAGGGATGGTCACAACAGGCAGGTGATCTTTTAGGTGCTGTTACTGGCATTCGACCTGAGCTTACCTATCGTGATGAGGATGGTTATGGTCTAGGTTATAAATCAACAGAAGAAATATATGGTGAAGGATTTGCTGATGCTTCTTTTGATGAAAGACGTAAGATGATAACAGATGAAAGGGCGCGTAAGATAGAAGAAGATTATGGTGACGTTGAAGGGAGTACGTTTGGTAATGTTGCAGGTATGCTGTTTGACCCCACAACTGCTCTACCTGTAGGTGCTACCTACAAAGGCATGGCTGCTATCGGTGGTGCTATAGGAGGTACTTACTCAGTTACAGACCAGTTACTTAACAAGGGTTCTGTTGATCCAGTAGAAGCAGGACTACACTCTATTGCTGGTGCTGTACTGGCTCCTGTTGGTGGGTATGTGTTCAATAAAGTAGGATCAAAGATATCTCAAAAGGTTGCTGTAAAGAGTGCAAACAAAGCAATAGATGATATGGATACTTACGTTCGGCATCATATTTCTATCGGTGCTAAAGAAGACGAGGCTTATAAAATTGCTCTTGAACGTACAGGACTTACTGATGATGATGTTCTTAAGGCAGCACAAATGTCTGGTAGAAAAGTACGTATACCTAAAGAAGGGTCAGTAGAAGATGTTGTATTAAAAGAAACAGGGAATAAGGTCAAGGCTGTAAGTAATTTGTTTGAAGGTATCTCTTCTCGTATAAAAGAACACTCCCCTAAAATTTTTCAAGTTCTTAGAAAGTTTGAAGAGAAGCAAGCTATAGAGGTATCTACAAGAAAGAAAGAATACATTGAACCTTTTATAAAATCATTACAAGGGTATAGTAAGAAAGAGTTAGAGCCTATACATAATCACTTAATGAATAGGAAGTTTAAAGCTGCTAGTGAGCTAATGACTAAAGGTGGTCAGGCTGAGTTAAAAAAACTTAGTAAGATGATGGCTGCTGATGGTCTAAAGTTTAAGAAAATAGTGGGAAGTACCTATAAGCCTCTCATTAATTACTTCCCTCGTAAGGTAAAAGATTTAGATGGGCTACGTGCTGCTTTAGGAAGAAAGAGTACAACAGCAGCATCAAGTTTACAGAAACACATTGATGATGCAATTGAGAAAGAAGGTGTTAAGACTGTGCAGGAACTTTCTCAAAGAGGTATGAGCAATGCTGTATCAAAGTCAGTTAACATAGCTTACTATCCTAAAGCTGTAGGTGGTGCTAAGGCTAAACGTACTGTTGATAAAGTTCCACCAGAGTTAATGAAATACTATGAGGATCCAGCTACTTCTCTACTATCGTATGTTGAGTCTTCAACTAGGGCTTTTGGTAAGACTGAACTATTAGGTAAAGGTCTTATACAGAAGAAAGGTGACGATGCTGCTGAGTTGTATAAAGTTATTGGTGAGGAAAGAAAGCGAGGAAGGATTAGCAGTTCACAGGTGGATGATATTAAAGAGTTAGTTCGGTCTAGGTTTACTACTGGTGAACAGGCTATGGGGTCTACTCTAGCTGCTATTAAAGACATAGGTTACATGGCTACACTAGGACAGCTAAGATCAGCAGCTACTCAGATAAAAGACTTAGGTACATCAGCTTACCTCCACGGGGTAATGCCTACTATCAAAGGGGCTTTGTCTGTAAGGAGTAACATACTTGAAAAGACAGGTCTTGCAGATACTGTGTCAGCAGAAATGGCAACCAGCCAAGGCACTGCTAAGTTACTTAACTCAGTGCTTAAGCTGAGTATGTTTCGTGCTGTTGATAGGTTTGGTAAGCGTACACTACTTGAAGCCTCTAGGATTAAGGGAACTAAGTTAGCCTCCTCTCCTAAAGGGGTTGCTATTCTTAGAAAGAAGTATGGTGAGGCGTATGGTAATGACTTTGATAATTTAGTTACAAGTTTAAAGAATGGTACTGATGATGAGTTAACTAGCTTATACAGGTTCCATGAACTATCCGATACACAGCCTGTATCTCTTCTTGAAATGCCTAAGATGTATTTAGATATGCCTAATGGTAGAATATTCTTTGCACTAAAATCATTTGCTCTTAAGCAGTTAACTCTTTTACATAACGATGTAATTAAAAGAGGTAAGGCTGGTGACAAGAAGGGTGCTGCTCTCGCTTTAACTAAGTACGCTGCTATGATAGGTGTTGCTGGTGGCACAGTCGATGAAGCTAAGGAGGTTATGGCTGGTGGATCATTTGATATTGAGGAGATTCCTGAGAAGGTCAAAGACAACCTACTATCAATGATGTTCTTAAGTAAGTTTGCTATTGGTGATATTTCTAAAGGAGATTTTAGTTCTGTTGTAGGTGATTTAGTAACTCCCTCAGTAGCACCTTTACAGGCTGCTATTCAAGACACTGCTAGATATTATAATGGTGTACCAATAGGGGAGAGTGAGCAACCTGTTAACTTAATCAAAACATTCCCAGTTATAGGCAGGATTATTTATGATTTGGCTTTAGGTGGTAAGGAGAAGGATGAGGAAAGGAAGCAAAGCGATTACATGGAAAGTCTAAGGGAGTAATAAATAAGGGGGCAATCAAGCCCCCTATAAAGTTTCCTAGGAAACTATTCTTTCTTAAGGTTCTTAAGTTTAGGTTTCTCTTTAAGAGGAGGTAGATCCTTAACACTTCTCATGATAGTAGCCAATGCAGCTTCAGTTACCTGTACTGTCCTACCACTAGTGAGTGATATGTTCCTAGCTTCCTCATCAATAAATACTACTTGGTTAATATTCAACCAATGTTGATTTAGCTTTACCCACATTTTCCCTCCAACTCAAACTCTATCAGCATATCAATACAGTGCTTGGCCTTAGCTAGGTCTTGCAGTGGCGTACCCTTATCCTGATAACGAGTCACATACTTGATTGTTGTATGCTGCAAAGCATTCAACTCATTAGCCATAGAATACTGCATAGGCTGTATAGCTAGGTTAGTGTAGTGATCACCTCCAACTTGAGTTTCACTTGCTAACTTACGCATATCAAACAAAGGTTCTATCTTTGTAAAATCTTTTTCTTCAATCATAGTCTTCCTCCCATTCATCATATAAAGCTTTCTGCCAGTTAGACTCATACACCTGAGACTCTATCCTAACAAAGTTTCTTTTGATAACATCTTCAAACCTATTGACTATATCTTCAGATTCTAATTGCAGTACATCAACAAGGATAACTTCATCCAACTGCTTCAAGCGACCTTTCAACTCTTCCAAAGTTAGAGCCATAAGTCCTCCGTAGATACGACATTGATACAGGCAACTCATCAAAGCTACCATCCTGTACATCATTGAACACCCATAGACCAGACCATGATCCATTAGTCTGAGGGTTAAGGTATGCCTCGTCATGTTTATAGTAGATACCAGCAAACAGACCTGTCATATTTAAACCATCAGCCCTACGTGCATAAGCTATGTCTCTATCTTGGACATGGCCCATGACACAACTCATGTACTTCTTCTGTAGCAGTAGCTTGGCAGAAGACACTGGCCTACCCATAACACCAGAGGTAAAGTAGTGACAGTATGCCACACCATCTATGACGATAGGGTCTAAGAAGTCTTGCACTTCCCATCCTTTAAGATCAAGATCAGCAAAACTAATCAGACCATCTAGCTTTGAGTCGTGTTCAACAGCAC
>Ga0307984_1000593_pt1 | contig 15766 bp, 15 predicted proteins | sample EllFjometageno78_FD_203169 | JGI IMG/M metagenome (GOLD analysis project Ga0307984, IMG submission 203169) | Marine microbial communities from Ellis Fjord, Antarctic Ocean - #78 | ecosystem: Environmental > Aquatic > Marine > Unclassified | place: Southern Ocean | collected 2014-10-09
CTCAGCATCCAAACCATGGATAGCTTTAAGGTCTTGAGCAAGTTCAGTTGTGTACTCTGCTTTCAAAGCACGTGACTTAGCTGTTACAGATACTTTCTCGATAGCGAAAGACATTTGAGCGAACTCATCACCCGCACCATCACCAAGAGCTTCTGCGGCAGCAGTAGTAAGACCAGTACCAGTTGTTTCTGAGCCAGCACCCAATGCGTTAGCATGAGTTCCAGTACCAGAGTAATCAGTATCAGCTTCACCGTAGAATGCTTCTGGCTTACCGCTGGTGTCTTCGTACTTAGTACGCATTGCGAAGATAAGTCCAGTAGGACCAGTCATTGGCTGAACGCCAGCAATGTCATATGCAACCAAATTAGGCATTGCACGGCGTACTAAAGAAATCAGTACGGGATTATAGGATGTCATGTCAGCAGTAGAGTTGGCAGGTGCCGCTTCTAATAGTGAAGATGGTCCACCTTCTTCTGCCATAGACGTTTCTGTGTTCTCTAGTAGAGTTGCTGTAACAGCCGCTCTATGAGAGTCTTGGATACCCGGAAGAGCAGTATGCTCCAGAATGGGCTTCCACTTGTTCATCAGTTCTTCATTTCTCATTTTGTGGTTCTCCTTTTTTGAGATTTACTTAGTAGTATTTATATAAAAATTATTTTGCGGCAGAACGGCTTAAAGAATCAGCATAACCAGCGATACTCGGGTATTGATCCGATTGTACTGTTGGCTTAACATCATCCGCAATCTCTTCATTTAGAAGATCAGTTTCGTCTTCTGATACAACATGTGCAGATTCAGTGAAGTAGTTGTCACGAATAGCAACAAGTTTCTTACTGTAATCTTCTACTGTATCGTAAGACACGCCTTCTGAGAGAACACGCAACTTGTCTGCTTGTGTGTCGGTCAAGTCCTCAGAAATTCCTTTGAATGCGACTTCAAGATCAGCCTGTGTTTTAGCTTCACGGACTTCAATCATTTGCTCAACAATCTCGTTGTATTTAGTAGTAGACTCTTCGAGCTTTCCTTCCAAATCAGCAACGATATCTTTTTGCTCATCATCGATTTCCATGTTGTGTTCAACAACAAGTCCCTTGATTCCAGTCAATAGTGATTCAGCGACTTCAACTTTAATGTTGCTTTCGATTTGAACCTGATTGTCATCCATCCAACCTTCTACAACGTAGTCAAGATAGGCGTCAACTTTTTCTACCAACTCTTCTACAGCAACGTTTACTTGTTCCTGTAGATCGCTTTCAAACTTTTCTTCCAGTGTAGCTGTTTCGGCCAACACCTTTTCGTGTACTGCGGCTTCGAAGATAGCGACTGTTTGCATTTTAAAGTCTTCAGATAAATCTGTTCCTTCAAACATGCGCTCAACTGCTTCTTTTAGTCCTGCGTCATTCTTTCCTTGAGGTGTCTTAACATCATCTTCGATGTCATCAGCTTTTGCGTCAGCGGCTTTCTTTAGATCGCCCTTACGCTTTTTAACTGAACCACCTGCGGGAGTAACAGCATCGGCTGCAACAGAATCTTCACCCGTAGCTTTCGCTTCTTCTAGGTCTAGATTCTTTTCTAGTTCTTCACTCATTTTGATTCTCCTTTTATAAGTAGTGTGTTCATTTAGTATTATTTATAAAAATCATGTGTTACGCTTTTAACGCAAAGACCTTACAAACCTTTCAAATAGAGCGGCAGCTTTCACTTCTAACTCTAGTGTAGAGACTTTAGCAGTCTCCTTGATTTCTTCTTCAATTTGGTCAAAAGCTTGCGCTGAAGTCCATGAAGAAGAAGCAACATCATATATCCATTCTACCCCTTCCATAACACCCTTTACGAATGCGTCAGGAGCAGACGGGTCTGCAACGATGTCTCCGGCAGTTGCAAGCATAAAGTCGCTTTGCACTTCCATGATTCCGTTCTTATTCTGTTTAATTGATCCCATACCACGAGACGAAATACCAACTAGTCCGCCCTCATCGATAATATTCTTAACGATTTTGCCCATGGGGGTTTCCATAATCTTAGCACGGCCAACAATGTTCGAACCGTCTTGCTTTAACTCTGTGAACATGTGAGATACACGATCTAAGTTAATTGTTGGTCCAGCTGGATGTCCTAGTTCGCCATATGCACGATTTTTCTCAACATATGTCTCATTATATCTCTTCATCTCTTTTACGAGAACGCCTGAAGGATACATGCGACCATTTCTATTTTTGATATCACCTTGCATAATGATACCTTCGATGAAGTAATTCTTACCGGTCTTTTCGCCAGCTTCGTTAAGAATATCTTCTGAGATATACTGTACGTCTTCAACGAGTTCTTTAATTAGTAGTGACATTATCCCTCCCTTACCTGTAGACGACTGGTGTATATGAGATGTTGCCAGTAGGTGTAATAGTTTGACCGACTTGCTTCTCAATAGTTACAGTTTCGCCTGGGTGCATTTTGAAGCTGTATGTTAGACCAGCTTCACGATCAACTTCTGTGTTACCGTTCACTGTAACTGTCGTTTGCGCTGTTGCGCCAATCACGACTGTGTTAAGTCCACTAGCAAGTTCGTTACAAATTCTAACTCTACTTGATAAAGTGCCCGTGTGTGCGCCTCCACTTGTGGCGTTAGCTGCCAACGAAACGAGTACGCTTGTTCCTCTTAAGACTCCAGACATATTATTTCCCCGCACTCATGGCAAATTGTACCATCTTCATGAAGTTATTTTTATCATCTAGCATGCCTTCAACTTTCTTTCGGTTTGCACCATTGAGTTGCTTATGCATAGAGATTATCATTGATGCAGTAGTTAGATCAACTTTCTGCTTCTTACCGTCTTTAAATTTAACTGCTTTCATAGATTTTGTTTTTACGATGTCTTGTAGATCAGCTAGAACGCCTTCAGTGATCTCTTCAGTGACCTCTTCTTCTTCTTTCATAGCCATCTTAGTAGCAGTTGCGTACATAACATCTTTAGCTTTGTCGCCATAACGGGATTTGAATTCGCCCATCTTCGCTTTCAAAGATTGTATAATCTCTTCACGCTTCTTTTCCTGCTCAGGTGTCATTTCAGATTCAGAAGATTCATACACTTCCTTGTCTTTTTCCTGATCAGCAATGCGCTTACTCTTCTTCTTAATGGGTGCGCCGTTAAACTGGTCATCTTTTGCGACTGGATGATCTTGCTTACTTACTAGATGTTTGTCTAGAAAGTTTTGTTCATCCGGAGATCGAGGTTTATCCACGGTCTCTGCAAGCATATCCTTAAAGCTTTTCATGTTAGCCCCTTACTCTGCTGTTTCAGCTTCAGCTTCCACAGAAACTTCTTCTGGTGAAAACATTGCTGTGTATTTTGTTTCGATAGCAGCCATCATTTTGTCCGACATAATATCGCTGAAAGCCGACTCAAACCCTGTTGCGTCTTTGTCCGATGCTTTCTGAATCAATTCTTTAACACTCATTTACTATCTCCTTTATTATATAATCTTATTTATATTCTTTTACAACTAGTGTTTTAAATATCTAGATCATCTATATCGCTATCGTTTCCGAGTGCCTTTTCCGCTTCTGCGGCAGCTTTGTCCTCTTCTTCGATATCTTCTTTCATCTTCTCGACTTCATCTTCAGACATTTGTAATACGTTCTTACGTACCCAATCACCAGAGTAGTATTTACCTACATACTCATCAATGTCTCTCAGAACACCTAGACGTTCTCTTAATATCTCACTAGACTTCAATTCTTCGAAGTGATTATCACTCATGAAGTCATAGCGAACCATTGATTGAATAGCCGGCCACTCTTCTGGAGTGATGATTCCTTTTAGAATCAATTGCTTCTCAAGTATCTTATCGAATAACGTTGAGAACCTAGTTCTTAATCTGTTAACAAACTTAGCAAACTTGATCTCATCTCGTGAAATCTCGCTTGCTCTACCTAGAGAGAATCCTGCATCAGACTCCATTCTAGAAATAGGCACGTTCAATGACTTAAACAAACGCTTCTGGAAGTACAATACGTCATCTAGTTCACCTAGATTTTGTCCGCCAGGTAGTGTTGTAATTTCAGTCCCTCTACCACCTTCTCTTCGTGGTAACCAGAAATCGTCCGTCATGGACATATGTCTGCGGTCATCTTTTACATCACCAGTTGCCATGTCGTAAACCATGCGATTCTTATGCTTGGTCATCATATCACGTAGATACTGCTCTGCTTTAAGCTTAGGCAAATTACCCACATCAATATAAAAAATTCTTCTTTCAGGTGCTCTTGAGATCCTATAGATAACAACTGCATCTTCCATCATTCTCAACTGATTCAAAGGCTTATATGCTTTATGCATGTGAGATAGCACTAATGTACTAGTCTCGTTCAATAGCCCAGAATTTGAAGTCACAATTGAATCTTTAGCAATCTTGAGTCCGTTCATGGTGGCGTTGCCTTGGGTTTGCTGTTGCTGTGCCCCTGCTATTCCTGCCATGTTATTAAAGCCCTTCTCACTATAGATGAAGTACTCGTTTTTAATCTTTTTAGTTACTAGTTGGTTTTCATTATTGCCACCAACTTTCTCTTTTTCAAACTCACGAACTTTACGAATCTTTCGTGGATCGATATATCGTAACTCTTGTATGCCTTTACGTGGTGCTGTATTATCGATCATCACGTGGTAGTTAATTCTTCCGTCAACGTACCATTTCTGAAATAGCTCGTATCCGTTATTAGAGAAGTCCAACAATTTTAGTACTGTATCGAACTCTTCTCTAATCTTCTTCTTAACACCATCAGATAAATCTACATCATCCGTAATACATTCGACAACTTTTTGATCGTGTGAGATACAAATAGCTTCGTTAACGATGTCATCAACTGCTTGAGAAACCTCAGGCTGTTGCAACATAGTTCTATATTTCTGTACTAATTCAGCTTCAGACTTAGCCGTACCATCCATATCTAAAAAGCTACTGACACCAGTACCTGTTGCGGCAATATTTACTGAGCCGTCTTCTTCATTTGCTTGAACGAAAGAAGGTATGTTGTTATTACCTTCTGCCTTTCTCTTTATCTGAAATCCAAATAGTTCCATAGTTTATCCTTTATAAAGGGAGTGCATAAACACTCCCCTAATTTAGTTGCTCAATTTAAGCGTTAGTGCCGCCAGTACCAGTAATACCACCGTCAACGTTCCACCAATCATACTGGAATGTAACATCGAATCTTTCGATATCGTCTGTAGTATTCCAATCCATTGTGATTGCGCCAACCGAAGTTGGGAAGATACCGTTGAAGTTATACACTCGAAGAGGTACACCAGTTTTCGAGTACTGAGTAATCTGTGCTTGTGACTTATACTCAGAACTTGATGCAGTCGCTAACTGTCGTGTGTTGCCTTCATGAGAGTTGATAGAAGCCATCCAGTTTTCCATCGCATTGCGAACCAGGAAGTCTTCATCGTTCATGATAGTGACAGTCCATTCTGCGAATGTTCTGTCTCCAGCTACTTTTACTTTGCGACCGAAATACGGGATCTCGATCACACTCAGAGTACTCTCTGGTATTGCTGCCGCCTGAACCATGAAGGGAGTCTTAAGATCAGCTATCGCATTTACAGGGTTTGTAATCTGTACTTGAAATAGTGACGCTTTAGCGCCTCCAAAGGTCAATTGGCTTTTGATTTCGTTAATGTTGAAAGCCATTATTCATTTCTCCTTTGAATTAGTATTTATTAGAACTGTCCAACGACTTCTGTGAACTCTACGCCCGATCTAACCGCAACGAAGTTCAACTGAATGAAGTTGATAGAACGTGCTGGCTTGATGTAGATATCACCAACAAACTTATTAGAGTCAACGACTGCGGCTGTGTTGTTTGTTGCATCAACTACAACTCTGAAGTCGTAAATTCCTCGTCTACCTTGAACATCCCGCAAAAATGGCTCAACTAAGTTCTTAAACTGCGCTCGTGTGAACTCATCGTTGAATTCAAATAGAGTTGACTTAGCGGCAATGCCGATAGCTTTCTCTAGCACAATGAACAATCTACGAACGTTGATTCGATCAAATGCAGATGCTATACCAGCGTTAGTCTTATCACCGAATAATACAGTGCCTTGACCTGGCTGAGTAATAACTGGGTTAACGTTATTCTTATATAGTAAATCTCTCTGAGCTTTGCTTGGGTTAAGCTGTAGCTTGACTACGTTCTTAACTTGACCTCTGTTATAGCCAGCAGGTGAGAACCAAGGGTCTCTAACATCGTCTGTTCTTGCACAGATGCCTGCAACATCACCGTTCAGTGGGATCCAGCGATATACATCAGCATACTTATCGTACTGATACTTATATCCGCTGTCAATGACTGCGAAAGTTGAAGCTGTTGTAGCGGCTGCCCATGTTACCATGCTATCTGCTGTAATGTCTTCAATTCTTGGAGATACGAATGCTACGCAATCTCTACGAACTTCACAGATATTAGAGATGATGTAGTTAGCAAGAGTGTTTCCAATTGCTTTACCTTGCAGAATGAGAGATACGTCTACGTCTGCGGCATCTTTATACAAGTCGTATCCAGGAGCAATAGAAGCTAATGTGATGTTCGCTTCGTCTAGTCCGTCTACACCGCCTGTTAGAGTAGCTTGACCGAAAGTTAATGCGGCTTGCAATACACTCTGAGGAGCAGTACATTTGATCCAGTTAGACTGTTGATCTAGAACGTCAACAACGTAATTAGTTGCGCCATCTGCACGTTTAGCACCTGATGTGGTGTTGATGTTGTCATAGATTTCTAAGATAGTTCCAGCTGTTCCGCTGATCACACCAGATGTATCACGTACTACTACATGCATACCGCCAGATGATGGATTAGCGTCAAATAGATCAGCGTCACCCCATTGAGTTTTATATTGTGCGGCAAAAGCTGTGTGTCCAGTATATGGAGTCTTAAATGTGTATGTAGATGACCATCTTTCGGAAGCACCTGCTTCGCCATTGCTAACCGCAGATGCGATAGCTGTAATCTCTAGTACAGTGCCATCAGTTAGAACAACACTATCACCAACACCAGCAAACGCTGTTGCGCCAGTGGACGCAGTATGACCTGCTGATACACCTGTTGTGGCAAATGGGGCAATCGTTAGTGTGAATGCTCTAGTGGTTGGCGCAAAGTTACCCGTGATACAATGAGATACGCTGATAGCGTTTCCTAAAAGTCCTTTGTACTTTGCATTAAAGTTTGTACCTGTAGCGGCAGCGGCTGTACCATCGGTTACACGTGTAACAAATAATGCATCGCTGTATGCTAAAAAGTTTGCGGCGGTAAACCAAGTTTCATGGTTTGTCCATGAAGTGGTTAAACCGACGTTAGTGTAGTAATTAGCTGGTTCGCCGAAACGAGCAACTAAATCCTTCTCGGATGATACTAATATGCGTTGATTTTCTGGTCCCCAACGAAACACGCCCGCAATAGCGCCTTCGGTGGTCGATACAGCAGGAACGACATTTGTTAGGTCGATTTCGCTTATGTTAACGCCTGGACTTGTTTGAAAAGCCATCTCTTATTTCTCCTTGTTTATTTTGTAAGTTATAAACTTCTTTATTCTCTTTATATTTATAAAAACAGTGATTCACCTATTAGCGGAAGTTCCACTGTCCTGATCCTATGTTCTGTTCTTCGATGTCCTCATCATACGTATTAAAACCAATTGGCAGAAGGCTTTCCATGAGTTCTTCTTCATTCCGTGATCGTAGTCTATCGATAGTATTTATATCTGTGACTTCCTTGAAAAACGCTTGATCTGTCATCCAGGCAAATAATACTAGGCACATGACTAAATCGTCATGACAACCTGACTCTGCCTCGTATGAATTAGCTTTTCTTGAAAATGTAGATAACTCGTTTATTGTTTGGAAGTCGTGAACTCGCAACTGATCTTGTTCAATCAGCATCTTCAACATGTTACATCCTACAGATTTCACTGACTTAGTTGTTCGAACTCCCTTATCGGCACCTTTACTGAATCCAGTAGTAATTCTCTTTCCTGATCTACCAGCTGATTCCGTAAACATTAAAGTTTCTACTTCGAACTCATAATGTAATATCTCGGAAACTTGCTCTCCGATATCATTTACTTCGATTAAGGTATATGCTTCGCCGTATCTCTGTATACTTCTATATATGATTTCAGCGTAGTCTATTGGTGTACAAGTGTTATCTCGAAAGACGCATACTTGATTATACGGCATGCTGGTTACGTCTATTATCTGGAAAGCAGAGTAGTCTAAACCCTTACCTCTAGCTACGTCAACGATACACACATACACGTGATCTTTTATGGGTTGTTCGTACACCTTTAAGTGTTGTGTTTCTGCAATAGGCTTTACCTCCACCAAAGACTTTAACTTACTGCCCTCGATTAACGTACCAGAACTGCCTAAGAAGTTACACTCAAATTCCTGTGAGAACTTCTGCGTGTCAAAATCCATTGCCTGCAGAGTCTCTTTCTTCCATGCTTCGTCACGCCCAGGAACTCTTGCCCAAGGCACTTCGATATACACGTATCCGTTACGATCCTCTTTAGCACCCATACAAGTTTTGTAGAAGTGATTGAGTCCGTTAGGAGTTGATGTGAACAAAATCTTTGTAGTATTACCAGATGATATTGTTGGGAATACAGAAGCAAAGAACTCGTCCCAGTTTTCTACAAATGCTGTCTCATCGATATAAAGAAACGATATAGACTTACCTCGAATAGCAGAACTTGATGTACTTCCTGCAATGATTTTACAGCCGTTTTCAAATTCCACTGATCCTTTGTTCCATTCTATTACTCCCTGTTGTAGCCACTTGGGCAAAGCTTCGTATGCGATCTTGATTCTGTCTAAAATCTCACGAGCCGCATCACCTTTGTTAGCTAGAAGCGCACAGGTTTTATAGTCGTTAAATAGTACGTAATGTAGTATAATTGCAACAGCGGTAGTTGTCTTACCTGCCTGACGTGAAGTGTTTACTGTCACTCTTCTATTGTGAGTGATAGCTTCAGCGATTTCTTTTTGATAATCGTACATCTTTATGGGGATTAGACCATGATCTACGTGTACGATTTGAATGTATTTTTCTGAGAAGTATATAGGATCTTTTGCACATTTAAGAAACTCAGTGACCATATCCTGAGAGAACTCAATAGGAGTTCCTTTACGTTTTAGATTAACGTTACCGTTATAGCCTCTCTCTGATATACTACTCATCTGTTCTCATGTCCTTCAATAACTGCTGTAACTCAGCAGTTGATCCGACGAATAGGTTGTTGTTAACTTTACCATCAAATCGCTTCTCTTCGCTGGGCTTCTTCTTTTCCGACATATTTACCAAGTCTTTGTTGGCGTCTACTAGAGTTTTCATTATAGTAGATACCACTTCATAAGCACGAGGATGCTCAGATGCCTTAGCGACATCCAACATTTGTTCAAGTGCTTCAGTACCAGTCTCGATTATGTTATAGAAGTTTGTTCTTGCGTAGTCATAATCTTTATCCGCATAGTCAACGTTGGTAGATACCGTATCTGGAAGATTGTCCTTCTTTACTACGACATTACCTTCGACCACTTCATCCATAGGAGCAAGTCCTAGGCTATTACTAATTTCATCAATCATTATGTATCCGTTATTGTTACAATTTCTGCCCAATTGTCATCTATGTTAATATCTCCATAGGCAACACTATCTGCTAATACCGTCGTTGCTACGTTAGCGGCTGTCGATCCAGGTCTTACGTTTATATTCTCTTCGGCAGTAGTAGCTGTCGTATTCGTGAATATGTTTGCATCTGAGAACTTAATCAATCGCTTATTAGCGGTTGGACCAAAGTAGAATGCTTTCATACTGAAGTTTAACGTCCAAGTAAGAACTCTTCTAGATTGGAAGTCATTTTCATATGTGTCTTCTGTACTAACACTATTTAGGACAACTGGAATATCAACATAGAAGTCCATACTGTCTATCATCTTAACACTGACTGTTACATCAGGCTTAAAGTACGGTAATATCTGCTCCAGAATTTTAGTGCCATCTTCTGTGTACTTCGTCATTATGTTTAATTGGAAGTCTAGATCGTATGGAGCAGGTGTGTACAGCGTAGTTAACTGGCTATCATTGTCACTGATAGACTTACTCTGTCTAGTTAGTGACGGAAGTTTGCGTTGTGGGTTATATGTCATGCCGGTTATCTCGAAAGACATTCTAGGCAAAGTCATAGCAGGTGCGTCTAGATTAGGGTCTTGATCCAACCTAGCTAGTAGTTTCTGCATAGGCGCATAGTTGATTGGCACTGTCATTCTCTTAAGTTCAACGCCCGCATTGTTTTTGCGACCTATTTGAATGTCATTGAATAGTGTGCCAAATACTGCTACGTACCTGCGAGTTGATTGGTTATAAAAGTGTTGACCGAACATTAAAAGTTATCCTCACCGAATGGATTATTTTGCGAGAAGTCTACTATGTTATCTCCAAAAGTTTCTATTGTGGTATTATCTGCGAGTTCGTCATACTGCTCGACTTCGAGCTTAGATGGTAAGAATTCTACAGTTGCTCCCATACCCAAAGATGCAGTATTGATGTAATGTACGATAGTATTATTAGCCACTGTTAGTGTTGGCGTAATACTGACTGTTGCACCCGCATTTCCAGGTGTCCCTGTATAGACGATACTAGCTGAGGCTGAAGGAACTACAACACCCGTTAGAGGAGAGTTTGTAGTATAGAACGAGAGTGGATATCCAGCCATAGAACTGTGGCTCACATCAAACGTATAAGTCTCTCCCTTATATAATTGCAGTGTGGGCTGTTCTAGTAAGTCGCCTCTATCTTCGGTCTCTTTAGCGTAGTAGACACTGCTTCTAACTTCAATATCGAATGCAGTTGATTCTGAGTCTACAAATCTGTTAATAGCTTCGAAGTAGTTATCGATTGTCGCATCACCAGTATTGAATGTTTCTCCGCTGTACTCAAAGAGTTCTGCACGAAGATCATATGTCTGTAATGATCCGATTTGGTAAAAGATTGCTTCATGCTCTACGTGTTGTAATTCAAAAAACTTGTTATTCAGTGGTAGATAGATTAGATCGCCTTCACGTGGACGATTGATTTCAGTGATCATGCCGATCTCTAATTCATACGTTCTTTGTGCCATAGTCATCGTAATCGAATCACGAATCTGTAGTCCAAACTTGGATAAGAAGTCTCCTTCTCCTTCAAAGCCGTCAACGTTCTTGACGTACATTTCTACCAAGTACGCATCGTTGAATGAAGGCAAATCATCTTCGTTTAGTATATCGTCTTCAGCTACTTTAGTTCTAGGCAAGTACCATACGTCTACACCGTAAATCTGGATAGACTCTACAACAAGATCCTCTATGAGCGATTGCTCCATAGAGTTACCGTAGTTCTCAAAGTAGTAATTTTTAGCCACTTGTATTTATCCTATCATGTCAACAACAGGCAAAGAGTAAGAAGATATCATTTCGTCTTCTAGTTTTTGAATCTCTTGTGCCGCATCATTTAAAATTTGCTCTCCGTTGAACTGAATATTACCAGGTAAGGTCATTCCGTTGAACTTAGTTATGTTAGCACCCCATTGATACTTGATCTTAGCTGACGCATAACTTTGTAACCATCTATCTTTCCATACGTTACCATACGTTGTGGGCTCGACAACTTGATATGCTTCAGCAACCATCCATGTGCCTACTGCTAATCTATCCCAATCTGTATCAACGTGTAGTTTGTTTACGTGTCTATTGTATCGAATAGGCTGTGCGCCTACTAATAATTCTTCCATGAACTGCAAGTTTTGCATTGACATGTAGTAGTTGGTCATGTTATAATTAACCATATCATGTATGTTGTTAAGAACAAATTGATACTGAACATTAAACATACCTGAACTAGCTGTAATACTAGATCCAATAGGAAACAAGTTGACAACGCCAATGATATTCTCAGGCACTGTGATGTAGCCATTAGTTATATCATCTGCTGTAATCTGATGCTTTAGAAAAGTTCTTTCAGTTCCATCAAAGTGGTAATCCCAGTAGTAAGATAATGCCTCGTCAACACGATCATCTATCTGATCAACATCAACGTTAATCTCGATAACAGGTTTACCTAACTTTCGTAAGCACCACTCTTTAAATTGTGTTCTTGTTGTTGGCTGTGCCATTTCTATCTTCCATAGTTAGTTTCTATAGTATTTATAAAGCGTTGTAAGCGTCAATAACTGGTTGTGGTGTTGCGTCTACAACTGCTTGTGCATCTGTTCTCTCTGATACATCTGCTGTGATTAAAGGATTCTCAATCGTTTCTTCTGTAGGCTCTTCATCTGAATAAACTAGTCGTGTTACTGTAGCATCAACAGGATCAATAGCAGTGACAGTAACGACATCAGCCATTACATCATCCATTTTACCAGTTCCTTCATTCACGACTTGTTCGCCTGTGGCTTGATTTTCTGTTACTTCTGCACGACCAACTGATAGAACGTATTGTGCTAATCTTACTGTAGCTGTTGTGTAGTCTGCGAGTTGTTGTGCAAACTCTTTTGCGTCTGCGGCAGTTTGTAATTCTTCTGGAATATCACCTTCAAAGCAGTCGGCGCCTTGTTCGATAATATCATCCAGTACTCTTTGATAGTCTGAGTTGTCTGCCGCAACAGGAATAGTAGTGTTGGTTACATCACATAAAATGCAATAAGGCATTGAACTGAATGGAACTGTGTGGATAGAATACATATTATAACTCCGAACTTATAATTAACTTTGCGCCTGCTAATACCATAGACCAAACTCCTGCCCCCGGCGCTGAGGGCGAACTTCCGCTGTGTGCTCCTGTCATATATATTCTCAGATTGCTCTGAGTATAATCTCCTTGAAGAGGTGAGGCATTACTAACAGTTCCTGTGGCTCCTACATACACATTTAGCCAGTTCCCAGTGCCATTAGTTACACGGGTAAAGCTAGGGCTAGTACTTCTCAGTTGTACTGGCAATGGCACACTAAGATTAACGGCTGTACTGGTGTACATAGAACCTGTACCTAGGTAGATAACTTGACTAGGGTGTCCAATCACATAACAATAACGCTGACACAACGCCAACTCTTCGCCATAGCTGCGGTGTTCAAAGTCAGTGGCTACTGAGCCTAACTCCACCTGTATTCCTGTTATAAATATCTCATCTGCGGCCGCTGGTGATATGACCGCTGACACCCCATCTGAACTTCGTATAGACAAGTTCAATGCTTGAATACCACTGCCAACTGTTACCCCAGCTGGCATAGTGTATGTTTGAGAGAACTTTTGCCAGCTACTGCTTAGAGAATTTGATTTAGTATGATCATAAAGACCAGCTGGGCTAACTTCATTTGTTGAAGAACCCCCACTCTGTCTAAACATTAACCTATTCATTAATTTGACATGTGTAGTGCCCTTAGCCCAATAGCTAATGGTTATATTAGTACCAGCTTTGAATGGGCCAACAGTCCCAGTCGGCACTTCCATTAACTGGTCTATTATAAGACTGCCTGTAAAATCATCGACCTTCATACTATAAGTATGAGGTGACTCTGAAGGTACATCAGTCGATCTTGCGTTACCTGCACTATTAGTATACGCTAAAAACCGATCAGCTGAGTGATATGTGTTACCAGATCCTCGGGCTATACTAGTCCCACGTTGCCATACATCAAACCCACCATTAATAATAAGGTTCCTACGACCTGCATTAATACTGTCACGTACATCCTGAACACTGTCAGCCCTTAGTACAGCTTCACCAGCTATACCGCTAGGCTTGTCCAGTTCTGCTAACTTCTCCCTGATGTTGATCGAGGGTTTGCTTATGTTTACTGTCATGGTTATTCCTCGACTACTAGGTTATTGGAAGCTGAGATAGTTGAACCAACGGCTGATGTGGTGTTGTCTACTCTGCGTAATCCTTGGAATACTGATCGACCTGAGCTAGTTCCTACATGAAGAAGATTAGTATCATCATCATGAGCTAATGCTGTTACTGCGTCTGAGCTTCCATAAAGTGTTGCTTGTGCATTCTCTTGGAACAAAGGCTTCTCTGCTTCGTAGATGTCTTTGATCTGCTGGGCTGATGGGGCTGTTGCTGAGATGCGTAGGAGGGCTAGTGATCCCTTCCATGTGTTGATGAAGTTCGCATTATTTATATAGTTACCTATGGCAGAAAGTGCTGTAGTGTCTGTAACATCAGTCATTGTTTGCCCAGAGGCACTATTGAATAGCTCACCATTACTATAAATTGCGTATAATCCACCTGTCCTACTAGCGACTAATTGTGTCCAAGATCCAATAGGCATTGGCTTACCAGAAGTTGGTGTAGTTCCTGTCCCTGTGTATAAATAGGGTGTTTCATCCGTGTTTATTCCAAATTCTATAATAGACCCACCGCCACCGCCCGGCTCTTTATGGTATATTAATTGAGCAGAAGAGCTTGCCACAGTCTTAACCCACACCATAATAGAAAAGTCACCAGTACCAAAGTCCAAGTCACTATTATATGGCTGCGTAATATAGTTAGTGTCATTACTAAACCCAGAGTAACCCACAAGGTCAGCGCCAGTTGCTACGGCTGTCTTGGTGATTGTTCCGTGTACTGCTAGACCTATACCGTTCACAGATCGATCTTGTTCAGCACGGCGTATAGAGAAGTTATCAAATGTACCAGACAAACCACTACTCCACGCTCCAATAAATGCACTGTGGCTGCCTGCATTAAGGTAGCGAGTTATCTGCTTCGACCCCTGTACTGATGATACCCCGGTGTGTTCACCTGAAGACCCAGATACACCAAAAAAGTGCGTAGAAGCTGTTGTAGCAACATTAGCTGTAATAACATAGTAACCTGCAGTACTTACAGTAAAGGTTTGTTCAATTTTCACTCCAGACGCTACGTTAGCCGCAACTGCTGTACCACCAGAGATAGTCCAACCAGACCCTTTAGTCCATCCAGTGTCACTAGCAAAAGTTCCATTAGTAAGCAACTCACTACCCACCACATTGGTAGTATCAGTATCACTAAGTGCGGCCAATTTGATGTCACCGACCATATAGCCTGTGTTGTAGTCTGAGGTTATATAGGCAGCGTAGCTATTAGCATAATTATTTGTATTCTCAACAAAGCTTGTCACACCCTGATTAGTTCCAATAGCATTTTTAGTAGCCGATTGGATACCAGAGGTTGAGCCAGGAATATAGGCTAGTCCAGAATAGTTACCAGTACCGTTTAATTGAAGGCCGTGGCCAGTACTCGCCCACTGACCAAGGGTTGTATCTGCTGTTGGTATATTATGTGTTCTGTAGAATCTCCAAGAAGTAGAATCCATAACAAACCGTAATCTATTGTCGTCTGTAAAAGAGATTAGTTTGGTTGTTTCATATGAATCACCACTGGTGTTGGTTATATCAACCACACTCCCATCAGCCTTAATCACACTCACGCCACCATTGGTAGCCACTGCAATCGTTGGAATCGGTAAGCCAGTTGCGGAGTCTATAGGTGCGTTAGGTAGAACTGTAATCGCTACATCGTTGACTGCGTTATTAATAATATCTAGTGAAGGATTACCTAATGCTGTGCCTGTGGAGAAGGTGTGGCCTGACGTATTTCGTAAGGATAAAGGAGCCGTATCCACCCCTCCGTACAATCCATTGGTTAAGTGAGCTTGGCTTCTATCCAAAATAAAGTCTATGTCCACCAAACCC